>Ga0182742_1000251_pt1 | contig 99067 bp, 93 predicted proteins | sample eDN5th37CBELigMG_FD_128880 | JGI IMG/M metagenome (GOLD analysis project Ga0182742, IMG submission 128880) | Enriched Miracle-Growth compost microbial communities from Emeryville, California, USA - eDNA 5th pass 37_C BE-Lig MG (version 2)... ...
ATGGATACCAAGCCCGCGCCTTCCCTTCGGAATCTCAGTGCCATGCTTGCCGCATCATAAAGGAAGGCTGAGGAAATGACAGTTCGCTGTCTGCAGGACATGGCTTCCGATGCGGAGCGTGTCAGACGCTCGCAGGACGGAAGTACTTTCTCGCGCACCCTTCCGACGAAGCGCGATCGAGGGACTCAACGCCTGAGATTGCGTGTCAATGACTGTGTGGAATCACGATCTATGCGGCGGCTTTCCTGCGACTCCCTGACCAGTTCCCGCGCCTCCATGCATGCACGCTCCGCGCGCAAGAGAAGGCTTCCTCTATCCTGTTGAGATCGGGACGCACGTATCTGCTCGGTCACATCGGTCACGTGATGCACAATCGCAATCACTGCCCCTCCCTCGTCGACGACTGGCCAGTTCGCCGGATTCCAGTAACGGACTTCCCACACCCCATCCCGACCTTTGATGTCATAGCGCTGAAGCGGCATGACATCACGTCGGAGGCTGGTCAGCGTACGGTCGAACGAGGCACTGAGGTTACGGACCCCCGTGGCCTCCTTGTCGAGGGGATTGTCAGGGAAGGCATCGAACATCTCGAATCCGAGAAGGTCATCCTGCCTGTGCAGGGTCGCCAGCATGTAGGCCTCGTTGACCCCGGCGATCCTTAGACTCGGCGACAGGACGAGGTATGGGTGAGGCGCGCCCTCGAACATGCCTCGGTAGATCGCCTCGGCCAGCGTCATCTGAGCGCCCGCAGTTCGGAAGTTGGGCTGGTTTACAGCGTCGGTCATGGTCCTTCCAATCCTGGCGGTGCCGGCTGGAAACAGCCTTAGCAGCGGCACTCCGAGTTTTACAGCATTCTTGGAAAGCAACCCAACTCGCTGCGTTGTCGCGGGCGAAAACGGCACATCGGGCCTCTCGCAGGTAGAGCATTGCCGTTGCGTCAGCCATCGGCATCCGCTTTCAACACGATCATTCCTGGTGCAAGGCCCCTGAGGGCGAAGTGTCGGAGCCCGGGCGGGGCATGCTTCCAGAGGCACCGACTCCAGAATGGAACCTCTCGCCTCACACCTGAGAGGATTCCCCAAGCGGCCCGGAGGCAATGCAGGATTTCCACGAGCTACTGCTGTTGAAGCTCGCGCTTTCTCGGGGCCCAAATCCAACTTGGTTATTGCAATCCTGCAATTCGATCAACTTTGGGGCTTTTTGTAGATCAAGCAGCATTCATTTTTATGAATCGACTACGTCTTTTGCCTGACGTTGATTTACCTTTGACATAACTCCAACGGATTAACACTTTTAAAGTCTAGAACCATATTTTTATTATCGAATAGGCTGAACACACCAACCACAATACTGTGGTTTTACTTTACAATTCAGCTCCCATAGGTGAACATATGAAGCGTTCGCATGCTCTCGCTTTGTCTGGCGTTGCCCTGTTTCTCGTCTCCTCGACGGCGTCCTTCGCCCAGACCGTGAGGCCGGGACAACAATGTGTACCGGCGGTCGATAACGCCTCGATGTACGGCAACTGCCGCCTGCGCACGGTGCGAGAACAAGAGGTCTGCCGGTGTGCGATCCTTTCTCAGGCACGGCGCCCTGCCAGCAATGTTACGGCTACAGGCTCGATTGCAGGCGCCCCCTACATTGGCGGCTGGATCAATTCGGCGGCGTACCTCTCCGTTTCGAACGGCGAGGGAACCCGCGACCAGGGCGACAGACTCGCAGGCAAGACTGCTGGCAATATGAACGGCGGCGGCACAGGCGGGAGTACGGGGAGCGGCAATCCACACGGAGGTACAGGGGGCGGCACAGGCAAAGGTGCGGGAGGCGGCAACGCCCCTGACGCAGGCTCGGGCACGGGCAGCCCCGGCACCGGTAATCCCGGCACTGATACCCCAGACACCGGCACCCCCGGCGACGGTACCGGCAATCACGGTGGCGGCAAGGGTCACCACGGTGGTGGTAAAGGCGATCACGGCGGCAAAGGTCACCACGGCGGTGGCAAGGGCGGCCACGGCGGCGGCAGGGGCGACCATGGTGGTGGCAAAGGCGACCACGGTGGCGGCAAAGGTCACCACGGCGGTGGCAAGGGCGGCCACGGCGGCGGCAGGGGCGACCATGGTGGCGGCAGGGGGGGCTCTGGCTCGCGCCGCTAACATCGCTTGGGTTTGATGCCTCTTAGAACCCTTGGCGCATATGCGCCAAGGGTTCCTGCATCAGGCTTCTCCAACTCTCCCAGGATCATTCCGGATCTGGGGAGTTCTGGACACCAGAGCGGCATCGAACGACGCGGTCATTGCCATGGCAGGTCCTGCGTTCCCATCGGCAACATCTGCGCAAGTGCCTTCAACTCATCTGACGCGCGACAGAGCATCAGCCGCGCCGCGCCGCCTCGATCGCCGCGACATCGATCTTCGTCATGTGCATCATCGCCTCGAATGCGCGTTTGGCTTCGGCGCCGCCAGCCGCCATCGCCTCCATCAGCACGCGGGGGGTGATCTGCCAGGACACGCCCCACTTGTCCTTGCACCAGCCGCACGCGCTCTCCTGACCGCCATTGCCCACGATGGCGTTCCAGTAGCGGTCGGTCTCCTCCTGATCCTCGGTGGCGATCTGAAATGAGAAGGATTCGTTGTGCTTGAATGTGGGACCCCCATTGAGGCCGATGCAGGCAACCCCCGCGACCGTGAATTCGACCATCAGCACGTCGCCCTCCTTGCCGGAAGGGAAGTCACCAGGGGCGCGATAAACAGCGCCGACCGCACTGTCCGGAAAGGTCTCGGCGTAGAAGCGGGCAGCGGCCTCAGCGTCCTTGTCGTACCAGAGGCAGATCGTGTTCTTGGCCATTGCGGGTTCCTTTCGCTGTGAAGCTCATGGTCCTCGACAATGCGTCAAGATCCCCCAGGAATCAAAAAACCGAAGATCATGCATCTGGTCGCATCCGCGGAGGTCGTGAACCTCGAAAGGCTTGACCGGCAGGCTCCTGTCGGCGATCAGCGGGTCCGCGGTCTGGAGCCGCCCCGAGGTGTCCCGTCGTGCCTGTTGCCGCCCTGCCCCGCTCCTTCTTCGCTCAGGATGCCGTTCGGATCGCCCGTGAGTTGATCGGCGCCACGCTTCTCGTCGAGGGCTTGGGCGGATTGATCGTCGAAACCGAAGCCTATACCGCCGAAGATCCCGCATCCCACAGCTTCCGGGGCCCCACTCCCCGCAACGCCACGATGTTCGGCGATGCGGGGCGGGTCTATGTCTATCGGTCGTATGGAATCCACTGGTGCCTGAACGTCGTGTGCCACCCCGGCAGCGCCGTTCTGATCAGGGCCCTGGAGCCGACCATGGGGCTGGAGGCCATGCGGACCCGGCGCGGCGTCGAGGATCCGCGCCTGCTCTGCTCTGGCCCCGGGCGCCTTTGCCAGGCCCTGGGCGTGAGCATTACCCATGACGGCGTGCCGGTGGACCAGCCGCCCTTCGAGATCCGAGGGCGCGCGATAGCCGTGGAGGTGTCGGCCGGCCCGCGCATCGGGATCACCCGCGCGGTCGAGCGGCCCTGGCGCTTCGGCCTGACAGGCTCACGCTTCCTCAGCCGGAAGATCTGACGCTGCGGGCGGCTTACCAGCGCTCCTGCCGCTCCCGGGGGGCCCAGTCCCGGTCCTCGCCATAGCGGTGCCGCCGGGGCTCCACCGGCCGATAGGGCATCGGCTCCGGCGCCCTCTCGGGCTCCAGGACGCGGTCGAGAAGCGCGAGGCTCCCCTGCAGGAGGGAACGGGCTGTTCCGATGGCCATGTCCGCCAGTTCCCGAAGGCTCAGGTCGCCGATGTCGCCGGAAGCACGCTGCTGGGCGGGATCCCCGAAGGCATCCCGGCTCGATGCGTATCGCTCCGGCGCGGTGTCGGACATGAGCCCCGAAAAGACGCCGGCGCCCCCCAGGATCACGATCAGGACCACGGGGACGACGAGGCGGAAGGCGAAGCCCACGATACGGGAGACGACCGCATAGCCGATGATCAGGATCAATGCGGTGGTGATGATGCCGGTGCTCAAACTGCCTGCCCTTTGCGTGTCGGTGCGAAGCGCGCCTTCTGGGCAGGATCGATGGCCCTTTTATGGTGAACCGGGTCGAACGCATCAGGCGCCCCGAACGGACCTGTCCTTCCGGGGCGTTTTCGACGGCACAGTCGATCCTCGCTCAGTTGCCGATGGCGACGCCCTCGCGCCGGCTGTCAGCGCCACCCGTGAGGCCGTTGGGGCCCACCACGATCGCCTGGATGCCGGAATTCATCTCGACCGCCTTGACCTTGTGCCCCTTGGTCGCCAGGGCCGCCATCCAGGCTTCGGCCTCCGTACCGGCCTCGATCTCCGTGGGGCCGTTGCGGCTCCCGAAATTCGGCAGATCGACCGCCACCTGCGGATCGAGACGCCAGTCCAAGAGGCCCACGAGGGTCTTGACCACATAACCGATGATCTGGCTCCCGCCCGGTGAGCCCACGACCGCGTAGAGCCTGCCGTTGGCGTCCAGCACGATCGTCGGCGCCATGGAACTGCGCGGCCGCTTGCCGGGCTCGACCCGGTTGGCGACCGGCTTCCCGTCCTCGGTCGGCGCGAAGTTGAAATCGGTGAGTTCGTTATTGAGCAGGAAGCCGCTCCTGGTCATGAGGCGGGCGCCGAACCCGTCCTCGATGGTGGTGGTCATCGACACGGCCCTGCCGTCGCGGTCGACCACCGCGATGTGGCTCGTGCCGAACTCGATGCCGTCGGAAGGCGCGAAGCGAAACTGCGTCTTCTGGAAAGGCGGATCGCCGGCCTTCGCCCGGCCCATGGACCGGTCGGGGCTCACCAGGGCGGCGCGGCCCTTGAGGTAGCCCGGATCGACGAGACCGCGGACCGGAACACTCACGAAGGCAGGATCGCCGAGATAAAGAGCCCGGTCGGCGAAGGCGAGGCGTCCGGCCTCGGCCACCCAATGCACCGCGTCGGGACCCGGCTTCATGGCGGCCATGTCCTGGGTTTCGAGCACGCTCATGATCTGCTGGACCGCCACGGCTCCGGAGCTCGGCGGGCCCATGCCGCAGATCCGGTAGGCGCGGTAGGGACCGCAGACCGGCGCCCTCTCCTCGACCCTGTAGTCCTTGAGGTCCTCCAGGGTCATGTCGCCCGGATTGTCCACATGGCGCGTGACCGTCGCCACGATGTCGGCCGCGATCTCCCCCGTATAGAAGGCATCCGCTCCCTTCGCGGCGATCTCACGAAGGGTCTTGGCGAAAGCAGGGTTCTTCAGGACCGTTCCGACGGGCTTGGGCGTGCCGTCCGCCTGATAGAAATAGGCCCGGGCAATCGGATCGTTCTGGAGAAATCTCTCCAGCCCGAGGAGGCCGTTGAGACGCGGCGAAATCGCGAACCCCTCCTCCGCGAGGCGCAGGGCCGGCGCGATGACCTGGGGCCAGGGAAGCTTGCCCCAGCGCTTGTGTGCCGTTTCCAACAGGCGGAGCGTGCCGGGAACGCCGACCGAGCGGCCCCCGACCACGGCATCGTAGAACTTCATCGGCTTGCCGTCGGGCCCCAGAAACCGCTCCGGCGTCGCGGCGGCCGGCGCCGTCTCGCGCCCGTCCAAGGTCACGAGATTCGTCCCGTCCCAGTAGAGCAGGAACGCGCCGCCTCCGATGCCCGAGCTCTGCGGCTCCACGAGGTTGAGAACGAGCTGCACCGCGACCGCGGCGTCGACCGCGCTTCCCCCGGCGGCCAGGATCTCGCGTCCGGCCTGGGCGGCCAGCGGATTGGCGGCCGCCACCATGTCGCGGGTGGACGTACCCGCCTGCTTGGCGATGCGCCCGGTCGGGGCTTCGGGGGCGGGAGCGGCGGTCTGTGCCCAGGTCCCCGATGCCAGAAGGGGCGCGAGGGCCATAAGGCCCGCCCCCAAAACACGTCGCAAGGGGAAGAAAGCAGGACGGGGCATGGGGCTCTCCTCATGAGGGATGCGGCGAACCCGAACAGCATAGCAGCAGGTCCGGGACGCAAGGAAATCCGCCGCGCCGCCCGACCGTCAGGACGGGAGATCCTCCGCCCCATTGTCGCTGGAGGACGGCAGGACGCTCCGGCGCCTGGACCGCTCGGTCGCCTCCTTGGCGCATTTCTCCTGATGAGCCGCCTTGTTGATCACCTGGAGATTGGGGCCGCCCCAGAAGGCGAGCAGCTCCGGCCAAGGCCGAGAGCGATGCTCGGACCAGACGGAATAGAGCGGAACGCGATGGTCGACCTCCGCGGTCCTGAGCAGGCGGCGTCCGGTCGTGGCGCATTTCCGGTTCTGGCGCAGCTTCAGCATCCTGAGATGGTCGCTCGGCGCGGTCCAGAGCTGCCAGGACACGACGCAGGCCGCATGCCAGGTGGCATTCCTGTTCGGCTTGCCGTCGCCCCAGAGGTCGCGATGCCAGCCAAGCCTGAAGACCGGCTGCCCGCAGACGCAGCAATGCCCCGGGCCGCGCGTGAAGGCGGCCTCCCTGTATGGCGCCGGCGGGATGCGAAAAGACACGGGCAGGCCGGACGCTTTGTCGGGTCCGAGCCGCCATTGCCACCCCGCGGGCTCTCCGCTCCTGGCCGCGAGCGCCCGCGCCAGCCGGTCGGCGAGGAGCGGCCGGTGCCGCCAATACGACTCGACCGCCCTGCGCTGCGTCGGCGGGATCAGCGGCTGCCGCAGGGCGTGCGACAGGACGCAGGGCGGGAACGACGTGGAGAGCCGCTTTTCCAGCCGCGCACGCGCCTTCTGGTTCTTCTCGTCTCGCCAGGTCGACATTGCGGGCCAGCCGTCTCGCGTGAATCACGGTCTGGTCTGTACCGGCAACGCTCGCCGAAGGAAACCGCCCGGCCGGCCATGTCCCACGGCGCTAGAGTTGATGGACGATGATCTCGTCTTCCTGTGCGGTTCGAAGCGCATTCCGGAGAGGCAGGCCGAATCCTTCCGCGCCGATTTCGAAAACGTCCCCCTCGCGGGTCCGGACGTCATCGGCGAAGGACAGCGTCGCCGTCCCGAACATGTGAACGTGCACGTCGCCGGGCGCCCGGAAGACATCGTACTTGAAGTGGTGATACTCGAGATTGGCGAGGCTATGCGACATGTTGGCCTCGCCGGACACGAAGGGCTTTTCCCAAAGCACTTCGCCATCCCGGATGATCCTGGAGAAGCCGCGGATATCGTCAGGGGCCTGACCGATACGGATCTCCGGGCCGAAACTGGCCTGGCGCAATTTCGAATGCGCGAGATACAGATAATTCACGCGCTCCATCACGTGGTCGGAAAACTCGTTCGCGACCGCAAAGCCCAGCCGGAAGGGCCTTCCATCGCTGGAGATGATGTAGATTCCCGCGATCTCGGGCTCCTCGCCCCCGTCGTCGGCGAATGAAGGCGACGTGAGCGCAGCGCCAGGCGCCACGACCTGCGTCCCGTTGCCCTTGTAGAACCACTCGGGCTGCACGCCTTTCTCGCCCGGCTGCGGCTTGCCGCGTTCGAGCCCCATCCGGAACATCCGCATGGAATCGGTGACGGTCGCCTCCTCCGCTTCGCTCTGCTTCTTGTGCATGGCATCGCGCGTTGCGGCCGACCCAAGGTGAGTAAGGCCCGTTCCGGTCAGATGAAGATGGGCGGGATCCGGGTGATGGATCGGGGAAAGGACGCGCCCCTCCGCATAGGCCGCATTCAGGTCGACGGCCGCGCCGAATCCGCAGGCCTCGACGACCTCCCTCATGGACTTTCCGCTCTCGGCAGCCCGCATCGCGAGGGCGTAAACGCTCGGAGCATCGTTGACGACGTGACCGTGTCCGCTCTCTTCCCGCACCACGACCCGAAGGGTACCGTCCATATCCTTTATCTGCGAAATCAGCATGCTCTTCTCCCGCCTCCACGGAGGCCGCGCGAACGCTCGTCGCACTGTCTCTCCGGCCGGCTCCAAAACTTGTCTCAAACGATCCTGGGAACTGACATCGGGCAGCCTCGCCGCCAGGATGTCACGCGTTGCGTCGGCCCGCCCCTGTCCGGGCTGCGTCACAGCCCGGACAGGAAGCTGATCCGCTTCGCCGAAACCCGTCTCAGGCGGCGTCTTTCGCCCGTGACATCGTCAGGGCGAGATCTTCGATCATGTCCTCCTGGCCGCCCACCATGCCGCGCCGGCCGAGTTCCATGAGCAGGTCGCGCGCCGGAATGCCGTATCGCTTCTCGGCGCGCTCCGCGAACAGCAGGAACGACGAGTAGACACCGGCATAGCCGAGCACGAGGGAACCGCGGTCGACCCTGATCGGACGATCCATCATGGGTACGACCAGGTCCTCGGCCACATCCATGATCTTGAACAGGTCCACCCCGGTCTCTACGCCCATCCGTTCGAAGACGGCCACCAGGAGCTCGGTGGAGGCATTGCCCGCTCCCGCCCCGAGGCCTGCGACCGCGCCATCGATCCGGTTCGCTCCCGCGGCCACGGCCGCGACGGAGTTGGCGATGGCCATCCCGAGATTGTTGTGAGCGTGAAAGCCCAGTTCCGTGTCCGGCTTGAGGGCCGCGCGCAGTGCGGAGACGCGGGCCGTCACGTCCTCCGGAAGCATGTAGCCGGCGGAGTCGGTGCAGTAGACGGTGCCCGCGCCGTAGCTCTCCATCAGCAGAGCCTGCTCGACCAGCTTCTCCGGCGAGGCGCGGTGCGCCATCATCAGGAAGCCGACCGTATCGAGGCCCGTCGTGGCCGCATAGGCGATGTGCTGCTCGGCGCAATCCGCCTCGGTGCAATGGGTGGCGATGCGCACGCCCGAAATGCCGCAGTCGATCGCTTCCTTGAGCATGTCGACGGTGCCGATGCCGGGAATGAGCAGCGCGGACACCTTCGCGTTCTTCATCTTCGGCACGACGGCCTTGAGATAATCCACGTCGCTGTGGGCGGCGAAGCCGTAATTGACCGACGCACCGCCGAGGCCGTCGCCGTGCGTGACCTCGATCCAGGGCATCCCTGCCTCGTCGGCTGCCGTGGCGATCGACACCATCTGGTCGGTGGATATCTGATGCCGCTTGGCATGCATGCCATCGCGCAGGCTCATCTCATGCAGCGTGACTTTGCGACCTTGAATGCTCATCCGTTTTCTCCTCAGCCACGCGCCGGAAGGACGAAGTTGCCCTTCCTGGCCTCTTCCGCGAACAGTTCGGCCGTGCGCAGGCCGGCGGCCGTCATGATATCGAGATTGCCCGCGTATTTCGGCAGGAAGTCACCGAGCCCCTCCACCTCGAGGAAGATCGAGACGCGCCTGCCATCGAAGATCGGCCCGTTCACCAGCTTGTAGCCGGGAACATATTTCTGCACTTCGGCCACCATGGCGTGAACGCTCTCGGTGATCGCCGCCTGGTCGGGCTCGCCCTCGGTCAGAACATGGACCGTGTCGCGCATCAGAAGGGGCGGCTCGGCCGGATTGACGATGATGATGGCCTTGCCCTTCTTGGCGCCGCCGACCTTCTCGATGGCGGAGGCGGTGGTGCGGGTGAACTCGTCGATGTTCTTCCGGGTGCCCGGACCGACCGATTTCGACGAGACCGACGCGATGATCTCGCCGTATTCGACCGCCTGGACCCGGCTCACGGCGGCCACCATCGGAATGGTGGCCTGGCCGCCGCAGGTGACCATGTTCACGTTCATCTTCAGCTCGCTCGCGTGCTGAGCGAGGTTGACCGGCGGAATGCAGAACGGGCCGATGGCCGCTGGGGTGAGGTCGATCATGACCACGCCCAGCGCGTTCAGCTTGCGGGAATTGTCCGCGTGGGCATAGGCCGAGGTCGCATCGAAAGCCACCCGGATGTCGTCCTCGACGACATGTTCCAGGATGCCGTCGACGCCAGTGGCGCAGGTCTTGATGCCCATGGCGGCAGCGCGCTTGAGGCCCTCCGATTCCGGATCCACGCCGACCATCCATACCGGCTCGACCCATTCGGAGCGCTGCGCCTTCATCAGCAGGTCGGTTCCGATATTGCCAGGGCCGATGATGACGGCTTTGAGTTTTTGACTCATGACTGCCTATCCTTTTGGACTTACATCCCGAAGAGGGCGGGGAGCGCCAGCGAGAGCGCGGGAACATAGGTGATGATCATCAGGACCACGATCATCACCAGCATCGGGGTGATCGCGCCCTTGACGACCGTCTCGAGCGAGAGGCCCGCGACGCGGGACGCAACGAACAGATTGACTCCGACCGGCGGCGTCACCATGCCGATGGCGAGGTTCACGATCATCACGATGCCGAAATGCTCGGGACTGATTCCGAGCGCCGTGACGAGCGGCAGGAGGATCGGTGTGAGAATGATGATCGCCGCAATCGTCTCCATGAAGGTTCCGACGATCAGAAGGATCACGTTGATTGCGAGCAGAAGCAGCCAGGCCTGGTCGATGGTCGAGGTGATGGCGTTGGCGAGCATGACCGGCACGCGCTCGATCGCCAGCGCGCGGCCGAAGATGGTCGCCGTGCCGACGATCAGCATGATCGTCGCCGAGGTCAGCGCGGAGCCCGCGAAGATCCTGTAGAGGCTCTTCAGGTCGATCTCACGGTAGACAAAGGCTCCGACAATGAACCCATAGATCACGCCCACGGCAGCGGCCTCGGTCGGCGTGAAGATGCCGCCATAGATGCCGCCGAGAATGATCACCGGCACCAGGAGGGCCCATTTTGCCTCGTTGAGCACAGCCAGCATTTCCCGTCCCGAGGGGCGGTACTCGCCGGGCTTCTGGCCGTCCTTGCGGGACTGGAGCCACGCATAGGCGATCAGCGCGAAGCCGATCAGCAGGCCGGGAAGGACACCCGCCATGAACATCTTCGAGACGGAGACGTTCGCGGAGGTCGCGTAGATCACCATCGGGATCGACGGCGGGATGATGACGCCCAGGGAACCCGCGCAGGATACCAGACCCGAGGAGAAGCTCGGTCGATAGCCGTCCTTCGCCATGGCGGGGAGCAGGATCGTGCCGACGGCCGCGACCGTCGCGGGGCCGGATCCGGAGATGGCCGCGAAGAAGATGCAGGTCACGACCGCGATGATGGCCATGCCGCCCGTGTAGCGGCCGAAGAGCATGCGGCCGACCTTGATGAGGCGGTGGGACAGGCCGCCCTGCCCCATCAGGTCGCCGGCGAGGATGAAGAACGGCACGGCCATCAGCGGGAAGCTGTCGATGGACGTGGCCAGGCCCTGCGGCACATAGGATGCGGATACTTTTCCCGATACCAGCAGCGCGATCGTCGACGCGATGCCGAGCGAGACCGCGATCGGAACGGAAAACAGCAGCAGAACCGCCAGGAGGCCGAACAGGATGAGCGAAATCATGCGCGCACCTCACGGATGGCACGAAGGTCAAGCACGGCGGCTTGGACGAGGCGGATCAGCGTAAGACCGAAGCCGGTGAGCGGCGCGAGATAGACCAGCGCCATGGGGATGCCGAGCGACGAGGATTTCTGGCCGAAGCGGAAGATCTTCTCCACCAGGAACCAGCCCTGGTACATGACGAAGAAGGCGAATGCGCCGAAGATCACATGAGAGACGATCCTCATCCAAACCTGCCCCTTGAGCGACAGGAGGTCGACGGCCATCGTGACGCGGATATGCGCATCCTTCCGGACGCCATAGGCGATGCCGATATAGGTCATCCAGATGAAGCAGTAGCGCGCCAGTTCTTCCGACCAGGACAGGGACGCTCCCATCGCGTAGCGCATGAAAATCTGCACGCCGATGAGGATCGACATGAAGGCCATCAGCGCAACGGCGATGGCCTCCTCGAAATGCTCGTCAATGAACCTGAGCATGAAAAGTCTCCCGCACGCCGAGAAGGATCCCGGCTGCCTGTCTCGATTCCGATCGATAAGACGGAATACGCGAGCCCGGCGCCCTTGAGTGCCGGGCTCGGCTGGTTCTGCCTTACTGCTTGGCGGCCGCGAGCAGGCGTTCGACCAGTTCGGCTCCGGCCTTCTTCTTCACCACGTCAAGGATCGGCGAGGCTTTGTCGGCGAAGCGAGTGAGCTCATCGTTGCTGAGGGTGGTGAACTTCACTTCGGTCATGGCCTTCTCGGCCTTTTCGTCGGCCTCCTTGGCGAGCTTGCGCTGGTACGCGGTCGCGTCCTTCACGGCCTGATCGAAGATCGCCCGATCCTTATCGGAAAGGCCAGCCAGCTTCTCCGGGTTGCCCAGCAGGGGCCAGGGCGAATAGATGTGGTTCGTCTTCGAGATGAACTTCTGCACCTCGTTGAACTTCATGTCGTAGAAGAGGTTGATCGGCCCTTCCTGAGCGTCGAACGTCCCCTGCTGCAGGGCGGTGAAGAGCTCGTTGAAGGCCAGCGGCGCGGGGTTCGCTCCTTCGGCACGCCATGTGGCGATGTGCACCTCGTTCTCCATGGTGCGCATCTTCATTCCGGACAGATCCTCGGGAGACCGGATCTCCTTCTTGGAATTCGTCAGCTGGCGGAAACCGTTCTCCCAATAGGCGAGGCCAACCATTCCGACCTTGTCGAGAGAGGCCAGGATCTCCTTGCCGATCTCGCCGTCGAGCACCGAATAGGCCTGTTCCCGGCTCTTGAAGAGGAACGGAATGTCGAAAGCGAAGAAGCTCGGATTGAAGGAAGCGACCGGAGCGGAGGACACGAAGGCCAGGTCGACATTGCCCAACTGAATGTTCTCGACCAGCTCCCGCTCGCCGCCGAGCTGGGAATTGGGGAAGATTTCGAGACCGAGGCGGCCGTCGGTCTTCTCGCGCAGCTCTTTGTCGAGGAAGATGAACGCCTGATGCCCCGTCGACGTGGTGGCCGAAGAATGCGCGGCCCGGAAGACGACCTCCGGTTCGGCAGACGCAGTCGTCGCGAAGCCGGCGACCGTTGCGACGGTGGCGATGATTGCTGCGCTCATGGCGCGCGCAGAGTGCATTAGAGACATAGGGACCTCCCTGAAACGCGCGGGCTTTCGGCTCCGCTGCATAACTTCGCTTGAGATGGTGGTGGGGCGATTGCCGCCGCCCCTCCAAAGAGCGGCCCCACTTACGGTGCGGCTTGACAGGCTGTCAAAGTCAAATGCTAAAAACAGCTCTCAATATATGAGAAATTAGACCAAAGGCTGAGGAGCTTGGCCGTGGAGGGATCAATGAACGCCCAGGATTCACATGCTGGACTCGCGCCCGCCCTGGCTCGGGCCGTCGGTCCCGAGAATCTGCAGGTCGGCCCCAACATCCCCCCGGGGGCGCTTCGCGACTGGAGCGACGAGAGGAGCGGCACGCCCTTGGCGCTCGTCACGCCGCGCGATACCGAGACCGTCGCCGCCGTTCTACGCCTCTGCCATGCCTATGACACCCCGGTCGTTCCTCAGGGAGGCCGCTCGGGCCTGGCCGGCGGCGCGGTGGCGTCCGATGGCGCGGTGCTTCTCTCCCTGGCCAAGCTCGACCGGATCGAGGAAATCGACACCACGTCCGGGCTGATGGTGGTCGGAGCCGGTTGCATCCTCCAGCGCATCCAGGAGGCCGCCTCCGAAGCCGGCCTTTCGTTCCAGCTGGACCTCGGCGCACGCGGCTCGTGCCAGATCGGCGGAAACATCGCCACCAATGCCGGAGGCAACCGCGTCATTCGCTACGGGATGATGCGCGACCTGGTGCTGGGCCTCGAAGTGGTGCTGGCCGACGGCACGATCCTGCCAATGATGAACCGGATGCCCAAGAACAATGCGGCGCTGGATCTCAAGCACCTCTTCATCGGATCCGAAGGCACGCTCGGCGTCATCACCCGCGCGGTCCTGAAGCTTCATCCGAGCACCGGCGGAGCGAATGCGGCGCTGGTCGCAGTGCCGACATTCGACGCTGCGGCGCACCTCCTGAGCCATGCTCAGCGGACATTGTCCGGCCGCGTCACGGCGTTCGAACTCATGTGGAACGATTACTATCGGGCGGTGACCGATGTCACCGGGCTACGCCCGCCATTGACCGCCGACCATCCCATTTACGTGCTGCTCGAGATGCAGGGAGCCGATCCGGGCGCCGAACAGGCCGCATTCGAGGCCATGCTGGAATCTGCCTTCGAGCAGGAGCTGGTGATCGATGCTGTCATTGCGCAATCGCAGCGAGACGTCGAGAGTTTCTGGGCGCTCCGGGACGGCGTGGCGGAACTTCTCAGCCGGCGCGCCCCAACGATCAACTTCGATGTCTCCGTGCCCATCGCGCGGATCGGAGATTGCGTGGAGGTGATCCGCGCCAGGCTTGCGGCGCGCTTCCCGAACCTGCCGCTGGTTTTCTTCGGCCATGCGGGAGACAGCAACATTCATCTCGTGGCGGGCCCGATCGCGGATCACGATCCGACCGGCCATGAAATCGAGGCGATCGTCTACGGGGCGATTCGCGAATACGGCGGTTCCGTATCGGCCGAGCATGGCATCGGGCTCCATAAGAAGCCCTGGCTCTCCTATTCCCGCTCGGAGAGCGAGCTCGCCTGGCTGCGCCAGTTGAAGAAACTGCATGATCCCAAGGGGATCCTCAACCCTGGCAAGGTCCTCTGAGCCGGGCCGACGCTCTCGGCCTTCCATCGGATCCGATCAGCGCACGCGGGCTCCCAGTTCGGTGGAAATCGCCTGCGCGACCCGCTGAACGTCGGGGATCAGATCGCGCATCCGGTCGGGCGGCATGTATTCCGTTGCCGACGAGACCGAGATCGCGGCGACGATGCGACCTGTCACGTCCCGCACTGGCGCCGCCACGCAGCGGATGGATGTCGAGTCCTCCCCAAGGTCGAAGGCATAGCTGCCCGCCCGATAGGCCTCCATCTGGGCGATCCATTCGTCCTCCGTCGGGCCAGGCCCGAGGAGATAATGATCTCGTTGGTAGAGACGCCGGAGCGTGGCCTCGCTTTCATCCAGGATCAGCGCCTTGCCGATGCCCGTGCAGATCGCCGGCTTGCGCCCGCCGATCCGCGAGCTGATCTCGACCGGCCTCGCGCCCGGCAATTTGTCCAAATAGGCAACCTCCCAGCCATCGAGCTGGGCCAGGTGCACCGTATCGCGCGTCTCTCGCGCTAGGTTCTCGAGCCAGGGACGTGCCACGCGGACAACTTCCGTTCGGGAATAGGCTGCAAATCCGAGCTCGACCAGCCGAGGGCCCAAGGCGTACTCGCGACCGCCCTCGATCTTGAGATAGCGACGCTCGACCAGAACGGAAATGATGCGGTGGACGGTGCTATAGGTGAGCCCGGTCATCTTGGCGACTTCCGCGATCGAACGGGCGCCGTCAGCGACCGCGTCCAGGATCTCCAGTCCGCGAACCAGGGTCTGGCTGCGGGTCGCCTGCCGCTCATCGTTGTCTTGGTCGGAAGCCATCTCGTCAGTCACCACGCAACATCTATACACTGGAACGAATGCTCAGATCGATAGCACCCTCTCGTCCAAAGGAAAGACGTTCATTGGATGACTCCAGCGACATCCCACCGGATCCGAATGAGCCTTTAGTCTAACGGAAATTCGAAAGCGAGACACGCCCGCCTGAACGATTCCCCTTTTCAACTTCGATGCTCTAGGCTGCCGGTCAGCACCCGGCATCCATGACGCGTCACCTGGCATGAACCTCTTCATCTTCGGCCCCGGCTATACCGCGCAGCAGTTCATCCGGGTCTATTCCGCCCGTTTCGCGCGGATCGGCGGCACGTTCCGCTCAGATGGAAATGCGCAGGCGCTGCGGGCGTCCGGCCTTCATCCCTGCCGTTTTGACGGCAAGAGACATGATCCCGCCATGCTCGATGAAATCGCACGCGCCGATGCGCTGCTCGTGTCGATTCCCCCGACGAACGGTTCGGATCCTGCTCTAAAATCCTTCGCTCAGGCGATTGCCTCGGCGCCGCGCCTGCGCTGGGTCGGCTATCTGTCGACCGTCGGCGTCTACGGCGAAGCGGACGGCGCGTGGGTGGATGAGGCGACGCCACCCAGCCCCATCGGTGAGCGCTCCCGTCATCGCCTCGCCGCCGAGGCCCAATGGCTCGAACTCGGACAGGGCGCCCCCTTCGCGGTCCAGGTTTTCCGGCTCGCAAGCATCTACGGACCGGGGCGCAACGCCCTCCTGCGGGTCGCGGATGGAACGGCCCGGCGCATCATCAAGCCCGGACAGGTTTTCAACCGCATCCATGTTGGCGATATCGCGCAGGTGCTGATGGCCTCCATCGAGCGTCCGAACCGTAACGCGATCTACAATGTCGCCGATGACGAGCCCGGGCCTCCGCAGGACGTGATCGCGTATGCAGCCCAACTCCTGGGCCTTGAACCGCCGCCGGAAGTGCCGTTCGCGCAGGCCGGACTCGGCCCCATGGCGCGCTCCTTCTATGAGGACAACAAGCGTGTCCGGAACACACGGATCAAGGACGAGCTGGGAGTGACACTTCGCTTCCCGACCTATCGCGAAGGTCTTAAGGCTCTCCACGCCTCCGGCGAGGGCGAGCCGCCCTCCCGCTCGGCCTGAGACAACAACACCCTCATGGGGGCTCCATACCGTATGCGCGCGTCGCCGCCTCGGCAGTGGGCGCGGCCACCGCCATCAAATCGGCGATGCGATTTCCAAGATCGTCGAACAGCGCCTTGCCCTCGGCAGGTGACATGATGCGCTGAACGAAAAAGCCCAGGCTCCGGGGCGAACGGGCGGGATGCCTTCGCATCTCTCGCCGCGCCTGCTACGGGCCTGGGCTAATCGGGTACCAGACGGGCGCCTGCATCGTCAGGCAGGAGCAGGAACAGGCCATGCCGGAGTACATCCGTCCTGGCACGACCTCATCGAAGCGGGCGGTGACGCCCGCCGCTTCGCAAGTCCACAACAATGTCCGCTGGGTAAGGTTGATATGGGGATCCTCATCCAATCCGCAAGGGGTGGCCCGAATCCTTTTGGCCCTGGCGGGCTCAGTCGCCATGAAAGCCCTCCTCCATGAAGGAGTGCCCAGATCCCTTGCAGGGGAATGAATTCAGTCTCCCTGTGATCTGTGGATCGTCTGCTCTGTCAGCTTGGGAAGTTCCTGCGTCATCCAGGCAACCATCTCGGCGTGGGTCCTGAGATGCTTCGGCATCGGGATGAAGGGCTGTCCAGGGCCGGAGCCGCCCTCCTCTTCGTCAAACGGCCCCGCATAGGGCGCGATGGGTGCCGCCCGTCCGAACAGCCCGACGAGCAGACCGAGCATCCCGAAGGCGCCGGCAAGGATCGCGAGGAGGTCGAATGTGAGTCCAACAACCACAATGTATCTCCCTCAGGGTCGTCAGGATAACAGTGGTCCTGGTCCGATGGATAGCCCTCCATTCCAGGAAGAGCACCATCGATGATGCCTTGTCCGCTCCCCTCTCAGTCCGATGGAACACAGACGCGAGCGCGCCCGCTCGTGATATCGGTGATCATCTGAACGACCTGTCCGATGGATGCCTCCGGAACGGCCGCCGTGATGACGGCACCTGTTTCCGTGAAGCTCTCGCTCAGGACCTGGACATCCCCAGCGCTCGTCAGCCGGGCCTTGACCAGCGCGAGGTCGGAGAACGCCGCGACGATGACGACCTCCTTGAGGGCGCGGATCTCGACAAGGCACGATGCGCGCAGGCAGGCGGCCGCGGCTCCGCCATAGGCCCGCACGAGGCCCCCGGTCCCGAGAAGGATGCCCCCGAACCACCGGGTCACGACGACCGCCACACGATCGACCTGAAGGCGGTCGATGGCCTGCAGGATCGGCTTGCCGGCCGTGCCGCCAGGCTCGCCGTCGTCGCTTGCCCGGCAATTCTGCCCCACCCGCCAAGCCCAGCAATTGTGGTTGGCGGTTGAATGGGAATGGGCGGCGATGAAGGCTTTCGCCCCCTCCTCGCTCGCGACGGGGCCGGCGACGGCCAGGAACCGGCTCTTCTTGACGATCTGCTCGAGGGATGAGGCGCGTTCCAGCGTGAACATGGGCCCACATAGCCCCTAAGCGGCCGACAGAGCAACTCGGCAGCCTATTCCCGAGACGGCGCTGCGCGGCTACAAGTCTGTTGCTCTCCCTCGAAATTCGGATCCTGCCCCATGGCTTCCAGCGTTACCGACCGTTTTCTCCGCTACGTCGTCATCGACACCCAATCCGACGCCACATCTCCGACCCAGCCCTCGACCGAGAAGCAGAAGATCCTCGGCCGCCTGCTGGTCGAGGAGCTCCTCGAGATCGGAATCTCCGACGCGCATCTCGACGAGAACGGCTATGTCTATGCGACCATTCCGCCGACGACGCCCAAGGCCAACGTGCCGGTCATCTGCTTCTGCGCCCATATGGACACGGCGCCGGACTTCACAGGCACCGATGTCAAGCCGCAGATCGTCCGGAACTACCAGGGCGGCGACCTTCAACTCCCGGGCGACAGGAGCCAGATCATCCGGGTCGCGGACCATCCGGTGCTGAAGGACATGATCGGCCATGACATCATCACCTCGGACGGCACGACGCTTCTGGGGGCCGACGACAAGGCCGGCATCGCCGAAATCATGGCGGCCGCGGAGTTCCTGACCAAGAACCCGGACATCCCGCACGGCACGATCCGCATTCTCTTTACCACGGACGAGGAGATCGGGCGCGGGGTCGACAAGGTCGACCTCAAGAAGCTCGGTGCCGATTTCGGCTATACGATGGACGGCGAGACCGCCGGCACGATCGAGGACGAGACCTTTTCGGCCGATGCCGTGGAGATCGCCATCAAGGGCGTGGCGATCCATCCGGGCTTCGCCTACGGCAAGATGGAAAACGCCATCAGGATCGCCGGCGCCATCATCGCGCGCCTGCCGAAGGACATGGCGCCCGAGACGACGAAGGATCGCGTCGGTTTCATCCATCCGACGGGTGTGGCCGGAGTGATGGAAAAGGCCAGCCTGAGCTTCATCATCCGTGACTTCACGGAGGAGGGCCTGAAGCAGAAGGAGGCCCTGCTGGAGCAGATCACCAGAGACGTGATGGAGGAATATCCCGGATCCAGCCACACCTTCACGGTCAAGGAACAGTACCGCAACATGAAGATTGTGCTCGACCGACATCCGGAGATCGTCGATTTCGCCATGGAGGCGATCCGGCGGGCCGGTATGACCCCGGTGCGCGGCAGCATTCGCGGCGGCACGGACGGTTCGCGCCTCTCCTTCATGGGACTGCCCTGCGCCAATATCTTCGCCGGTGGTCATGCCTTCCATTCCCCGCTCGAATTCGTCAGCAGCCAGGATATGGAAAAGGCGGTGAAGACGATTGTCGAGCTCGCCAAGCTCTGGGAAGAGCGCGCGTAAGCGCCTCCGCTCCCGGCTTCACGCAAGAAGCATTCGGGCCGGATGCTTTTCATCAATCACATCCATCAAGAAGGGGCGCGGCTGCGCCCCTCCAGGTCGCCCGGTCTTCGTCAGGGGCTACTCGGCCGCATGCAGGGCCGGCGCGGCGCTCTCCCCGGCGCGAGGCGCTTGGGATTTCCGCCCGAAGCCGAGCTTCGTCGCCATATCCTCCAGCAGCGTGAGCGCCACCGGCACGACAACCAGGGTCAGAACCGTCGAGCTGATCAGGCCGCCGATGACGGCATGGGCCATGCCGGCACGCTGCGCACCGCCCTCCCCCAGCCCCAGGGCCATCGGGATCATGCCGAAGATCATCGCCAGCGTGGTCATCAGGATCGGCCGCAGGCGGACCTCCGCCGCCTGCATGATCGCGACGGACCGCTCCGTGCCCTTCCGGCGAGCCTGATTGACGAAGTCGATCAGCAGGATCGCGTTCTTCACGACGAGCCCCATCAGCATGATGAAGCCGATGGCGGACATCATGTTGAGCGTGGAGCCCCAGGCCAGCAGGCCGAGGAACACGCCGACCAGTGACAGCGGCAGAGATGCCATGATCGCGAGAGGCTGCAGGAAGCTTCCGAACTGCGACGCCAGGATGATGTAGATGAAGATCACGGCCAGAAGCAGCGCCGAGCCCGCATAGCCTGATGTCTCCTGGATGTTCTTCGCCGAGCCGCCCGACACGAACTGATAGCCTGCCGGAAGCTTCATCTCCTTGAGCGCAGCCCCGATCTCCCGCGTGACATCGCCGGCGGCGCGACCGCTCACATTCGCCGTGATCTGCACCTCCCGGGCAAGATCGCGGCGGTTGATCTGAGACGGGCCGACGCCCGGCTCCAGCCTGGCCACCTCGCGCAGGGCCACCATGCGCGGCGTGCCATCCTCGTTCGTCAGCTTGCTCGCCAGATAGAGCCGCGACAGGTCTTCACGGGATTCGCGTCCCGTCTCGGGCAGGCGCACGTTGATATCGTAGTTCTCACCGTTGGGTGCGCGGAAGCTGCTGGCGTCCTCGCCGGACAGCAGGGGCCTGAGCGTGTCGGACACCTGTTGCAGGCTGATCCCGAGATCGCTCGCCAGCTCCCTGTCGAGACTAACCGCGATGGTCGGGCGCGCCGCCTTCAGGCTGGATTCCATGTCGACCACACCGGGGACCTTCGCCATGATGCCGGCAGTCTCCTGCGCGATCCGGGCGAGTTCATCGAGCTTCGGCCCCTGGATCGAGACCTGGACCGGTTTGCCGTCACCGACGCCCGGCAGGCTGACCGCGAGGTCGATCCCGGGAATCGCCTTGAGGCGCTCACGCATCAGATCGACCAGCTGCGTCGCCGAGCGCGTCCGCTCCGCGATCGGCTTGAGCGTGATCGCCACGCTCGCCTCGTTCTTGCCGGAAGCCTGGCCGCTGTTGATCGCCGTGTAGGTAAAGTCGACTTCCGGAAACTCCTTGATGGCAGCTTCCGCTTGGCGCGCCTTCGTTTCCGTGTATGCGAGGGAGGAGCCGACCGGGGCCGTCACCTTCACGGTCATCTCGCCCATGTCGGCGGTTGGCACGAACTCGACACCGATCAGCGGCACGAGCGTGAAGCTGCCCGCGAAGATTCCGATGGCCGCCACCATCACCACCCAGCGCCGCCGCAAGCTGAACCGCAGCAATGGCCGGTAGACCGCCAGGAGCCCCGCTGTCAGGCTGTCGGAGACCCTCGCGACCCAGCCGAACACGCCGCGCGGCTTCCGGCCGATCGATGGGTCGTGCCAGATGCTCGACAGCATCGGATCGAGTGTGAACGAAACGAACAGCGAGATCAGCACCGCGACGGAGACTGTGATGCCGAATTGATAGAAGAACTTGCCGATGATGCCACCCATGAAGGCCACAGGCGCGAACACGGCCACGATGGCCAGCGTCGTCGCCATCACGGCAAGACCGATCTCCTGCGTGCCCTTGAGCGCCGCTTCAAAATGGCCGGCCCCCATCTCGATGTGGCGCGCGATGTTCTCGCGCACCACGATGGCGTCGTCGATCAGAATGCCGATCGCGAGCGAGAGCGCCATCAGGGTCATCGTGTTCAGGGTGAAGCCCAGGAAGGCGAGTGCCGCGAAGGTTCCGATCACCGAAATCGGCAGCGTCAGGCCCGTGATCACCGTGGAGCGCCACGAGTGGAGGAACAGGAACACGATGGCCACGGTCAAGGCTGCGCCTTCCAGCATCGTGTGCCTGACGTTCTCGACCGAACTGCGGATGCCTTTCGACGAATCCTTGACGATGGACAGTCCGACATCGGACGGCAGCGCGCTCTTCAGCTCAGCCACGGCTCGGAACACCCCATCGGCCACCTCGATCGTGTTGGCGCCCTGCACCTTCACCACGTCGACAGCCAGAGCGGGCTTCCCGTTGTAAAGGGCGAGGTTCGTCTTTTCCTCCTGGCCGTCGATGACATCGGCCACTTCCGACAGGCGCACCGGCGATCCCCCGCGCTGGGCGACGATGAAGTTGCCAATCTCGCGAGGTTCCTTCACCGAACCCTCGATCTGCACGACCTTGTCCTCGCGCCCGCGGGTCACGTTGCCGGCTGGCAGGTTCTGGTTCTCGGAGCGGACCGTCGCCACAACCTGATCCACCCCGATGGCAAGCGCCTGCATCCGGTCTGGCTTCAGGCGGACCTCGATCTGGCGTTTCACGCCGCCCACGATGGTGGCGCTCCCCACGCCGCGGACGGTCTGGATGCGCTTGAGAACGACCTCGTCAGCGAGTGTCGTCAATTCGCGCAGGGAGCGTGAGGGCGACTCCACCGCGACCGACACGATCGGCGCGCTGTCCGGATCGAAGCGGGTGACCGTTGGATCGTCGACCTCGTCCCGAAGCTGGCCTCGAATGCCCGCGACCTTCTCGCGCACGTCCTGCACGGCAATGGCAGCGGGCGTGTCGAGCGTGAACTGCGCGATCACGATGGACCGTCCCTCGACGGAACGCGAGGTGAGCGTGTCCAGGCCGCTGATCGTGTTGATCGCGTCCTCGATCTTACGCGTTACATCGCTTTCCACTGCTTCCGGCGATGCACCCGGATAGGACGCGGTCACGACCACTGTGGGAATGTCCACGTCGGGAAACTGATCCACCCCAAGGCGCTGATAGGAGAACAGGCCGATGACGAGGATCGCCACCATCATCATGGTGGCGAAAACCGGGTTGTTGATGCTGATGCGTGTGAAAAACATCTTAATGACCGCCGATTCGCACCAGGGTACCCGGCTCGAGAGTGATGGATGGGGCGCTCACGACGATGTCGTCCTCTGCCAAACCGGATTTCACCGCGACGAGAGTGGCCGTGGCGTCTGTCGAGATCTCGACCGGCTGGCGGACGATCCTCTCACCGTCGAGCTTGAGGACGTATCGTTGGCTCTGCTCGCCACGCACCGCGTCCGGCGGGACTGCAAGCACGTCCCTTGCCTCGCGCACGACGATATCGCCCGAGGCGAACATTCCGCCCCGCAGCACCTGCTCGCCGTTCTCGACCCGGATATAGACCGGGATCGAGCGCGAGCCCGTTCTGGTGGTAGGATTGATGCGCTCCACCTGCCCTGTGAACTCGCGCCCTTCCAGCCCTGGCACCCGGAAGAGCGCGCTCTGTCCAACCGCCACCAGGGCGATCTCGTTCGTCGGCACAGGAGCCTCGATCTCAAGCCGCGACAGGTCGACAAGCACAAGCAGGTTGCCGTCGACCGGAACCTTGTCGCCCGGATTGACGGAACGCTCGGCCACGAAGCCATTCATCGGAGACCTGACGACGGCGTCCTCAAGGGCCTTGCGGGCCAGATCGACCTGCGCCTGCATGGCGCGAACGCTGGCGGCCGAGGTCCGGTACGCGCTCTCGACCTCGTCCACGGCGGCCTGCGCCGCGTAGCCCTTCTGCTGCAGATTGAGCTTCATCGAGCGGTTCTTCTCCGCCAATGCGAGCTGAGCCTTGGCCGATTCGAGATTCGCCACGCGCTCGTTCAGACGGGAGGTCAGATCCTCGGTGTCGAGGCGCACAAGGACGTCGCCTTTCTTCACGGGCTGTCCTTCCTGCACGAGGACTTCGGACACCTTCGCGGCCACCTCCGATTTCAGCGTGGTCTGATCGACCGGGCGCAGCGTTCCGGCAAGAGGCACCGTGAAGCGCAGATCGGCTTTATGCACGGTGAAGGTCTCGCTGCGGGCAAGCTCCGCGACCAAGGGGGCAGCGGGCTGGATCACCGCCTGGGCCGTGTCGTTCTTCATATAGCGGGCGCCCACGCCTCCTAGGGCGACCATGCCGATGGCGGCGAGCGCGACAGTAACCTTTTTCTTCACGGCAATGCCTCTAATGCAGGTCCGAACGGACGAGGTTGTCGGATGCCTGCTCGTGTCGATTGGCTTCGTTCCGGCTCAGCTCCTCCAGGAAGGCGGGGATATGCGAGCGCAGGAACGAGAGTTCCGCACATGCCAGCTCCATCCCCATTCGCACGAGGAAGCGATGACCGGGGCGGCTAGCCTGCGTCGTGGTCTCCATCTCTGCCTTGATCTGCTCAAGCTCGGCGATTCGATGCGCAAGGACGTCCCGCAATTTTGCAGGAGGAAGCAGATCTGCGAACATCAGAAGGGTGACGAGTTCGGAACGGATTTTGTGACGGCCTTCCGATGCTTGAAGCGAAGCAGCCAAAGCCTCGCGTCCACGCCCGAGCAGGGTGTAGACGGTCTTGTTGGGCCGCCCCTCTTGGGCGACGACCTTCGCCGAGACAAGGCCTTCCTGATCAAGGAGCTTCAAAGCGGCATAGATGCCGCTCGGCGCGACATCCATGAAGCGTGAGAAGACTTCCTCGACCCGCTTCTTGATCTCGTAGCCGGAGGCGTCGCCCATCGACAGGACAGCCAGGCACAGGGTTTTCGTGTCCAAACTGGAATACTCCATTATGGAATATGATGTAGGTGCGGCTTCCGGGTCCGTCAATGCCGAGGCCGGGAAATGGCCCCTTGACCTATGAACAGCCTGACTGTGGGAGTGAGACAGAGTTCCATAGGGACGGGAAGCGGGCCCAACGGCTTCCCACCATGCGACGCGTCACCTGCGGCCGAGTTGGAGCGGCTCGCCCTGGCCCCCGAATCCGGCCCTCAGGAGCTCGTGAGGTTAAGTCCAAGGTTCGGCACTGGCTTCGCCCCTTCCCCGGGACCGTTGCCCCCCGAGCAGATTGCCCCCTGCTGGAGGTGCCTCAAAGTCCAGGAGCGACCGCAGCCGATGCCAAACGTGCCTGGGATGCGAGCCGGATCGGAGCATTGGCGGCCCCATAGCCGTTGTACCCGCGCCGCTCGACGATCTCGAAGAAGAAGCCGCCTTCCATGGTCCTCGTGTAGACCTGGAAGTACTCGGCCGAGCCTTCCCGGTCATAGAGGATGTTGGCGGCCCGGAGCCGCTCGACATCACTGGCGGAGAGATCGGCTCTGACCTCGAGGTCGTCATAATAGTTCTCGGGGATCGGCAGGAGGTCCACGCCGTTCTCCTGCAGGTGCGCAACCGTCCTGAAGATGTCGTCGGTTCCAAGAGCGATATGCTGGACGCCCGACCCGAAGAGCTCGTTCAAAAAGCGAGCCGACAACGTGCGCTGGCTTTGTGACGCATTGAGGATCAGGCGCAGGGCGCCATCCCTGGTTTCGATGGCCTGGCTCTGAACCACGCCGCCAGGATCGATCACGGTTTGGACCGGGGCCTTCTGAACGTCGAGGAGCGACGTGTAGAACAAGAGCCAGGTCAGCATCTCCTCGTAATGCATGGATTGAGAGACGTGATCGACCCTCGTCAGTCCGGCCCCCAAGATGTCACCCGTGGCCAAAGGAACGAAATCCACATCCCACAACCGATCGAGACCGCTCCCACGATCCACGAAATAAAGCAAACTCCCGCCCAGCCCGCGCACAGCCGGAATGTTCATTTCGCCCGATCCGACCGGCTGCTGGAAAGGTTGATCGAGAAGAGTGACGGCCCGATCCACCGTGCCGGGTGCATCATCGATGCGAAGCGCCAAGGCGCACACGGATGTTCCATGGGTGATGTTGAACGAATGGGCAAAGCCTTCCTTGTCCGCATTCACCACGATGTTGATATCGCCTTGGCGCCAGCGCGTCACTGCCTTCGAACGATGAATGCCAGCCTTGAGAAAGCCGAGGCCGCTCAGGACCTGCTCGAACCCGGCGGCGCTGCGCTCATCGACGGCGAATTCGACGAATTCAATGCCTGAGCAAGCCGCCTTGGGCGCAAGCTCCGGAAGATCGGGCAAAGCCGATCCCGTTCGCCTGCGAAGCTCATCCAGCATGACGATGAGGGATCTCTGCCCATCGACGGCGACGCTGCGCGCGGAGCCCGCACGGAAGCGGTCGTTAAAGATCTCCAGCGACAGCAATCCATCGAAGCCCGTTATGTGAAGGGCTTGCATGAAGTCGTCGATCGGCAGATCACCCTGACCGGGGAAGCACCGGTAGTGCCGGCTCCAGGACAGGTAATCCATGTCGAGCTTCGGGGCGTCCGCCATCTGCACCAGGAAGATCTTGTCGGGTGGAATGGAGCGGATTGCCGACAGGTCCGTTCCCCGCGCGAGAATATGGAAGGAATCGAGCACCAGCCCGACTGCGGGGTGGTTTGCCCGCCGCACAACTTCCCAGGAATCACGATAGTCGTGAATGTGCCGCCCCCAGGAGAGGGCCTCGAAGCCAACACGCATGCCACGTTTCGCCGCGCGTTCGCCGAGCTCGTGAAAGTCGGCGGCCGCGCGCTCGATCCCGCCGAGGGATTCCGGCGACACGTTGCTGCACACCATCAACAGATCGCAACCGAGTTCCTGCATCACATCGAACTTGCGTTCGGCGCGGGCAAACACCTTGGAGCGCTGTGGCTCCGGCATGCCTTCGAAATCACGAAACGGCTGGAAAGTGATGGTCCTGAGGCCGAGATCCTCGATCATGCGCCGCACATCGGCCGGCGTGCCATTGAAGGAGAGAAGATCGTTCTCGAAGATCTCGACTCCCTTGAACTTGGCAGCCGCGATGGCTTCGACCTTCTCGGTCAGAGAGCCGCTCAGACAAACGGTGGCGATGGCAGTGCGCATGCGTGTCGATCCAGTCCCCTCAAGGTGTCGCGAGAGCGTTTCCGGTACGGCGGCTCTTTCTTTGTTATTTGATCGTGCCCGTTGCAAGCGCATGCTCGACTCCGCCAGCGACGTGGCGCGTCAGGACCTCACATGCCCTTGCAGCGTCCCTCTTCAAGGCACATTCCAGGAGAAGCGCATGTTCCTGCTCGGCGATCTCCCCACGATAGCTTAAAGCGATCATCTGATAGCGGAGATACTTGTCGAAAACCGCCGCATGGGTGTCGATCAGCATCCTCGATCCGCAGGCCGAGATCAGGGCTTGGTGGAACTGCCAGTCATACTGCTTCCACTCCTCCGTATGGCTTCGGTCTCCCGTAGCCATGCGCGTCTCCATGCGGGCAAGCCGGTGATGCGCGGCCACGATCCGACCCTCCCATTCCACGTCGCCCGCTCGGAAGGACTGCTCCAGGGCCCGGCACTCCAGCAATTGGCGGAGAGCCGCAATTTCCTGCAGGTTTGCGATGGAGACGGGAGCGACCTCGAAGCCTTTCTGGCCTTCGGCGACGACGAGCCGTTCGGACGAGAGCCGATTCAGGATTTCCCTGAGCGTGCTGACGCTTGCTCCATAATCGGACTTCAACTGCTCGAGTCTGAGCTTCCTGCCGGGAGCGAGGCGGCCGAACACGATATCGGCCCGGATCCTGCGATACGCATGTTCGCCGATGCCCTGAAGCTGCGGGCCGATCTGCATGTCGCTCATCGCAGGGCCCCGCTGTTCAAGGTATAGTCCACGCAGCCGTTCACATGCCGGGTCAGCACCTCGCAGGCGCAATCGGCGTCTCGGCTCAGGGCGCAGTCCAGAAGGAGCTTGTGCTCCGTGGCGGCAACCTCTCCCCGGAACACGACAGCCACCATCTGGTAGCGGAGATACTGGTCGAAGACGCCGCCATAGAGGTCGAGGAGGGTCTGCGACCCGCAAGCCTCGATCAGGGATTGATGAAACTCGCGGTCGTATCGTTTCCAGAGCTCCATCCCGGCGGCTTCACCCGCCAGCATGCGCCGCTCCATGGCTGCGAGCTTGTAATGCGCCGCAACGACGCGGCTTTCCCATTCCAGATCGCCAGCCGCGAAGGACAGCGGAATCGCATAGGTTTCGAGGAGCAATCGCATCGCCGCTACGTCCTGCAGGCCCTCGGGCGATACCGGCGCGACGCGGAAACCGCGCTGTCCTTCGGCCGTCACCAGCCCCTCCGACGAGAGGCGGCTCAGAATCTCCCGCACGGTGCTGACGCCTGCTCCGTAATCTTTCGACAGACGGTCAAGGCGCAGCCTACCGCCGGGCACAAGGCGACCGAACACGATATCGGTCCTGATCAGGCCATAAGCCCGGTCCGCAATTGATGTCGCCAACAGTTCGATGCTCATCTCGCCATGCCTGCGAACATTCTCAACTTCTGCCGGTCTCGGCTTGAACCAATATCACACATATAATGCCCGATTATCTTTAAAATATCAGATGATCTCCTCAGGGCCTATTGATTTCGAAATTATCAAAGCGGATAGTCTGCCCAAGACGCAGAACAATGCGCGCCACCACGAGGAGAGGAACACATGTCACCCAATATCAATCGTCGCCTGCTCATGGCCGCCGGTGCGGCCCTCCTGACATGGAGCATGGGCGGGCCAGCCAACGCCCAATCCCCGCAGAACCTGCGCTTCTCGGCCGTCTTCTCGGAGCAGGATATCCGCGCCGAGATGATGAAGCGGTTGGGAGAGGATCTCAAAGCCCAGGGCTTCAACCTCCAGCCCTATTACGGCGGCACTCTGTTCAAGCAGGGCACCGAACTCGTCGCGATGCAGCGCGGCAACCTCGAGATGGGTAACATCGCGCCACAGGACATCTCCAACCAGATTCCGGCTTGGTCCATCGTGACCTCCGCCTATCTCTTCCGCGATGCCGACCACCTGAAGAAAGTGTTTGCCGGCGATGTCGGCCAGCAACTCAAGAAGATGGCGTCCGACCAGCTGGGCATCCACATCCTGGGCCCGACCTATTTCGGCGCACGCCAAGTGGGTCTGAAGCCGAACAAGAAGATCAACACGCCCGAGGATCTCGCCGGCATCAAGCTGCGCATGCCCGGCGGCGATGCCTGGCAGTTTCTGGGACAGTCGATCGGCGCCAATCCCACTCCCATGGCCTATGCCGAGGTCTATACCGGCCTTCAGACCGGAGCCATCGACGGGCAGGACAATCCTCTGCCGAATGTCGAGAACATGAAGTTCTACGAGGTGATGTCGCAGATCGCGCTGACGTCGCATCTCGTCGGCTTCGACCTCCTGGCCGTTTCGAACAAGGTCTGGAACGCCATGTCCCCCGAGAAGCAGGCCGCCTTCCAGGCCGCCGCGGACAAGGCGATCGATTGGAGCACGCAGGAGCACCGCAAGAAGGAGGCTGAGCTTGTCGCCTTCTTCAAGGAGAAGGGCCTCGACGTGTATACGCCCGATCAGAAGGCCTTCCGCGACTATGCGCAGAAGAAGTACCTGGCCTCCGACCTCGCGAAGAGCTGGGAGCCGGGTATGCTGGAGAAGATCAACGCCATGTGACGCCTGGCGTCACGGGCCGCCGGAGTGAAGCATTCCGGCGGCGTCTCGTTGAACTTGCGTCACGGCCGGAACGCTTCCGGCCGTGCTCGCGGCAAGGGAACCTTCTTGATGCCCGCCCATCTACGAGCCGTCACCTCCTGGCTTGCGCGTCGCGCCGAGAACATCGCCTCAGCGATGCTCGCCATGATGTTCCTGGCCTTTCTTCTCCAGATCATCTTCCGCTATGTCTTCGGACTTCCGATCGGCTGGACGCATGAGCTGAGCGTCATCCTCTGGATCTGGCTCGTGCTGTGGGGGGCGGCATTCGTCGTCACCGAGCGCGAGGAGATCCGCTTCGACATCATCTACGGAGCCGTGAGTCCTGGCGCACGTCGGGTCATGTGCATCGTCACGGCGATCGCCCTGATCGCTCTCTATGCCATCTCGTTCCCGGCCGTCCTGGACTATGTCACCTTCATGAAGGTCGAGAAGACCGCCTATCTGAAGATCCGGTTCGATCACCTCTTCTCGATCTATATCCTGTTCGTCGTTGCCACGATCATTCGCTACATCTGGCTCGCCTGGCAGGCGATGCGCGGCGTCGCACCGGACGAGTTCGATCCCACAAAGGCGAGTTCCGGCGTATGAACGCTGCAAGCCCCTTCTCGCTCGCGCTGGTCGCGATCACCGTTCTGGCTTTCCTTGGCCTGCCTATCGGTCATTCGATGATCGCCGGGTCCATCCTCTACCTGCTCCTCGCGGAGCAGGACATGGGGACGGTCGCCGAACAGCTTCTGAACGGGATGTACTCCAACTACATCATACTTTCGGTCCCGCTGTTCATCCTGGCCGCGGAATTCATGAATATCGGCAGCATGACCGAGCGGCTCATGGCGTTCTGCAACGCTCTGGTCGGGCGCTTCCGGGGCGGACTCGCCCATGTCAACATCCTGCAGAGCATCATTTTCGCCGGAATGTCCGGCTCCGCGATTGCGGATGCGGCGGGCACCGGACGCATGATGCAGGTGATCATGACGCAAGGCGGCCGGTATACGCCGAGCTATGCTGCGGCCGTCACGGCCGCTTCCTCGGTGATCGGACCCATCATTCCCCCGTCCATTCCGATGGTGCTCTATGCACTCGTCTCCGACGCCTCCATCGGCTACCTCTTCCTGGGTGGTGTCGTTCCGGGACTGCTGATGGCGGCAAGCCAGATGGTGATCGTGGCCGTAACGGCCAGGCGCAAGAACTTTCCGGTCGAAAAGCCGGTTCCTCTGCGCAAGATCCCGAGGATCACCTGGGAGGCCTTTCCCTCTCTGATGATGCCGGTGGTCCTGCTCGGTGGCATCTATAGCGGCATCATGACCCCCACCGAAGCGGCGGCGGTCGCTGCGGCCTATGCGCTCATCATTTCAGCCGGGCTTTATCGGAGCGTGAGCTGGCGCGATTTCTACACCTCGCTTGCCGTCAGCGCCCGAACCACGGCCTCGATTGGAATGCTGATCGCGGGATCGCTCGTGTTCAACTACGTGGTGACGATCGAGAACATACCCGAAGGCGTGAAGGTTCTCCTCTCGACCTGGGAACTCTCGCCGACCGGGTTCCTGATCCTGGTGAACGTCCTGTTGCTGCTGCTGGGGTGCGTGCTCGAAGGCACCGCGATCCTTCTCATCGTCGTTCCGGTCTTCATCCCGACGGCCCAGGCGCTCGGCATCGACCTCGTCCATTTCGGCGTTGTAGTCGTGGTCAACATCATGATCGGACTGATCACGCCACCCTACGGGCTTATCCTCTTCATCATGGCGAACATCTCCGGAGAGCCCCTGCGCGACATCGTCCGCGACACGCTTCCGTTCCTCTTTGCGATGATCGTCGCACTGGCAATCATGACCTTCGTGCCCGAGACAGTTCTCTGGCTGCCAAGGATGTTCGGGTACCAGGGATAACGGCGTTCAATTTCAGAAAAAGTCCATCATGAGCAAACCCATCTATATCCTCAACGGGCCCAACCTGAACCGGCTCGGAACCCGCGAACCCGATATCTACGGCCGGACGACCTTGGCGGAGGTCGAAGCCATGTGCCGAGATGCCGCGTCCGGACAAGACATCATCTTCCGACAATCCAATCGCGAGTACGAGATCATCGATTGGGTGCATGAAGCCATCGACGAGGGCGACGGGATCATCATCAATCCGGCAGCGTTCACCTTCACCTCCATGGCCATCATGGATGCCCTGAAGATGTTTTCCGGGCCGATCATAGAACTGCACATCTCCAACATTCACCGCCGCGAACCGATCTATCATAAATCCTACATGTCCCCGGTCGTAACGGCGGTCGTTGCCGGACTCGGCACGGAGGGTTACCCGATCGCCGTGCGAGCGATGATCAACATGATTGCAAAAGCGGCAACGAATGCGTGATACCGATGACCCGAAAGGCATCTGAAGGGGACCCGTCGACCTGGTCCTCCATCCTTGTCGGGCTCGTGGGAGCCGGCATTCAGGCCTCGCGCACGCCCCGTCTTCATGAGCGGGAGGGAGCCCACCTGGGCCTGCGCTATGTCTACAGGCTGATCGACCTTGAGACGCTGGGCCTCGATGCGGGCGCGCTGCCAGACATCCTCACGGCCGCACAGCGTTTCGGTTTCGCGGGCCTCAACATCACGCATCCCTGCAAGCAGGCCGTCCTCCCCCTTCTCGATGAGCTCTCACCCGATGCGGCGGCGCTTGGGGCGGTGAATACCGTGGTTCTGAAAGAAGGCCGACGGATCGGCCACAACACCGATTGGTCGGGCTTTGCCGAGAGCTTCCGGCGCGAGTTGCCCGATGTCCACAAAGACCGCGTCGTTCAGTTCGGAGCAGGCGGAGCCGGGGCGGCGGTTGCTCACGCCCTGCTGACCCTCGGCGCGGGCGAGGTCGTCCTCATCGATACCCTAGAGGATCGCGCTCGCGATCTGGCCGCATCCCTCAGCGCGCGCTTTGGCGTTGGACGCGCTTCCATGGCCGCGGACATCGAGTCCGCGCTCGTGAGCGCCGATGGCATGGTCAATACGACTCCGCTCGGAATGGCGAAATATCCCGGGATGGCAGTTCCTGCGGAATTGCTGCGCAAAGACCTCTGGGTGGCGGATGTCGTCTATTTTCCCCTGGAAACAGAATTGCTGCGCCAGGCGAGGGCACGTGGGTGTCGCACTATGGCCGGCGGCGGCATGGCTGTCTTCCAGGCGGTCGATGCGTTCCGCCTCTTTACCGGCATGGAGCCGGACGCTACCCGCATGCTCCGTCACTTCGAGGAAATGTGAGGCGCGTCCCCCTCCCGCGTGTACTGAAAGATGCTCTTGTGTGCCGGTTCAGCTTCTCAGGACGAAACGGCATCTGATCGCCCACTCGTCGATCGGCGTATGCTGTGAAGAAGAGACGATGCAGACGCGGTCGAAATGCACGCTCATGCCGGTCATCTTGCTCCGCAGGGCCGTGATCGCCTGAGACTTCTCCGCGCATTCCTGGACTCCATAAGCCAGGGAAATATGCGGCATGAAGGTTTCGAGGCTCCCAACCCCGAAGAGACTAATGGCCTTTTCCTTCAGCGCCCGGAGAGGTGCGGTGGCGGGAAAGCGAGCATAGAACGAGCGATAATAGAGCGGGCTCTCCTCGACGGTCTCCACATTGGCATCGAAGGACGGTGCGCTCTCTGCAAGGGCCGTCAGAATCGGCTCCAGCTCCTCGCAGGTTCGCGGCATATCCTCTACGAGAGTCAAATGAGGCTGAAAAACCGGGCTATCGAAGCGCTTTGCTAAGCTCTGAACAATCTCAGAGAACATCCTCTCATGCTCGGAGCAGGGCAGCAGCCAAATGGAATGGTACTCGATATTCATGTCACTCCTCGCCTGCCCCCAAGAGGGGCCGTTTCTCAATTGCCGCCTCTGAGAGGCCGGACACTTCCTCGATAAACCAGCGGCACTTCAAGGACCGACACGATGGGAGGAGCCTTGGGATCGGCCTGCCTTTTGTCCAAGACCCGGATGGTTTCGGCAGCGAGAACCTCCTCATCCTGGTGGAAGGTGGTCAGCCGATAGGCACCCCAACGGGTCTCGGGAATCCCGTCGAAGCCGATGACAGACAGATCCTCCGGAATCGACAGGTTCAACACATCGCGAGCATAGTCCATCAACCCGAGAGCCATGAGATCGTTGACGCAGAAGACTGCGTCCACCGGATCCTTTGTCCCCAGAAGCAATGATGCGGCCGCCTGGCCACCATCGTAGTCCGTGTAGTTCGCTCTTTGAACCTTGACATCGACGTCATGCTTTCGGGCGGCTGCGATGAAGGCCTCTTCGCGCTCGATCAGATTGGGGCTTCGCACCGCCGAAGTGACGAACCCGAGCCTCGTCATTCCTCGTGTCAGGAAGACTTCGAGGGCAACCTGGGCCGCGCGAGCATTGTCGATCCGGATATGATCGGGACCGTGCTCCGTTCGCCCCATGACGATGAGGGGCTGTCCATTGCGCTGAGCCAATTCGACGATGGATGAGGACGGCATGCCCGACAGGACGATCGTTGCCTCCGCTCGATATCTCAGAAGGGTCGAATGGGCGGAACTAACCTGATCCTCTCCAGGTCCTGTTGGAATGAGAACGGGAACGCTTCCCCGCTCCACAAGACGCCGGGACAAGGCCGCGACCTGCAGAGTCCGGAAGGGGCTGGCTGGATCGGAGGCAACAAGGCCGACGAGGCGACTGCGATTTGCCAGAAGCCCTCGCGCCAAATCGTTGACCTGGTATCCCAGCTCGGCGGCAGCCTCCATCACCTTCTTGCGTGTGTCGGGAGCAATGCTTGCTCCTGGCGTGAAGGCTCGCGAGACGGCCGAACGGGAAACGCCCGCGCGTTGTGCCACCATATGGGCACTCACGAAGTGAGGCCCCGACTCCTCGGGCCCTGAGTCTATATCCCGCATGAGCTGATCAATGCCCAACCTTCGAGAGCACGTCGGATCGCAGGAAACGCTCGACGACGAACATGAAGGCGATCGAGGGTATCAGCAGAATCAATGCCGTGATGGAGGCGATTTGGTAATTTCCTCCGGAACCTGCCGTATAGAGCAGCAGCGGCAGGGTCGAGATGTCGGGGGCGCCGACGAAATACGTTCCGGTAAATTCGTCGAGCGATTCCAGGAACACGAAGATGGCACTCGCCAGGAGTCCTGGCGCGGCGATCGGCAGCGTCACGTCGAAGAAGCCACGCAGGGCACTTGCCCCCATGGAGCGGGCCGCCTCCTCCAGTTCCCGGTCGATCGCGGAGAACGCCGCCGTCGCAATCCAAACGGCATAGACAAGCCCGTGAGTCACATGGACGAGCACGACGCCAAGAATCGTCCCGTTGAGACTGTATTGGTAGAAGATGCGTGCGATGTTCACGTAGACTGGCAGGTTCGGGAAGGCTTGCGGAATGAGCAAAGCAAGCAGGATCAATCCGCGCAGGGGGAGGCGTAGACGTGCAAGGGCGTAACCCGCGGGAATGGCGAGCCCCAGCGACACGATCACTGTGAGAACGGCGATGAAAATACTCATCCCCAAGGAGGACATCGCGTTGCCGCGGGGAGAGAACACATTAGCCCAGAAGGAAAAGCCGTATTTCAAGGGTAGAACATGAGGGAAATACCAGCGTTCCGCGACGGTCCAGAGTAGAAGGTTCACCAAGGGGCCGAAGATGATGAAGGCCAGGATTCCAAGCGCGATCCCGCGAGGGACCCATTTCCAGTCGAGACGGGTGCTCATCGGCTATGCTCCCTCATGGTCTGGCGCAGATAGATCCATGCCACGGCGCTCGTCATGAGAAGCGAAATCAATCCAAGGGCATTGGCGACGCCGTAATCCCTGTAGGCATTGATGCGGAAGGCCATGTTGGCCGTAATCATCGTTGGCGATTGAGCATTGATCATGAGCGGAACCGACAGCACCGACATCATGGTCACGAAGCTGAGGATAAGGCCGACGAGAAGCGTCGTGCGAACCTGGGGCAGCACAATCTCGATGAGGATCCGCAGGCGATTGGCGCCCAGATTCTGCGCGGCTTCGATGGTGCTGCGATCGATGGAGGCCATGGCGCCGGAAAGAAGCAGAGCGACGAACGGCGTCTGCTTCCACACGAAGGCGATGACGATGCCTCTCCAATCGAGGAAGGACATGGCGGACATGGGTGTCAACACACCCAACTCGATGAAGATATTATTCATCAGGCCACTCTTTGCCAGGAAGGTCCGCAATATCTGGCCGACGACGATGAACGGAATGAACAGAGGCCAGCGGTAGATCCATCTCAGGAGCGCGACGGCGCGAGGATTCGAACCGAGCGTGAGATAACCGCCAATCATAATGGAGAAAAGACAGATCAGGCCCGACGATAACAGCACGATGGTGAGCGTGAACAGCATATCGCTGCTGTACAGCTCGAAAGCCTTCGCGAAATTTCCGAAGCTGAATGCTCCATCGACTTCGAACGCGCCTGTTATGGAGCTGATGAGGGGAACGATGAAAAGGAGTACGACAATCGCCAGCGCCGGAGCGACAAGCAGGAATCCGAGGAGTTGAACCGACATGACAAATCGTCCGGCTCCCGCTTTCTGGGGATCGGCCTGCATCGCGAGGGACGCAGCGGCGGCATCGGTCTGGGGAGAGCCTTCGCCTCCCCAGCCGTGACTGACCTCAGTTTCCAACTTGGCGCTCATAGGCTTCCAAGATCGCGTTGTTGTACGGGGCGATCGGGAACGGCTTGCCATACTTGGCCAGATCCTCGGGTGAGATATCCGTAAAGAGCTTCTGCCAGGTTTCCTTGTCGAGGCTCTCCTGAACATGCTGGGCGTCGATGCCGGGATACCAGTTGAACCGCTTGACGATTCCCTCAGCCTGCACCTTCGGACTTGTCGCAAGGGCTACGAACTTCTCGGCAAGCTCTTTGTTCTCGCTCTTGGCCGGGACCACGTAGTGCATCGGCTGGCCTGGCATGCCGGGGGCGGGCAGCACGAGCTTCATCTCGGGAGGAAGCTGGCCATTCGCCTTCCAGGAATAGAACATATCGACCCAGACCGGCCCGATAGCAATCTCGCCGCGGCTGAGCATATCAAGAGTGCCGGCGTTCCCTGGCGTGAGCGTGGCATTGCGAGTGAACTCCTTCAGAGACGCAAAGGCCTTGTCCCAATTCTTGGCCTCGCTCGGATCGAAGGGGCCTTTCATGAGCTTCTGGGCATCGCCGCCGCCATAGGCATAGAGCCATCCCATGACGAAGCTGACGCCGGACGCTCCCCCCTTGATGCCGTTGTAGCCGAATTGCTTGGGGTTCTTCTTGGCGAATTCGACCAGCTCGTCGTAGCTTTTCGGCGGATTGGGAACCAGGGCCGGATTGTAGGCTAGGGCCGTCTGGCTGTTGAACATGGGCATGACGTAACCGTCTACGTTCGCCCCAAGAGCCATCTTGGCATTTTCGCGCGTCACCAGAGAACCGGTCGGAATCTTGCCGCGATAGGCTTCGAGGAATTTGTGCTCAACCATAGGGCCGACGAATTTCTCGTGGACCACGGCAACGTCGGCATCCCACTTCTCGACTCCAGCCTTGCTCTGAGCCTCAAAGCGCTCAAGGATCTTCTGAGATCCGGCATCGCCCGGTCCGGTACCAACCACCCGAACCTTGGTGCCCGGATTTTCCTTCTCAAAAAGAGGTCCTAAATACTCGTTCACGTAATCGACCATATTCTGGTCGCCAGCCGTGAGAACCGTCAGCTCCGCCGCAGAAAGCGACGTGCAGAACATGCCTGCCACTAGCGTGGAAGCGATCAATTTTGCCTTCATGACTTTCCTCCTTGGGATACCGTAAGGCATCCATGCGCCTTGTTCGCCAGCGGTTGAAATCTGCCGGTCTATTGTTTTGGAAACAGGAAGAGCGCCTCCTCCGGAATGCGTACCGAAACCTGCTTGCCGATTTCGAAGCAGCGGGGGGAGTCAACGATAAAATGTTCAGATCCGACTGCGATCACATGACGCCAGAGCCCGCCGGGATAGCTTGTCTGCTCCACGACGCCGCTCAAGCGCAGAGCTCCCTCGTCCCTCGTCTGCGAAACCCCACCACCTGAGCCACTCAACTCAACGGCCTCTCCACGGAATCGGCCATTCAACGGTCCCGACAGCCTCCGCCCTCGTCCGGACATCACAGCGGCCGAGTTGAACGGACCAGCGGCAATCTCGATTCTGTCATCAGTTTCCGACGCAGAGAGCTCGATGATGTTTTCCGCCCCCATGAAAGCCGCTACGAAATCGGAAGCGGGACGATTATAAACTTCCTCGGGAGTACCGACTTGGGCGATCTCGCCATTGTTGAGAATGACGATTCGATCCGCCATCACCATCGCCTCCTCACGATCATGCGTGACATGCACAGCCGTAATCCCCAAGCGTCTTTGGAGCGCGATGATCTCATGTCTTACCGTCAAACGGATCCTCGCATCGAGATTAGACAGAGGCTCGTCAAGGAGAAGGATGTCGGGCTGGATTGCCAGAGCCCGCCCAAGCGCCACACGCTGTCGCTGTCCGCCGGATAGATTTGCAGGCTTGCGGGCACCGAGAGCATCCAAGCCCAGGAGCTTTTTGATTTCGGTGACGCGGTCATCGATTGCGGCTCTCGGCATTTTCCGGAGCTTAAGTCCATACCCGATATTTTGATCGACGGTCATATGCGGCCAGAGCGCATATGATTGAAAAACTAGAGCCATTCCGCGCTTGTCAGGTGGCAGTCGCGTGACGTCGTGCCCATTGACCCGAATGGTGCCGGAAGCCGGCGTGTTAAAGCCTGCAATGCTGCGCAGAAGCGTCGTCTTCCCACATCCTGAAGAGCCAAGAAGGGCTACGAACTCTCCCTTCTTCACAGCGAGGTTCACTCCTTTGAGAACCTCGTGCTGCCCATAAAGAACACGGGCGTTCACGACTTCGAGGAAGGCACTCAAGTTATTTCCTCCCTAGCGAGGCCCCATGCAGGCTCTTTTGCACAGGCGTGCAATGATTATGCTCAGTTCATATAACAACACTCAAGTGGGTGTAGACTAAGGTCTGATGCACAATTTTTGACCAAAGCCTCCGTCACCGAACTCAATCGGCCGTAATGCAGCTTGATGCGTCAAGGAGACGGCTACCTGACCGCAGCTTCACAGTGCCGTTCCTATCAAGTTGTCCAACCAGCAGAGCAAAAACGTTACAGGACAGTCGCAATAACATACCGTCGCATGAACTCGGTATAAACTTACATTTCTTTGCCGTTTATCGGAGCGGCTGCAACTTTTGTCGGCTTCGCTTGTTGAAGCAATCAAGTTGCTCCTTACCCGATAGCACTGCAATACAGTTGCATCCTGCAGCCATGATGCCCGCGATGAGAGATCGTGACAGCCGAATCTGATGGCCGCGCTCTAGGTGTTTTTCGGGCGCATCAGCACATCTCGTCGGCAATGTGGCGACGTTTTCCGCCTCGCTAAAGAGGAGAATGGGCTCTTGGCGCAGTTCGAATTCAAGCCGCAGACCTTGCACCGTACGGCCCAACGCGTCTGCCGCGGCGAGTCGCTCGATAGGCCATACGAAGATTCGGACGAACGCTGGACAACCATCGAGACGCCCACCCCGGCGGGCGTTCACCCCCTAGTAGTCGATCTCGACGGAACTCTGATTGCGTCGGATCTCCTGATCGAGACTGCTTTTTCAGAATTGGGCCGCCGACCTCATGGTCTGTTCGATATGCTGAGAGCCCTCGCCCACGGAAAGGCGGCTCTCAAGCACAGGCTCGCGGAGCCGGTCGATTTCGATCCAGGAACGCTCCCCTATGATCCAGAGGTCTTGTCGCTCATACGCGATGCCAGGACGCAAGGTAGGCCGATCTATCTGGCTTCCGCAAGCCACGAAAACCTCGTCAGCAAGGTCGCAGCTCATCTTTGCCTGTTCAATGGGTGGTTCGCTTCCAACGAAACCTCCAATCTCGCAGGTGACAGGAAAACGGCCCAGCTTGTGGAGACATTTGGAGAACGGGGCTTCGACTACGTTGGCAATGATGCGGCAGATCTACCCGTATGGGATAAAGCGGCTCGGGCCTATGCCATCCGGGCTTCCGCGCGTGTTCGAAGGCAACTTGCCTTGAAGGGCACCGAAATTGAGCATCTACCCTGCTCAAAGCCTGATTGGCGCATATGGGCCAAGATGCTCAGGGTTCATCAATACGCTAAGAATGCTCTTATCTTCCTGCCCCTGCTGACCTCCCACTACTTTACCGCAGAAGTGTTGGCGCAGGCGCTTCTAGCTTTCGTGGCATTCTCGCTGTGCGCCTCCAGCGTGTATATCCTCAATGATCTCGTCGATCTTCAGGACGACCGCAGACACCGCAGCAAGTGCAATCGCCCCTTGGCTTGTGGCGCCATTCCATTAACGCACGGCGTCGTGGCGATTCCGATCCTATTGCTGAGCTCCATCGCGACAGCAGCAGCTCTCTCGCTTCCTTTCCTCGGCGTTCTGCTAGGCTACTTCGCTTTGACGACAGCCTACTCCTTCGCGCTCAAACGCTTAATGATCATCGATGTTATCACCCTCGCTGGGCTCTATTCGGTGCGGGTGATCGGCGGTGCAGTGGCAACGGGAGTCGTCGTTTCGGAATGGCTCCTGGCTTTCTGCATGATGTTTTTCATGTCCCTCGCCTTGATCAAGCGCTATGTGGAGCTTGCCGCCCGTCGGGACGCCAGTCTGCCAGATCCTACAAGCCGCGGCTACAAGAACGCCGACATCGATATCGTCGCCGCTTTAACTGCAGGAGCAGGTTTCAACGCCGTAACAATCTTCACGCTGTATGTTTCAAGCGATGCCGTCAACGAACTCTATACGCATCCGCAGATCCTCTGGCTGGTAGGCCCTCTGCTGATGTACTGGATCGCACGCGCTCTGATAATGGCCAGACGCCGTCTTATAGATGACGACCCTGTGGTTTTCGCGATCAAGGATAAAGCCAGCTTGATCACGGCGGGCACCACCGTCCTCCTTGTTCTCTCAGCCATCTGAGCCATGCTGGCGAGACGTGACACGGCCGACACGGATTCCACCCACCATTCCGGCGCCTGCATCCATTTGATGTTTTTTCGCTATGTCCTGTTCGCGCTCCTGGCAACCGCAGCAAACTTGCTCGTACAGGAGGCGAGTATCCGCCTCGTTCCCCAGGTGCATCTGACCTTTTCTATGCTCGCGGGGACGATTGCCGGCTTCATTCTCAAATACGTGCTCGATAAGAAATGGGTGTTCGAGGACGCCTATGCGGATCATCGGCAGGAGTTGCGGAAGATCAGCCTGTATGGCGCGTTCAGTGTGGTGACAACATTGATCTTTTGGGGTTTCGAGATCGCCTTCTGGACGATATGGCAAACCAACTTCGCCAAATATACTGGTGCCGTGCTGGGCCTTGCTGTTGGCTATGCCGCCAAGTTCCTGCTTGACCGGATTTTCGTATTCAAGGAGCGGCAAGCATGACGGAACTTACCGGTTGGGGGCGCTACCCTCGACATCCGTCGGATGTTCTTTCTCCATCCTCGCCCCCAGCAGTACCGCCCCTCATGAACTCTCACGTGGGGCTGGTGGCGCGGGGAAACGGACGTGCCTATGGCGATGCCGCCATCGGCGAGCGGGTGACCCTCGTTACCCGGGGCCTCGACCGCATCCGCGCTTTCGATCCTTCGACGGGACGCGTTCGCGTCGAGGCCGGCATCCTTCTCTCGAGTCTTCTGGATGTGGTGGTGGCGAGAGGATTCTTTCCGCCCGTGGTGCCGGGGACGAAATACGTCACCATCGGCGGGATGATCGCCTCGGACGTGCACGGCAAGAACCACCACCGGGACGGCGGCTTTGGGGATCATGTAGAGTCTTTGATTCTTGCCATGCCCGACGGCGACATCCTCCCATGCTCTCGCACTGAGAACCGCGACCTCTTCCGTGCTACCATTGGCGGGATGGGACTGACGGGAACAATTCTCGAGGCCACGTTCCACCTGCGCCCCATTGAAACCGGATGGATGCGCCAGGAGACTGTGGTCGCGCCCAATCTCGAGAGGACGCTCGAGGCATTGCGGGCGTCCCGCGACAGCACCTATTCAGTGGCTTGGATCGATTGCCTGGCCAGGGGCCAATCCCTTGGCCGCTCCCTGATCTATGCCGCAGAGCACGCTACGCGCCACGACCTGGAAGCCCTCCTTCCTGCCGCGGAGGCTTTTCCGCCATCGCGTTCGTGGCGGCTTTCCGTTCCGCTGGATTTTCCCTCACTCACTCTCAATCGCGCCTCAGTGGCCGCCTTCAACGAGATGCATTTCCGCGCCGGGGCGATGAGATCCGGATATCCGTTTCTGGTGCATTGGAACCGGTATTTCTTCCCGCTCGACGGAATTGGAGACTGGAACCGCATCTACGGACGCCGTGGTTTCCTGCAGTACCAATGCGTCATCCCGACGGCTCGCGCGAGCTCTGCCTTGGGCGGCATCCTCGATCGGATATCGCAGCGCGGCCAAGCCTCCTTTCTGGCCGTACTCAAGCAAATGGGCCCTAGCCATGGTGATCTTTCATTTCCCATGGAGGGCTTTACCCTTGCCCTCGACATCCCTGTCAACGACCTAGCCTTTCCCTTGCTCGACGAGCTCGACCTTATGGTGGTCGAAGCTGGGGGGCGGCTCTATCTAGCCAAGGACGCACGCCAATCGCCTTGCACCTTCGAGGCCGGCTACTCCGAACTGGGCCGGTTTCGCGACCTGCGGCGGGCGATTGGAGCAACCGGCAGGATTTCGTCCCGCCTATCGACTAGGCTCGGCATTTGATGAACACGTCCCGATCCCTCCTTCTCGTCGGCGGCACGTCCGATATCGGGCGCGCAACGGCGCTCTGCTATGCCCAGGCGGGATGGCGTGTGCTGCTGGCGGCCCGCCGGGAGGATGAAGCTCGGCGCAACGCGGACGATATCACGGCTCGGACGGGCGCCGAAGTCACGGTTCACCAGCTTGATATCCTGGAGACGAGCAGCTTCGACGCGTTCATCGAAACCCTCCCACAGTTGCCCGAGACGGTGGTTTGCGTCGTCGGCGAGCTAGGCGATCAGGCCAGAGCTCAGAAGGATATGGCCCATGCAACGCGGCTTATGCGAATCAATTTCGAAGGGCCAGCCCTGCTGCTCGGGTTGTTCGCGGAACGGTTCATCGCTCGCGGGTCTGGAACCATCGTCGGGGTGAGTTCGGTAGCGGGCGATCGAGGGCGAGGCTCCAATTATCTTTATGGTGCCGCTAAAGCTGGCTTTACGGCCTTCTTGTCGGGACTGCGCAACCGCTTGTCTTCGGCCGGCTTACGCGTCATCACGGTCAAACCAGGCTTCGTGCGCACTCAAATGACGGCAGGCATGAAACTGCCTCCTGTCCTCACTGCCGATGCCGCAGAGGTCGGCCGCGCCATCTTCGCGGCAGCCGAGAAAGGAGGTCGTGACGTCATTTACGTGCGTCCGGTCTGGCGGCCCGTGATGATGGCCATTGGATTCATTCCCGAGCGCATTTTCAAACGCCTTCGCCTCTAGAATCCAGAGCAGCAGGAGATCATAGTGTTGATAGGTCGACGCATAGCTGTCCCGGCTTTCCTTCTCGTAGTGGCGGCAACCTGCGCACTCCTCGTTCTCCCAAGGCAGACCGTCACAACCCGATATTTGGACGACCTCCTCATTCTTGATGAAGCCTATCGCGTCACGTCATGCCAAATTCCGGACCTGGCCTTTCACACACCCTTGGGCCCGCTGACCTGCTACCTTCTCGCTGCAGGATATTTCCTCTTGAGAAGCATGGATGGAACCATGCCCGTCGCCATGGCATTGGTGAAGCTCGCACTATCGATCCCGATCCTTCACGCTATCGGTTCGCGGCTGCATGCGACTGTCGCACTCCTCTTTGGCGGAAGGTCTGAAAGGGCCGGCACGGGTCTGCAGTCGCTATGCGGATCTTACATCGCCCCTCACGATGAAGGCGTGCATGAGACGGATTTCTGCAAGATCCATCGCCATCGCCCGGAGACGCAGCCGGAGATCGGCATGCACTCGGCGGCCCCTTCATGAGAGCGCATCCGGATGGCGCCAGATTGTCTGCAGGAGCCATTCTGATCGGCGCCATCATATTCGCATGTCTGCTGGCCGGCCCGGGGCTCACCATCACGACGTCCTATGTAAACGATCTTTTCATCTTTCTCGACGGGGCTCACCGGATCGCCTGGGGGCAGGTCCCTAACCGGGATTTTCACACGGCCCTGGGGCCCCTCTCCTTTTACATTCCCGCCCTCGGCTACGGGTTATCCGGCTCCATGGGCAGAGCCATGCCATTCGGCATGGCTCTGGTCACATGTTTCCTGGCTTTGCCCATAGCGCATGTGCTCGGCTCGCGTCTGCAACCACTCATTGCCGTTCCCTATGGATTGTTCCTGCTTCTTGTCTTGGCTGTTCCGACGAATTTCGGCGAAAGCGTCACGGAACTCTCCTTCGCCATGTTCTACAACCGTATCGGCTGGGCGGCCTTGGGTGCGCTTCTCGTCATGTACCTGCGGCCACCGCAAGCGAAACGATGGCAAAACGCTCTCGACGCACTCTGTGCAGCGACGCTCGTCGCAGTGATGTTGTATACGAAGATCACCTATGGGCTCGTGGCGCTCGCCTTTCTGGTCTTTCTTCAATTCGATGCACAGCAGCGCCGCTGGGCTGCATCCTCGCTTGGCTTGATCCTGATCTGCGGCCTGATCATTGAAGCCTTCTGGCGATCTACGTCGACCTATTTCGATGATCTCGTTCTGACAGGGCAGGTGAGCGGATCACGAGGGGCCGTTGACCTGGCCACAACCTTCCTCAGGCACCTTGCCGACTATTCGTTGCTCGCAATTCTAGCGTTTCTTGTGCTTGGGCGGACCCGCAGTCTCCGAGACCTGATGTTCTTCGGATTCTGCACGATTCCCGGCCTTCTGATCCAGAGCCAGAACTCGCAACCTTGGGGCATTCTGACGATCCACGCGGGTGCAGTTGTTGCGACACAGCTGCTCCTGCGCTTTCCGATCCACCCTCGCGAGTCCGATGGCAAGCTCCTGTCGCTCGGCTCAGGCTCTCCTCTGTTGCTTATGGTACTCATCCTGCCGACGCTTCTCAACTGCTTGATCGCTCTTGGGCTGCACGCCACCTTGGCTCTGTCACACTCTGGTCAGGCATTTGATCTACCTCAGTTCAGAGAAATACGACTCATCTCACCGTGGCTGTCGAAGGAAAAAACGATGATGCACGCTTATCTCGCGAGCATCGAAGAAGGCGCACGCGCCTTGCAGAGTCTGCCCAAGAAGCCCGATAGGGTATCAGTCTTGGATTTCGCGAATCCCTTCTCGGCAGGTCTGGATCTCCCGCCGCCACGCGGCGACAGCGCATGGCTCCACTGGGGGCGTAACATTGATGAAACCCATTTTATTCCTCCGGAGACACTGCTCGCCGATGTGGAGATCCTGATGCTCCCGAAATGGGGCATCAACAACGTCCCCCTTAAAACCTTGTATCGGCCCTATATCGGCACAGCATTCGAACCCATATACGAGACACAAGGCTGGCTCATCTATCGCCGCAGGAATCAGGAAGTCGCCACCGAGATGCCTTCTGAAGGGAACACGCACCCTGACTATGATCGCTAGGACAAAACGCCCAGCTCATGTCGTGCTGCCCCTCCTGCTTGCCTGGCTAGGACAGACCATATCGGCCAAGTACGTCAATGACCTCTTCATCCTCCTCGAGGGGGTACACCGTATCCATTCTTCGAAGACAGCGTGCAGATCTGGAGCGTCGAACACCTGGAAGGAAAGTGCAAAGATGGGTGGCCTGAGATTGGGGTTCCAGGATTCGAACCCTGGAAGCTCCACATGCAGCGTCAGCGGGTAGACCCCATAGGGGCTCAGCCCTTCGGCGGCGGCACGGCCGGAAGCACCAAAGGAGCCGAAATCCCATCAGCCGCGATCATAGGCGATGCGCGGGAACTCCGCCATGATCGCAAAGAGGGACAGGATCGACACAGCAAAATTGATGATCCGGCGCATCGACTCGGCCATCTGCAATATCCCTCCAAGGAAAGATCGAATGTGTTGGAGAAAACTCATGCATCCCCCCGTTTGATGCCTAACACCTTGCGGTAGTCCCCCGGACAGGCTTTTGGAACCGTCAAGTCCGCAATGATGTTTAAGCATGAGCCAACCTCTCTGCTTGGCTTGTTGTAAAAGAGGATCATTCCGTAGATGGCACCCAATCCGGCAGCCCCGCAATCTGGTTCATCCCAGCCACCCTCGACGATTGGAACAATTGCCGCTCTCGTGGTCGGGTGGGCGCTGGTCAGGCTCGTGGCGGGAGGCGAGCGTCATCCTGTTCCTTCGGCAGCGCGTTCTCCGGCGCGGCGGCCTGGTCAAGCTTCGAGGAACAAGGATGCCGGGTTTACCGAGAAGCAGCATGCCGATCCCCATGCAGCGTCCGCCGAAAGCGGCCGGGGGCGCGAGGCCGAGAAGCCTACGGAAATCCCGGCAAAGGGCTGGAAAGATATTCTCTGGCGGACCTATGAGGAATTCAGCAAGGACCGCATTACGTCAGTTGCCGCAGGCGTCACTTACTATGCTCTGCTCGCCGTCTTTCCCGCCATTGCAGCGTTGGTTTCCATCTACGGCTTGTTTGCCGATCCCGCTACCATCCGCGACCATCTCAACGCCATGTCTGGCGTTCTCCCAGGCGGCGCGCTGGAAATCATCGGAGAACAGGTGCAGCGGATCGCTTCGAAAGGAGGCGGCGCGCTCGGCTTCGGCTTCGTCTTCGGCCTCGCCATTTCCTTTTGGAGCGCCAATGCCGGCATGAAAGCGGTGTTCGATGCTCTTAACATCGTAAACGACGAGGAGGAGAAGCGCAGTTTCCTGCGCCTGAATCTGATCTCACTCACCTTCACCCTATGTGCGATTCTGTTCGTTCTGTTCGCTCTCGCCGGTATTGTCGTTCTGCCGATAGTCTTCAACTTCATCGGTTTGGGCGAGGGCTCGGAATGGCTTCTGTCGCTTCTGCGCTGGCCTGTTCTTCTCGTCGGTGTCATCTTCGGCCTGTCACTGATCTATCGTTTCGGTCCGAGCCGGGACAAAGCCGAATGGCGCTGGGTCACGCCGGGCGGCATCGTGGCTGCTATCCTGTGGATTGCCGTATCAATGCTTTTCTCGTGGTATGTCTCGAACTTCGGCAGCTACAACGAAACTTACGGATCCCTTGGAGCTGTGATCGGCTTCATGACGTGGATTTGGCTGTCGAGCATCATCGTTCTGCTGGGCGCCGAGATCAACGCTGAAATGGAGCATCAGACTGTCAAAGACACCACGCAAGGCATTGATCAGCCCATGGGTACACGTGGCGCCAAGATGGCTGATACGGTTGGCATTGCGAAGGCTTGAACCTATCTCCTCCCAAGATAAAAGGCGCCGTATCTTTCCGGCGCCTTTTATCTTGGGAGGAGAGTGGGACCGGCTTTATGCCTGCCTTGCCGCTACAGCTCCGTGAAGCATGGTTAGGGCGCGAGCTGCCTTGCTGGCATCGGACCGCTCGTCGGAGAACCAGGCGATCGTATCCCGTAACCCGGCATCCAGCGATGTTCTTGGCGACCATCCAAGCAGTTGCTTGGCGAGAGCGATATCCGGGCGACGGCGACGCGGGTCGTCCACCGGCAGTGGACGCGAGACGATGCGGGAGGTCGATCCAGTCATGGCCAGGACCTTCTGCGCCAGATCGCCCACGGTGAGCTCGTTCGGATTGCCGAGGTTAACGGCGCCCGGAAAATCTCCTTTATAGGCCATGAGGCGCAGGAAACCGTCGACGAGATCTGATACATAGCAGAAGGAGCGCGTTTGGCTTCCATCCCCGTAAATGGTGATGTCGTCGCCAGCCAACGCCTGACAAATGACATTGGAGACGACACGCCCGTCATCGGCGCGCATGCGGGGCCCATAAGTGTTGAAGATCCGTGCCACCCGCACATCAGCGCGACCAGCGCGATCGAAGTCGAAGGTCAGCGTTTCCGCAGCCCGCTTGCCTTCATCGTAGCAGGCTCTCGGGCCTGTGGGGTTCACGTTTCCCCAATAGTTTTCCCTTTGCGGGTGTACCTCAGGGTCGCCATAGATTTCACTCGTCGAGGCCAAGAAGAAGCGGGCGCCTGTAGATTCGGCGAAGGTGAGAAGGTTGTGGGTTCCGACCACACTGGTCAGCATGGTGTGTTCAGGATCAGCCTGATAATGAGGCGGTGATGCTGCGCAGGCGAGATTGAAGATCTCGTCGAACTTCGTCCTCTTCGAGCGCAAGCGCACCGGAAGAGGCTTGATGATGTCGCTGTCAACCAAGTCAAAGCGCGGCTCGCGCTCCAAATGCCGAAGGTTCTGTTTCCGGCCAGTCTGGAAATTGTCGAGAACTACCACATGCGCGCCTTCGCCCAACAAAGCATCGCATAAATGAGATCCGAGGAAGCCGGCTCCACCTGCGACAAGGACGAGCTTGCTCTTGCCATTCTTCATGAAGACCATCTCCGTATCGGACCGCTAGCGCCAGCCCAGAGGAACAAACATTTACCGGTCCAACGTCAAGGCTTGGCGTTGGTTCAATGCCGATTTCAGAATCTATTCACGTCCTCAGCCCCCTACTTCCATCGTAAGATCATATTCCTGACTCCGGCGCTCCATTGCCTCGGCCAGATCCTTCTCCATGGAGGCGGCACGATGGGCTGCCGTGTGATCAGACAGAATTCTCCTCCGGGAAGCCTTCCCCATTCTGTCGCGCTCGGCTTCACTCCATCCATTGAGCATTTGGAGGACGTGCTCGGCGCGATGTGCCAGGGCAATCTCTCTTCCCGGTTCCAAAAGAGTATCGATTCCATCCCATGTATCGGAAATGACAGGAGTTCCACAGGCTGCCGCTTCAAACAAGCGCACACTCGGACTGTAGCCGGCCCGAATCATGTCTGCGCGGGTCACGTTCAGAGTGAAGCGACTTGCCGCATAGAAGGCTGGATGTTCGTGAGGTGGCACATGATCGATGCGCTCCACATTGGGTGGCCACTCGATATCGGCAGGATACTGTGGCCCTGCTACGACGAAGCGCAAATGCGGTGCGCGCCGGGCAGGCTCGATCAGAAGCCGCTCCAAGGTCGGCTGGCGATCCGAGCTATAGGTGCCGAGATAGCTCAGGTCCCAGCGATCTCCCCGCTGTAGTGCAGGATAGAGTTCGGGATCGACGGAGCAGTAGAGGGCTCGCGCTGATGGAGAGCCGTACCGGTCCATGATCAGATTGAGTGTCGGTCCCCCTGTGAAGGAGAAGTAGACGTCGTAGTTCGGAATCTGTTGGGGAGAGAGATACTCGTAATCCCCTCTCTGGAGTTTCGCCAGGGTCACCGGCGTATCAATATCATAGAAGGCAACAATGCCTTTCGCCGTCTCCTGGACCCAACGCCCGACAGCGACTCCCTCAGGCACATAAGAGCCCACGATCACGGCATCGGCTGAGGTGACGACATCGCTGTAACGCTTCAGGTCTTCGAGCCCGGTATAGAATTCCAGCCGACAGAAATCGGGGTCGGTGAGATCCCTGTGTGCAGCGTACCACGGCACATCGCGCTCCAGGAAAAGCACATCGTGTCCTCGCGCGGCTAAGGCCTTCAGCAACGCGCGAAACGTGGTGGCGTGACCATTCCCCCAGGAGGAAGAAAGGCTCAAGCCAAGAACGACAACGCGCCACCTGCTCACGCTACGCTCCTCTCGCGTTTCCGAGAGGCCATATTGCGCAGAATAGCATCGACCTCAGCTCCTCTGCGCGCATAGGTGTGCTCTGCCATGATGCGTTGGCGCGCGGCATCACCGATCGCTCTTGCGCGTTCGGGAGTCAGTTCCTCTATATGCTTGGCAACGTCCTTGCCGTCACGGGCCACTAGGACCTCATCGCCCTCCTTGAGGAACAGTTCAAGACCCACCCAGGCATCGGTGATGAGGCACGCACCCGCGCCGGCGGCTTCGAATACACGGGTCGCGGGCGAATAACCTGTCGTTGCCATGGAATCCCGCGCGATATTGAGCACCGCGAGCGAACTCGTGTTGAAGGCGTTGTGATCGCGCGTATAGACATGTCCGATATGGCGCACATTTGGGGGCATACCCTTCGTCTCCCAGCCATTCCCGCCAATCAGGAAGCTTCTGCTCGGCAAGCATGCGGCTGGTTCAAGGAAGAACTCCTCCACGCGCGCCTCGCGATCCGGAAGCCGGTTCCCGAGGAATGAGAGATCGGCTTTGAAGCGATCATCGGCTCGAACCGGATGATGGGTCGAAGGGTCGAGTGCGTTGTAGATCGGAATGCAGCGGTCTGCCCCGCAATCTTCGTAGGCCTGGATCACTGGCGGTCCCCCGCCATACGTGAGAACGATATCGAGGGAGGGTAGCGTCTTGCGCATAGGATGATCGGGATTTTCTCGGATTTCCGCGAGCGTTGCCGGAGCGTCCACATCCCAGAAGATCCGAATGGCGTCGGGCCCTGAGGCCTCCATAACACCCTCCAGCAATTCCGTATCAAATACGCCGACACCCGAGGCTTTCACAACCACGTCTGCCTTCGCCGCCTCAGCCACGACAGCACGCATGGCCTGCTCCGTAGCAGGATACACCCTGACCTCCGCCCATTCCGGAGGATCGATGTCCCGATGTTTTTGGCGATCGAATGCGTCTGGCTCATAAAACGTGATGTGATAGCCGCGACTGGATAACTCGCTGAGCATGCCTCGGTAATAGGTAGCCGCTCCGTTCCAGTAGGAGGAGAGAAGGCTGGAACCGTAGAAGGCTATCTTCATGCTGAGATCTCCATCGGTACATCAGCACCGTATGTTTTCAGGATCGCGAGCAATTGCTCGACACGATGAGCACAGGAGTGGCGGCTGCGGATGGCCGCCAATCCGTTTTGCGAGAGAGTGCGCCGCAAATCGGGGTCGTTTCTGATGGCGGTGAGATGGCGCTCCATTTCGCGCTCATCGCGTGCCAGGAGGTAATCCGAACCTTGATTAAAGAGGCCTTCCGAGTCGTTCCAGGGAGCGGACACGAGAGGGATCCCACAGGCAAGCGCCTCGAAAACACGGATCGTCGGGATGCCAGGAAGCATATCAACATAGAAGCGGCGCGGCACATGCACGGTCGCCATGTGATGCGCGAACACTTCAGGAGCCCGGGCATTAGGCAGCCAGCCGCGATAGGTTACCCCATAACGCTTGAGTATCCCCAACGCGTGCTCGGGATAGCGCACGCCATAGACTTCGAGGGGCAGGCCGAGGGTTTGTGCCGGGCGGAACAGATACTCTTCCAGCTCGGCGCTGCGCTCCTCATCCCCCCAGTTTCCGATCCACACGAGACCCTCGCGCTCAGCATCGTTAGGTGCCGGGCGAAAGAGCCGCGTATCGGCCGCCTCATGCCAAACATGCACGCGCTCACCCCACCCCCAGCGGCGGTAGACTTCGGCCAGAGCCTCTCCAAAAGCGAGGACGCCATCGTAGCCGCTGAGATCGAACTGGCGGATGGCATTCGGATCGCTGACAGCCCGATGGTGCGTGTCATGGAAGAGAAGCGTGAATCGTCCGCCCAGACGACGCAGTTCGCCGATGGCCGCCACGAGCCACGGATCGTTCCATTCATGGACGATGACGACATCTGCGCCCGTCAGCTTCTCGGCAAGATCGGTATTAACGTCGAATGTGGTCGAGGACAGATCTGGATAGAGACTGCGATAGGCCTCAAGTCCGGACGCGCCGTGATCTCTCAGAAGATTCTCCAGGCTCCAGGCACCCTGAGGTTCATACGCTGCGACCTCGTGCCCGCGGCAGATGAGATCGCGTAGCACGCCCCTCAGGAAGTGCGCATTGCCATGATTCCAGCAGGACGCGAGAGAATGTGTGAAATAGGCGAATCTCATGCGGCTGCGCCCTTGAGGGTGAAAGAATCGGATTTCGTGGGAAGCTGGGCCCTATAGATGGAGAGAAGCCCCATACTCATGGCTTCCAGGCTGTAGGCCGAAGCGCGTTCCCTGGCCGCCTCTCCCCATACGTGACGAACTGCTTCGTCGGCAGCAAGCTGCTCGATAGATCGTGCAATGGCCTCATCATCGTCAGAGTCAACGAACAGGGCAGCGCCGTCCCATAGCTCGCGAAGGGTCGGGATGTCTGACAGAACTAGCGCGCAGCCGGCCTGAGCCGCCTCCAGCACCGCAAGACCGAAAGGTTCATATTTTGCAGCGGAGACGAAGATTGGCTGGACACTCAAATATGAGGCGATTTCACCGTCATTCAGCCGGCCTAATACCGCGGCGTGGTGAGCTGTAATCCGTGCGCCATTGGGCCCCTCAAGCGGGCCCGCAGCCAGGACAGGAACAGAAAGGCGAGACGCCGCACGATCGATCGCCTTGAAGTTTTTACCTTCGTCCCATAGCCGCCCTGCCGTGAAGGCAAAGAGCTTGCCACTGCCGGGTTCGGCGGCCGAATTGATCTGACGTCCGTTCCGAACGACCGTCGGCGCTACGGCGAGGTTGTAGACGCGAGCCGTGGCGTTGGCGAAGGCCGCAGTTGGCGCCAACAGCTTGTTGGCCGCGCCATATCCCTTACGCACAAGTTCGGTGCGCCACTTGAACTCCTCCGGAAGAGGACCTCCGTATACAACCTCCCACCATGTGGCGACACATGAGTGGCAGACGGCCACGACAGGGCAAGCGAAATCTGCATCGGCCAAGAGGGCTGGACTATTGAGATGGACGAGATCCGGCTGAACTTGGGCTGCAAGGCGAGCAATGGCGCTACCAGCCTCATTCATTTCGAGAGGACTTCTCGCAGTCCAGTCGAGGGGCAGGCCCGTGTCAACCACCTCAACGCCAATGCTCATGGCCATGTCCATCTGGTCCTTGGAAGGCGTCGGACCGAGCACTGCAAGGGTTATTGCGACGCCATGCCCGCGCATTCCGGCCGCGGCATCCAGTGCATATTGCCAGACGCCGCCAACCGCATCAGCCGTCATCAGAATACGCAGAGCGGATGAGGCCTGTTCCGATGCAGACATGTCTCTTCCAACTCCTCTACACTGAGCGGCTTTGACAGGAATGTCTCACTGCAGCTATCGATTCGCCTCTCATGACAACGTCGCTGCTTTTCTAAGCCGATGACTTTGTCGGGCCGCGGCGGAAGGATCTCTCTCCTCCCTGAGCCACTGAGCCAGCTCAGCAACACCCTTGCGCCATGGCATTGGTGATTTCAGCTCGAATTCGCGCGTGATCTGACGGATGTCCGAAACATAATAGCGCTGATCGCCTGCCCGCCAATCCGAATAGACCGTATCGATTGGGTGACCGATGATGTCCTCAATATGGATGAGGAGCTGCCGCAAGCTGATTGCATTGGAGGGTCCCCCTCCGAGATTGAAGGCGCGGCCTTGAACAGCGTTGATCCTCCTCCAGGCTGCGGCATATGCATCGACCGCATCGGAAATGTTGAGAATGTCCCTGACTTGGCAGCCGTCCCCATAGATAGTGATCGGCTGACCTTCGATGGCGCGGATCAAGAAATGGGCGACCCACCCCTGATCCTCGGTTCCCATCTGACGCTGTCCGTAAATGCAACTCATCCGCAGCACGCAAGTCGGAATACCGTACGAGCGCGCATAATCCAGGACGTACTGATCGGCCGCTCCCTTCGAACAGCCGTAAGGCGTATGAAAATCGAGAGGGCGCGCTTCGCTAACACCGTTGTTTCGAACGGAAGGATTGCGCGGCACATAAGCATCGTTCGTCATCTCTAGATCAACGTCCGCAAGGTCGCCATAGACCTTGTTCGTAGACGCGAAAACGAACGGCACCGGCTCTCCGCGTTTGCGCAAGGCATCGAGAAGGTTCAGTGTGCCGCGAATATTGATCTCAAAGTCCAGACGAGGATCGGCAAGGCTCGTCGTCACGGCAACCTGCGCTGCCATGTGAAATACAGCCTGAGCATCGGACGCGGCGGCGGCAACAGCCGCCTCATCCCGGACATCGGCAATGACGGCAGAGATCTTCGATGGGTGACGATGTTTCAACCATTCGAGATTTCGGTCCACTCCAGGCCGGGCTAGGGCATCATAGACAAGAACATCATGGCCCTCGCTGGCAAAGCGGTCCGCCAGATTCGAGCCGATGAAACCGGCACCACCTGTTATCAGAACGGGGCAGCGGCGAAGAATGGCAGGAGTGCCAGTCTTTGAATCCGCGTCTTTCATGCGACAAGGCCTCTTGCTTCCAGCTCCTTGCGGGCCTCTTGTACGAGGTCTTTGGCTTCTTGGCTGGCCACCCATTCGGCAAGCTCCGCCAGGCCTTCCGAGAAATCCTTCTTCGGCCTGTAGTCCAACTCCCTCTGAATCTTCGAGATATCAGCGATGCAGTGTCGAATATCACCGATACGCGCCTTACCGGCAATCTCGGGATTTATCGGGCGATTCATGGCCTTCGCCAGAAGCTCAGCCACTTCGGAGACGGTACGATCCACACCGCTGCCGACATTAAAAATCCCACCAGGCGCCTTCTCGTGCTCCAGCGCTAGAACAAAGGCCTGCGCTACATCTTCCACGTGAACGAAATCGCGGCGCTGCTGACCATCCTCGAAGATCATCGGCGGCTGACCATTGTGAAGCCGCGATGCGAAGATGGCGAGAACACCGGTATAAGGATTGGACAGAGCCTGCCCTGGTCCGTAGGCATTCCAGAGCCGCAGCGCCACACCCTCCATGCCGTAGGCGGGACAAAGGGTAAGGGTCAGGCGCTCCTGAACGTATTTGGAGAGCGCATAGACGGAAGCGAGGGCCGGCTTCTTCCACTCCGGCGTAGGGGCAGGAACCAGCGGGCGCCCCTGCGAATCCAGCGGATCCCAGGGGTCTCCGTCATGAGCGCGGGGAACACGGACCACATCCTCCATCACGCGCCCGTCGGCGTCACGGTAGAGACCCTCCCCGTAGACGCTCATGGAGGAAGCCACCACAACGCGCTTCACAGGGTTGTCTATGAGTTGCTGAAACAGCACGGCTGTGCCGTAATCATTAACAGAAACATATCGGTCGACAGCATACATGCTTTGTCCGACGCCGACCTCCGCAGCAAGGTGGACTACCTTTGTGACGCCTTTTAGCGCCTTCAGAACCGCCGCCTCATCGCGCACGTCACCAACGACGACCTCGACCGCCGGATCAAGGCCATCGGCCTGTGTCTTGTCACCGTGCACTTGCTCGATCAGACTGTCCAGAACGCGAACGCGATGCCCACGGTCGAGACACGCACGCGCAACATAGCGGCCAATGAAGCCGGCCCCGCCTGTAATGAGGATTGTATCCGTCACGAGAAGTCTCCGGATCAATTGATGGCCATCATACCAGGATTGAGGCGGAAGAATCCGGTACAGCCGGCTGGAGAAGCGATGCGGGATATTCGCACTTTCCAGACGGGCACGGGATCTCAGGGCGGAGCACGGCACCCGGATGCGGCCCCATCCATCTCCTCAAAGCTTGGCGTTTCGCGGAGCAAACGCTCTATCTTCATCTTTGTTCCTTGGGCTTGAACCTGATCGTTCAACCCTACCTTTAGCTTGTGCAGCATCTTTGGAAGACAAGCGTCTCAGCTCAGGAATCCGGCACGGAACAACAAACAGCTTCCCCGCGTTGACGGCCAAGCTTTTGACTAAGCCGCAGGGATAGATGTCTGCATATGCGCCATGCCTAGCCCATGTGCCAAGAGTTGCTCTCAAAGGAGATCACCATGAGTTCGGGAAAGGTCCGCGTCGGGATTGTCGGCGTTGGCAACTGCGCCTCATCTTTCGTGCAGGGCCTCTCCTATTACCAGGATGCCAAGAGCAACGATCCTATACCGGGCTTGATGAACGCGGAACTCGGCGGTTACCATATCAGCGACGTGGAAATCTCTGCAGCCTTCGACGTGAGCGCCGCTAAGGTTGGCCGTGACGTGTCGGAAGCGATCTTTGCCGAGCCTAACAATACGCAACGCTTTTCTGCAGTTCCCAAGGGCGGCGTCATCGTCAACCGTGGCAGGACCCTCGACGGCCTCGGCAAATATCTGCGCGATGAGATCGAGGAATCGTCTGAGTGCGAGACTGACGTCGCGGAGATCCTTCGCCGGTCGAAGACTGATGTGCTCGTCTCCTATCTACCGGTCGGATCCCAGGAAGCAACCGAATGGTATGCCGAACAGGCCCTTGAGGCGGGCTGCGCCTTCGTTAATTGTATTCCGGTTTTCATTGCCTCTAACCCCGAATGGAGAAGACGCTTCGAAGAGCGCGGCCTTCCCATCGTTGGCGATGATATTAAGAGCCAAGTCGGCGCCACCATCGTCCACCGTGTCCTGGCCAATCTATTCCGCGAGCGTGGCGTGCGCCTCGATAGGACCTATCAGCTCAATTTCGGAGGCAACACGGATTTCCAGAACATGCTCGAGCGTGAGAGGCTGGAATCCAAGAAGATCTCCAAGACACAGGCCGTGACAAGCCAACTTGACCTCCCGCTTCCTCCGGACGATGTGCATGTCGGCCCAAGCGATCATGTGCCATGGCTTACCGACCGTAAGTGGGCTTATATCCGAATGGAGGGAACCTCCTTCGGCGGCGTCCCGCTGAATGTGGAACTGAAGCTCGAAGTTTGGGATTCTCCCAATTCGGCTGGCATCGTCATCGATGCCGTGCGCTGCGCCAAGCTTGCCATGGATCGCAAGATCGGCGGCGCCCTAACAGGACCGTCGAGTTATTTCATGAAGTCTCCTCCACGGCAATTCACCGACAATGAGGCCCGCGAGAGGACGTTCCGCTTCATCGCAGGTGAGGAAGAGGCATGAGGAGGCGTCTGGCGTGGTGACCACCACCTTCTTTCTCGTACGCCATGCAGCGCATGATCGAGTGGGAACAATGCTCTGCGGACGGATGCCGGGCGTGAGGCTCGGTGAATCAGGGAGGGCGCAGGCTCGGGCCTTGGCACAGCGCTTCGCCCGTGAGAACGTGGCGAGCATTCACACGAGCCCCCTTGAGAGGGCAGTCGAAACTGCCGAGCCCATTGCGGCAAGCATCGGCAAGGTGGCCGAACGCTCCAGCGACCTCATCGAGATCGATTTTGGCGCTTGGTCTGGCAAGAACTTCGATATTCTGTCCGGTGATCCACACTGGTCCGCATGGAACAGCAGCCGCAGCACAAACCGCGCACCAGGAGGAGAGACGATGCTGGACGCACAGGTGCGCATCGTCTGCGCCATAGAGCAACTGCGAAACCTCCATCTTGGGCAGTCCGTCATTCTCGTCAGCCATGGCGATGTGATCAAGGCCGCCCTGCTCTACTACCTCGGTATGCCCATCGATTCCCATATGCGGCTTGAAATCTCGCCCGCTTCCATCACCACGCTCGTCGTTGGCGATTGGGGCGCCAGCGTTCTTCGCATGAACGAGGTTCTTGCCTCATGAAGTTGGTCGTGTTCGGACTTACCGTCTCCTCATCCTGGGGCAATGGTCATGCCACCCTCTGGCGCGGCTTGATCCGGGCACTCGCAAGGCATGGGCACAGGGTCGTCTTTTTCGAGAAGGACGTTCCCTACTATGCCTCCACCAGAGACGTCTTCGAAATTCCGAATGGCGATCTTATCCTGTACGAGACTTGGTCATCCATCAGACATCGGGCGATGGCGGAACTCGCCGACGCCGACGCCGCGATGGTTACATCCTACTGCCCAGATGGAATTGCGGCGACGGATCTGGTTCTCGACACGTCGAGGATTGTCCGCACCTTCTATGATCTCGACACGCCTGTCACCCTGTCGAAGCTCCGGGCAAGCGAATCGCTCACCTATATCGGCCGGCGTGGTCTGCGCGAGTTCGATCTTGTTCTCAGTTACACGGGGGGCGGAGCCCTGGAGAAGCTCCAATCGGAACTCGGCGCCCGGCGCGTGGCCCCCCTCTATGGGCATGCCGACCCGGATGTCCACCACCCCGTGGCGCCTACGGAGCACTACGTCTCCGACCTCTCCTATCTAGGGACTTATGCCGCGGACCGGCAGATTGCCTTGCAGCGCCTCTTCATCGATCCGGCAGGGCATCGTCCCGAGCGTCGTTTCCTGATCGGCGGCGCGCAATATCCGGATACCTTTCCTTGGCAGCCAAACATCCATTTCGTGCGGCACCTGCCGCCTTCAGAGCACCCGGCCTTCTTCTCGTCCTCGCGCCTGACCCTTAACGTCACCCGCCAAGCCATGGCGAAAATGGGCTGGTGCCCCTCGGGCCGTCTTTTTGAAGCCTCAGCCTGCGGCGTTCCCATTCTCTCGGATAATTGGGAAGGGCTCGACAGCTTCTTCGATCCGGGCCGCGAAGTCCTCATTGCCGAAACGACCGAAGATGCCGTCGCAGCGCTCGATCTGTCGGATGCCGAATTGAACAGCATTTCCCGCTTCGGTCGAGAACGAACACTGGCAGAGCACACGTCGGAGCATCGCGCCCGGCAACTTGAGGCTCTGCTGGCGAGCACCAGTCTACCCTCGTTCCCGGAGGGAAGTTCCACCGCTATGATGGAGGCCTGAACCATGTGGGGTATCATACCCGCAGCCGGACTCGGCAGCCGTATTCAGCCTTTGGCTTTTTCGAAGGAGCTTCTTCCTGTCGGAAGCCGGCTCGACAACGGCGTGGAGCGGCCATGCGCAGTGAGCGAATACCTCGTAGAGCGCATGATTTACGGCGGAGCTGACAAAATCTGCTTCGTCATCTCCCCAGGCAAGTCGGACATCATGGAATATTACGGGGCGAGTTACGGCAGCGCCTCCATCGCGTATGTGGTCCAACCGCAGGCCAAAGGCCTGTGCGACGCGATCTTTCAGGCGGCTCCTCTCATTTCCTTGGAGGAGAACGTGATTGTCGGCTTGCCCGACACCGTCTGGTTCCCCGAGAAGGCATTGGTGGATCTTCCCGACGACCAGTTCTCCTTCCTTCTCTTTCCCGTCGACAATCCGCAGGTCTTCGACGCGGTCGTCGTCGATGACGCCATGCAGGTACTGGAAATCCAGGTGAAGCGGGAGGACGCCTCATCGCAATGGATCTGGGGGGCTTTCAAGATGCCTGGCCATGTTCTTGGAACCCTGCGCCAGCTTTGGCTCTCGCGTTGTTGCAAGGACGAATATTTCGGAACTCTTGCGAATGCCTATCTCGCGCAAGGGGGACAGGCGCTCGGCGTCAAGGCAGGCGAGGCCTATGTCGATGTGGGAACGCTTCACGGCTATCGTTCGGCTATCAGCCTTTTGAGCGAAGCTGCCCAGCACGATACGATCACTGGCGCCCGCGTCGCCCTTGGCTGGCCCGCAGGGAGATTACCTCGCGGACTTCATGATTTGAGCAGGGAGTAGTCTTCAATGAATGCCATGGATCCTATGTCTCCCGATGAGATCAGGCGAAAGGCCGAAGCGCTTGGCCCCTGGTTTCACAACATGGAAATCAGTGAGGGCGTGTGGACGGCCCCCAATCATTTTCTCGGCAACTATCCCGCCATCAAGTGGAATAATTTCTCCGATGCGATCCCTGGAGACCTCACAGGCAAAAGCGTGCTCGACATCGGCTGCAATGGTGGCTTCTACTCCATTGAAATGAAAAAACGGGGCGCAGAACGTGTGATCGGAATTGATTTCGATGATACCTATCTTGCTCAAGCTCGGTTCGCCGCAGAGGTCACTGGACACGATATCGAATTCCGCAAGCTGTCCGTCTACGACGTAGGACAGATCGGCGAAAGATTTGACGTCGTGATCTTCATGGGCGTCCTCTATCATTTGCGCCATCCGCTTCTCGCCCTCGACCTGATCCACGAGCATGTGGCGAAGGACATTCTGGTATTCCAGTCGATGCAGCGCGGCTCCAGTCAGACAATGTCTGTGGCAGAGAACTACACCTTCTGGCAGACGGATCATTTCGATGACCACCGCTATCCGAGGATGCATTTCATCGAACATCGCTATGCGGATGATCCAACCAACTGGTGGGCGCCGAATGCAGCCTGCGTGGAAGCCATGCTCCGCAGCGCCGGGTTCGAGATCACACAGCACCCGGAAGAAGAAGTTTACATTTGCCGCCGTGTCGATGCCCCGCCCGGAGCGGGCGCGGTCTATCCGGCTCAAGGGAGAACCGCATGATTGAAGCCGCAATGATCTGGAACGAGCCCAACAACAAGTCCCATTGGGATCCGGAGATCGATCCGGATTGGCGGCTCTTTTCCGAGATGGCGATTGCCGCCGGGCAGGCGATCAAGGAGGCTAATCCTGCTCTGCCCCGCGTCCTCGGAGGCATCTCACCCATCGACCCCGGTTTCATCGTCAACCTGAAGGAGCGTGGCGCTCTCGATCACGTCGACGTGGTCGCTGTTCATGGATTTCCGCTCGACTGGAATCTGTGGCAGATCCATGAATGGCCCGCGAAGATCGACGAGATTCGCGCTGTCACCGACAAGCCGATTTGGGTCACGGAAGTCGGGGTCTCCACCTTCGGGGCTGAAGAGGTGCAGGTCTTCGGCCTAAACCGAACAGCCGAGTTGCTCATCGGCAAGGTACCGAAGATCCATTGGTACAGTCTCTACGACCTGCCCCGCGCATGGGAGGCTACTACGCGCCATCGTGAAGCGGAAGGATCGTCCTACTACCGGCATTTCTACATGGGGCTTCTTCGTGAAAACGGCACTCCCAAGCCCGCTCTCAAGGACTATGAAAAATACGCGTCTCAGATGGGCCTTTGCCAATGGTTCCATTTCGAGGATCACCGCCTTGACGATGCCGTCGCCTGGATGAAGCGCCTCGGCGTGAAATACCTGCGAACCGGCCTCTCCTGGGCCGACAGCTTCCGCCCGAATGCGCTCGACTGGTTCGACCGCCAGATGGAAGCGCTCGCGGATTTCGATGTCACAGTAACCTTCTGCTTCACGCCGGAGCATCGGGGAATCGCTCCGCACCACACCAGCCCACCCCAGATGAAAGAGGAATTCGCGGAGTTCTGCGCCAGCATGATTCGACGCTATGCACCTCATACGGGCACGACGTCATCCCTGAAGTTTCTTGAAGCGTTGTAAGAAATTTTCGTTCGGGGCCAACCGCATCGAGGATGCACCAACAGAAAGGCGGCTGATCGATCAGCCGCCTTTTTTCTCAAGTTCGAGCCTTCCCTTCGTCTACCGGCCGTAGATACGATCCAGCACGCGAGCAACGCTCACGAGTTCGTCGGCTGCCGCATCGAAGCGCTCTCCCGCCGCCAGCCGAGACGCCCAATCGGCTGCAGCGCGTCCACCCCATTGGTCGGGTGGCGTGGTGAGCGTTTCGCGTGACGTGCCCCAGTACCGCTCAGTGGTGAAGTCGTAGAACGAGCCGTTGACATTGCGCAGAGACACTCCGCCCTTCGTGCCGAAGAAGGTTGCAGAGATGACGGCGTCACACCCGGCCTGCAGTTTCCAGGAGCAGGCAAGTCGGATCACTGCTCCGCTGTCGATCTCGACGGTCGCAGCCGCATAGTCTTCCACTTGGGAGGCGCTGTCCCGGAGTGGTCTGCCTGCTGCATAGAGCTTACCGGACACCGAACCCACGGTCGGATTGTTCAGAATCCAAAAGGCGATATCGACCAGGTGAACGCCAAGGTCCATGACGCAGCCGCCACCGGAAAGGGCGGGATCATAGAACCATGGCTTATCCGGGCCGTAAGCATTGTGGAACACGAGATCGACCGCGTAAATGTGCCCCAACTCGCCTGAGTCGACGATCTCGCGAATACGGCGCATGCCTTCCGTGAAGCGATAGGAAAGATCGACGCAAAGCAGCCTGTCGGCTTGTCGGGCCGCTTCCACCACAGCAGTGACCTCCGCAGCGTTACGCCCCAGGGGCTTCTGGCAGAACACCGCAGCGCCGCGCTCGAGGGCATGAATCGATTGCTCGGCATGCATGGCGCTCGGCGTGGCGATCACGACGCCATCGACACCAAGATCGAGAATGTCATCGAGCGTCGTGACGAGCTTTGCTTCCGGCGCGAGCTTTGCTGCTTCAACCGCCATGTCATGCGACGGATCGGCGATGGCAGCGACCTGGACGGCCCCCGTCCCGAGGATCGCCTCCATGCGGTTTCGGCCGATCCAACCCACTCCGAGAAAGCCGAGACGCGGACGAGCCAGAGCCGTATCCGCGGATCTCTTGATGAGAGCCTGCTGCATCATTGGAAGGTCACCAGAGCCTTGAGGAAGCCGTCCGGCCGGTCGCGGGTGGCATTGAGCGCTTCATCCAAGCGTTCGAGGGGATAGGAATGAGTATAGAGCGGGCCGGGATCGAGACGCCCTGAGGCAATGGCATCGATGGCCTCGCGCAGACCCTGCATGTAGATCTTGGGATCGCGCTCGTGTGCATTGATCACGTCGATGCCTCGCCAGTTCCAGAGCCACATATTGACCTGCCGCGGCCCGTCCTGATGATAGCCGGCCACAATCATCCTGCCGCGCTCGCGGGTGAGTTCAGCAGCGAGATCGAGCGGCCATTGCTTGCCGACCGCTTCGATGACGCGGTCGCAGAATGTGCCGCCGGTCAGTTCCTTCACCCTCTCGATGATCGCAGAGTGATCCTCCATAGGAACGATTTCAGCAGCCCCCATTCTCCGTGCGAGGTCGAGCGAGAACGGCCGCCGCGATATCGCGATCACCCGCGCTCCGGCATCGGTCGCGAGCTTGGTCAGGATGGCTCCGAGAAAGCCGATCCCGATGATGGCAATCGTCTGCCCCGCCTCGATTTCACTGCGTCGAAAGATATTCATGGCACAGCCGAGTGGCTCGCCGGGAAAAGGCTGACCTGCGAGGGATTCCGGCAGGCGGGCGACGGAACTGACATCCGCGATGTCGTATTCCGCATAGGATTTGTAAGTGAGAGCCGCAACCCGGTCACCGACAGCTAAGCCTTCGACCTTCTCGCCGATGGCATCCACGATCCCCCAGGCCTCATGTCCGAGGGAGCCCGGGTCGGTCGGGAACCGCATCCAATCCGGCCCTGCCCAGGGGGTCAGGTTGGAAGCACAGACGCCACACCCTTCAAGCCGAAGGCGCACTTGCCCCACTCCCGGCTCAGGAAGGTCGATCTCTCTGATCTCCATCTGGCCCGGCCCTGTGAGGACGGCCGCTCGCATCGTCTTTGCCGCCTGGCTCGCCTGGTTCCCCACAGCCTTCGCACCGACGCTCCTGGAAGCGGTGAATGCCCCGTGATCCAATGCCTTGTCGCTCAACAAGTCTTCATCTCCACCTCTATTCCCGAGCAATTAGAGACGGGGTTGCAGACTTCAAGGCTTGGCTGTTTATGCCTGCATTTCCGCGATATAGCGCATGCGCGCCGCGCTGTCGGGCTCCACCCCTTCGGCAGCACACCAGCGGGCGAAAGAGGAGGGCTCAATCCGAATTCGATCGATTTCCAGACCTGCCTGCCTTCCGACATTCTCGTTGTTTTCTGCAGCCGCCAGCCACTGCTCGTAAGTTGGGGCGAGGTTCTGGCGGTCAGTCATCATGTTGCGAATGGTCGGGTAATCCTCACGATCATACCACGGCAGGGCAATCCTTCGCTTCGTTTCCGACACGCAAAGTCCTTCGTGATGGAGCGGCATCGCTCCCTGTCACTCTGTGGGGAAGCGATGCCGCCATGGGTATTCAACTTAAAAGGTAGAGCACCGCCGGAACCGCCGCCAATGCGCTGGCAGATGTAAACAGCATCAGGCGATAATCAGGATTGGCCAAGCGGCGCACTTTGCGGGCTGTGACGCTTGCTTCCATGCTCCAGCCATTCATGCAGGAGCAGAGGAGGCGATGAGCCGAACGCTCGGAGAGATCGAAGTACTCCATGGCATCTCCCAACCTGTCACCTTTCAAGCCATCCGCACGGAGAATTGGATCCTCGAAGGCAACGGTAATAGGAGATTCGTCGGTTCTCAATTCAGGCCTTTTTTCTTCTGGTGTAAACTCGATCTCGCCGAGTGAGCGCAAGCGCCGTTTCGGCTGGCGCTCCAACAGCTCAGCCCAGCGGTCGAGCCGCTCGCGCCGGGAAAGGAAACCTTGCTTGAACTCATGTACCTCTGCAACGCCACGCAGTGTTTCTACAGGCTTGTGTTCCATCGGTATTCTCCGCAATGGGAGCCGGCCCTGAAGCCAAGGCCCAGCCCTGGAGAAGCAAGCATGAAATGAGTCATAGGCTTTTTTACGTCAATGATGATCAAAACAGCGTCTCATGCGGATGAGCGACATGCTCCTGGAAGATGGCCCCGGTGGCAGCCTCCACTTCCTTGAGGACGACATCGTATCCCCAAAGATTGGCGATCATCTGCAGGACACGCTGTGCGTCGTCCGTGTGCAGGAGGGCGCGGTTCAGGACATGGTGATGGAGAATAAGGCGCCGGTCGCCAGCGAGGTCCACATCCATGACCTGGATATCCGGATCGCTCCATCCCACATCGTATTGGCGCGACAGGGAACGGCGCAGGCGACGATAGCCACGCTCGTCATGAATGGCTTCAATGGTCAGTTCCGGGCGGTCGGGATCGTCTACCAGATGGAAGAGACGCCACTGCCGCATCAATTGAGGGCTCAGAAATTGCGAGATGAAGCTCTCATCCCGGTAGTTCGCCCAGATGTCGCGCAGTACACCCATGGCATCGTCACAGCCTGCGATATCTGGAAACCACTCCCGGTCCTCAGCTGTCGGGCGCGTGCAGATACGTTCGATGTCCTGCATCATCCCAAAGCCGAGAGCGTAAGGATTGATGCCGCCATAATGCGGATCGTCGTATTCCGGCTGACGGGTAACGTTCGTGTGCGATTGGAGGAACTCGAGGAAAGCACCATCGCTGATCTGCCGGGTTTCATGCAGCCGGGTCATGATTTGGTAATGACAAAAGGTGGCACATCCCTCGTTCATGACCTTCGTTTGCCGTTGCGGATAAAAATATTGCGCGATCTGGCGCACGATGCGCAGGATCTCACGCTGCCATGGTTGAAGGCGGGGAGCAGACTTTTCGAGGAAATACAGAATGTTTTCCTGCGGCAGTTCCAGCAGGGCGCGCCGTCGCTCGTCGCTCAATGCAGATTTCGGAGCACCGCCTTTTGAAGGGAGCGTGCGCCAGAGATCGTTGAAGGTTTGTTCAAGGTGGGCCTGCCGTTCCCGCTCGCGCCGCTCCTCCGAACGGAGATCCGGTCGCTTCTTGCGCGGATAACGATGAACGCCATGCGACATGAGCGCATGAGCGGCATCAAGCACTTTCTCCACGGCGCTCTGCCCGTAACGCTCCTCACAACGGGAAATGTAGCTCTTGGCAAACTCGAGATAGTCGAGGATGCCATCCGCATCCGTCCATTCCTTGAAAAGATAGTTGTTCTTGAAGAAGTGATTGTGCCCGAACGCCGCGTGAGCAATCACGAGCGTCTGCATCGTCGCCGTGTTCTCCTCCATAATGTAGGAAATGCACGGGTTCGAGTTGATGACGATTTCGTAGGCCAGCCCCATGAGCCCTTGCCGATATCCGGCTTCATGCGTCGCAAAGCGCTTCCCGAAGGACCAATGCTTGTAGAACAGCGGCATGCCGATGGAAGCATAGGCGTCGAGCATTTGCTCGGCCGTGATCACCTCGATCTGATTGGGATAGACATCGAGCCCCAGTTCGCCGACGGCAATCCGCTCGACAGCATCATAGACGCGCTGGATGGCGCCAAAATCCCAATCGGCCCCATGAAACAGCAGAGTATCGTTCTCGATCAGGCTCATGGTGCCCTTGCCTCGACGTCGCGACGTCGGAACAGTTCGCGGAAGACGGGATAGATCTCGCGTCGGTGGTTGACCTTACGCATGGCGATATTCAGGCCGTCGTCTTGCATGGTTTCGTAGGTTTGCCACAAGGCCGTCTTGTGATTGATGAAGCCGGCCTGCATCCGGTCATGATCGCTGCCAACCTCGAGATAGGCATAATACTGGCAGGCGGGCAGAATAACATCTCGCAGCAGGGCGGCACTGATCGCCCCGTCATTGGGCGAGTTGTCGCCGTCCGAAGCCTGGGCGGCGTAGATGTTCCAGTTCTCCGGCGGGTAGCGCTCGGTCATGATCCGCTCCATCTCGCGCAAGGCCGAAGAAACCACGGTGCCGCCGGTTTCAGGGCTGTGGAAGAAGGTGTCCTCATCCACCTCCTTCGCCTCATGGGTATGGCGGATGAAGACGATCTCCACATGCTTGTAGCGCCGGGTCAGGAAGATGTAGAGCAGCATGTAGAACCTCTTGGCGAGATCCTTCATGTGCTCGGTCATGGAACCGGATACGTCCATGAGGCAGAACATGACCGCCTGAGCCACAGGGCGGGAGATGGGCTCGAACCGGCGGTACCGCAGATCGACCGGGTCGATATAGGGGAATCGCCGCGCCCGCAATTGCAGCTTCTCCAGCTTCTGGCGCAACTCCAGCAGCTTCTCGCTCTCACCCTCCTGTTCGAGAAGCGCGATCTCCTCTTTAAGCTTCGCAATCTCGCTAGGCTTTGGCCGCCGCATGGCGATCCGCCGGGACAGGGCATTCCGCATCGAGCGCAGCAGGGCTAGGTTTACCGGTGATCCGGTGACGGAATAGCCTGCACGCCGCAGTCCCTGCACCTCCACAGTCGCGAGGCGCCGCTTGGCAAGGTCAGGAAGCTCGAGATCCTCGAGGAAGAGATCCAGGAATTCTTCCCGGCTCAGGGCAAAGCGGAAATCATCCTCTCCCTCGCCACTGTTACCGGCAGAGGATCCGCTCCCGCCTCCGGGGGGCCGATCGACGGTATCTCCTTCCACGAAGCGCTTATTGCCGGGAAGGATATGGTCGTTGATGCCTCCTTCACCCGAACGACGGAAGCTCGGCTCACGCACACCATCCGCCGGGATCGAGATCTCTCCGCCCCTTTCGAGGTCGGTGATATCCCGGTCGCCCGCCGTCTGGCGCACGGCTCGCTGGATTTGCGCTTTGGCACGACGAAGGAAACGTTGGCGATTGGCAAGGCTCTTGCCGCCTGGATTGAGGCGTCTGTCGATGATGTACATAGGAACGCCTGCTCTGCCTCCGCTTCTGTCAGCCCGCCTGCTTCACGCGCATGTACCATTCCACCAAGCGGCGCACCTGCCGCTCGGTATAGCCACGCTCCATCATACGTTGCACGAACTCGCCGTGCTTCTTCTCGGTCTCGCTGTCCTTTTTCGATCCGAAGCTGATGACAGGCAGGAGTTCCTCGACCTGCGAGAACATGCGGCGCTCGATGACATCGCGGATCTTCTCATAGCTCGTCCAGGAGGGATTGCGTCCATTGTTGCCGGCCCGTGCCCTCAGCGAGAATTTCACCACTTCGTTACGGAAATCCTTCGGATTTGCGATCCCTGCCGGCTTCTCTATTTTCGTGAGCTCCTGATTGAGGAGTTCACGGTTGAGGAGTTGCCCGGTATCCGGATCCTTGAAGTCCTGATCCTCGATCCAGGCATCCGCATAAGCGACGTAGCGGTCGAAAAGATTCTGGCCGTAATCGTGGTAGGATTCGAGATAAGCCTTCTGGATCTCATGGCCGATGAAGTCAGCATAGCGTGGCGCGAGTTCGCCCTTGATGAACTCCAGGTAACGCCGCTCGATGTCCTGAGGCAGCTGCTCGCGACGAAGCGACTGTTCGAGAACATACATCAGGTGAACCGGATCCGCCGCGACCTCGATGGTGTCATGATTGAAGGTCGCAGCCAGGACCTTGAAGGCGAAACGGGTGGAGATCCCATCCATGCCCTCGTCCACACCGGCGGCATCCTTGTACTCCTGAAGACTGCGCGCCCTTGGATCGACCTCGCGCAGGCTCTCGCCGTCGTAGACCCGCATCTTGGAGTAGAAGTTGGAGTTCTCATGAGCCCGCAGCCGGGACAGGACCGAGAACCGCGCCAACATCTCCAGCGTAGCAGGAGCGCACGGAGCCTCCGCGAGTTCGGAAGTCCGGATCAGCTTCTCATAGATTTTCTGCTCCTCGGTAACCCGCAGGCAGTAAGGCACCTTGATCACGTAAATGCGATCGATGAATGCCTCGTTGTTCTTGTTCGACTTGAAGCTCTGCCATTCCGCTTCGTTGGAATGGGCCAGGATGATGCCGGTGAACGGAATAGAGCCGATGTTCTCCGTACCGACATAATTCCCTTCCTGCGTGGCTGTCAGGAGGGGGTGGAGCATCTTGATCGGAGCTTTGAACATCTCGACGAACTCGAGAATGCCCTGGTTGGCTCGGTTGAGCCCGCCCGAATAGCTGTAGGCGTCGGGATCGGCTTGGGACAGGGTCTCGAGCTTGCGAATATCCACCTTGCCGACGAGGGAGGAAATGTCCTGGTTGTTCTCGTCGCCAGGCTCCGTCTTCGCAATTGCGATCTGGCGCAGCCGTGACGGGTTGATCTTCACCACGCGGAACTTCGAAACGTCTCCACGGAATTCATCGAGCCGCTTGATAGCCCATGGACTCAGGAGATTGGTCAGCCGGCGACGCGGAATCCCGTACCGCTCCTCCAGCACCTCCCCCATCTGCTCCGGATCGAACAGCGCCAGGGGACTCTCGAATACGGGACTGATCTCATCACCCGCCTTGAGCACGTAGATCGGATGCACTTCCATGAGCGCCTTCAGGCGCTCCGCGAGAGAGGACTTTCCGCCACCGACAGGCCCAAGGAGATACAAAATCTGCTTGCGCTCCTCCAATCCCTGCGCTGCGTGGCGGAAGAAGCTCACGATCATCTCGATCGTCTCTTCCATGCCGTAGAATTCGGAGAAGGCCGGATAAACGCGGATCGTTCGGTTCATGAAGATGCGGCCGAGGCGCGCGTCCTTGGATGTGTCGACGAGTTCAGGCTCGCCGATCGCCGCCAAGATGCGCTCGGGCGCGCTGGCATACATCATGGGATTGTCGCGGCAACCTTCCAGGTATTCCGCAAGGGACATCTCCGCCTCACGGCGGTTTTCATAGGACTTCAAGAAACTCGAGAACAGGTCGTCGGAGTGATGCATGGCGCCACCGAAATCAGATCCCTCTCAGAGATAACGATTCTGCACCGCTAAGGTTGCCCAGACCAAGCGGTGCGACGATGCGTCAGAACGTGCCTATGGCAGCTTCCCCTCTCGGCTAGCGGCTTGCGCGATATGATCACGACGCTCGGATCTGCAAGGGAGCATGTGACGATAGCGAGCCGTCTTTCTCATCTAGCCTCGCGGATTGCCGCTGGCACGGCAAGTTAAAGTTTTTTCCAACCACTGAATTCTGATGTGCCGCTTTGACGCCATTTTCCCCGAAGCAGAGGCGTTCGTGCGGCGCACAAAATCCCTCTCCTTTTGAGGTAGATCGTGAGACGGCAAATACTAGGAGCAACAGATCATAAATAGACGATATTTTATTTCAAAGAAAGGCCATTCCCTAACGGAACCCGCCGCGCACATAAAGGGTATGGCAGGTTGGGAACGAAACGCATTGACGCCAGCCATGCCTAACCTATCGTTTGCTGCAGCGGTGGGCCGCCGTGCGGCCGCCCCCCTTCTATCGCGCACCCTGCAACGGAGACTCTCGTGATCAGAGCTTTCGGCTATGCCGCCCAGAATGCCACGACGCCGCTCGCCCCCTTCAGCTTCGAGCGCCGTGAGCCACGGGAGCAAGACGTTCAGATTGACATTCTCTATTGCGGCGTCTGCCACTCCGACCTTCATACGGTTCGCGGCGAGTGGGGTGGCACACTCTATCCAAGCCTGCCCGGTCACGAAATCGTGGGCCGGGTCACCCGGGTCGGGAGCGGCGTTAAAAAGTTCAAGATCGGTGATCTCGTCGGTGTCGGGTGCATGGTGGATTCCTGCCGCACCTGCATCAGTTGCCGCGAAGGTTTGGAGCAATATTGCGAAGCTGGCTTTACCGGCACCTATAACGGCCCGGAACAGGGCACCGGCGCGAACACCTACGGAGGATATTCCGATGTGATCGTCGTCGATGAGAGCTTTGTCCTGCGTATCCCCGACGGCCTTGATCCAGCTGCGGCGGCTCCCCTGCTCTGTGCCGGAATCACCACTTATTCGCCTCTGCGCCGCTGGCGCGTCCAGCCGGGGCAGAAGGTGGGAATCGTGGGTCTAGGCGGGCTTGGCCACATGGCCGTCAAGCTTGCCCGTGCCATGGGTGCGCACGTGGTGCTCTTCACCACCTCGCCCAACAAGCGGGAGGACGCCTTGGCTCTCGGCGCTCACGAGGTGGTGGTTTCCAAAGACAAGGAGGCCATGGCAGCCCAGCGCAACAGCTTCAACTTCATTCTCGATACGGTCGCGGCTCCGCATGACCTCGACGCATATCTCGTGCTCCTGGCCCGCGATGGCGCCATGGTTCTGGTCGGGGCGCCCGCAGAGCCGCACCCCGCAACGACGGTGTTCAACCTCATCATGAAACGACGCCAACTCGCCGGCTCCTTGATTGGCGGCATCGCTGAAACCCAGGAGATGCTCGACTTCTGCGCCGAGCATGGGATCATCTCTGAGATCGAGATGATACCGATCCAGTCCATCAACGAAGCCTACGAGCGCATGCTCAGGAGCGACGTGAAGTACCGCTTCGTGATCGACATGGCCTCGTTGAAGCAGGAGGCGGCGTAGCCGACCGGCTCTCAAGCGGATCTCCCATGCTGGTTTATGGCGATGTGGAATCCATCGAGACCGTTCGCGGTAAGCTGAGGGCGATAGAAGCCTATCTCGACCAGGCGGCCGCCTTGCCGCCGGGAGGCGAACGGCATGCGGCCCTGGTCGACTCGTTCATCGGCGCGAGCGATCTGATCCAGGCTCTCATCGACGCCGATTTCCGGTTGCGCGGAGCCGATGCCCTTTCAGCCGTCCATGCCAATGGGATGGAGTGCCTTTCCCTCCTGGCGCAGAGCGTCGTGCAATCCTGGCAGAGCGGCTCCTCGCGAGCCACTCTGCCTGAAACGTTCCGGGACAAATTGCGGAGCTTCGATTCCGACCGTACGATCCGCACCAAACAGGCGGAGGGCTACGCATTTTATGCCCTGTTCCCGGAAACCTATATAGAGGCTGCCACACGCTCCGGCTTAGGCTCGGACACGCAGGTCATCGGTATTCGCAGCATCGGCGTAGGCCTGAGCGCTCTCGTCGCTGCGGCACTCGGCGCCCGCCCCGCTGTGACATTACGTCCCGTCGGACACCCTTTCCAGCGGGAAATCCGATGCGATCCGGCCCTCACGGCGAGGCTGACCCAGGATCCCGATGCAACCTTTGCTGTCGTGGACGAAGGCCCAGGCCTGTCCGGCAGTTCCTTTGGCGCGGTAGCGGACTGGCTGGAGGAGGCTGGGGTCCCCCGCGATCGCATCCACTTCTTTCCAAGCCATGCGGGCGCCCTTGGCCCGCACGCCAGTTGCTCTCATCGCGAGCGCTGGGATAGCGCAGCGCGGCACTTCGTCAGCATGGACAGGCTTCTCTGCGAGGAGGAGCGCGGTCACCTTAAATCCTGGGTGGAAAGCACCATAGGTCCCGTGCACGGAGCGCTCAAGGACATCTCTGGCGGAGCGTGGCGCACACTGAGATACCAGGAGCGCGGGCTTTGGCCGGCGGCGAACATCCAGCAGGAGCGCAGGAAGTTTCTTGCTCACAGCAAGGATGGAACCTGGCTGGTCAAATTTTCGGGCCTCGGAGAGAGCGGCCGGCAGAAATACGCTCTGGCTCAGCACCTCCACCGGGCAGGCTTCGCCCCGGAGGTCGCAGGCTATCGCCATGGCTTCCTCATCGAGCGCTGGTACGATGGCGCCCCTTCGCTTGACCAGCATGCGGTTCCGAGCGACAGGTTGCTAAGCCACATCGGAGCATATCTGGGCTTTCGGGCCCGGTGTCTTCCCGCCAAGCCGCATCAAGGTGCGTCCCTGGCCGAGCTTCGCGACATGGCGCTTTACAACACGAAGCAGTCCTTGGGGGCTCCGGCTGCGGCCTGCTTGGATCCCTCCCTGCAGAACGCCGACAGCCTCTCCGGCACGGTGAACCGGGTTCTCACCGATAACCGCATGCAGCCCTGGGAATGGCTCCTGACAGAGGATCGGGTGATCAAGGCCGACGCCCTGGATCATTGTGCAGCACACGATCTTGTCGGCGGTCAGGACATCACGTGGGATATCGCCGGTGCAATCGTCGAGTTTGGACTGTCGGATCAGGATGCGAGGCGGCTATGCGCCATCGTGCAGGGAGAGAGCAACCGCCCCGTTTCCCTTGCGCTGCTCTCGTTCATGCTGCCCTGCTACCTCGCCTTCCAGCTTGGAGCCCACACCATGGCGGCGGATGCGCTTGTCGGCAACGAGGAGGAGCATCGCCTGCGCCTCGCGGTCAGACGATATGGCGGTTTGCTGCAAAGCTACCTCAGGCAGCCCGACCAGATCGGTTTCGACGAGGAACAAGGCAAGGCTCTGGCCGGTTGACGGCCAAGGCAAGCGGCTCATGTCCCCCTCCTCCACGGCATCAGACGGCTCAGGCATGTTTTCCGAAACAGGACGACTTCTCAGGGCTGCCTTCGTGGAATGGTGGAACGATCGCGCCATGAGCCTTGGAGCCTCGATTGCGTTTTTCACTGTCTTTTCCCTGGCACCCATGCTGCTCGCAGCCATTGCGGTGGCGGGACTGGCCTTCGGCAGAGAGGCGGCGCAGGGCGCCATCGTGTCCGAACTCGGCGGGATGATCGGCACGAACGAAGCTTCCACCCTGGAAACCATGATCGCCAGTGCCCGAAATGTCGGATCGGGCATTGTCGGGACGACCATCGGCATCATCACCTTCCTGCTTCTGGTCACTGGCGCGGTTATCGAACTGCAGGACGATCTGAATATCATCTGGAAGGCAAAGCAGCCGGCAAGCTCCGGCATCGTTAGCTTCCTGAGGACCCGGCTGATCAGTTTCGCCCTCGTCTTGGGGATCGGCTTTCTGCTTCTCGTGTCTTTGGTCGTCGACGCCGGACTTTCGGCGATCAGCGCCTATCTCGAGGCCAATTTTTCCGGCGCGACGGTGATCCTGCGTTTTCTCAACAGCTTGGTCGCCTTCGTCATCGCCGTGCTGCTCTTTGCCATGATCTTCAAATTGCTGCCGAATGTGGACATTACCTGGGGCGATGTCTGGACCGGCTCCCTGGTTACAGCTCTCCTCTTCACAATCGGCAAGTTCCTGATCGGCTACTATCTCGGCAAGAGCAATATCGCCTCGAGCTATGGCGCTGCGGCCTCGATCATCACGATTCTCCTCTGGATCTACTACTCCTCTCTCATCTTGCTGTTCGGAGCGGAGTTCACGAAGGTCTATGCCGAACGGCACGGGAGCCAGAGCACCCAAGCAGAAGGCCGCATGAAAAAGCGAGCCGGCTGAACCGGCTCGCATTCCTGGGAAAAGTGTCCCTCTACTCAGCCGCCTGACGGGTTGCGGGCTCGGTCGGCACGTTGCGCATGCCGCCCAGGACTTCCTCGGCCGAGGCCTTGTAGTTCTTCACTGAGCTCGTCCACTGGCCCCAGACGGTCGGGTCTATCTTGTCGCCATTCCTGCCCAGATTCTGCAGCCTGCGCTTCTCGTCGTCGGTCAGGACCTGCTTCGGCAACGGCGGCAAGTGACGGACCTCATCGGCGGTGATGCCCAGCATTTCACCGACCCGGCTACCATACTCATCGTGAACCATGAAAAAGTGCCAGAGCATGCGCTCCTGCACGTCTCGCTCGCACTGGCCCAGGAGCGTCCCCATGTTGTGCACCAGGTCGTCTCTCTCCCAGTCCATCATGGTGCAGTAGCGCCCGCGTGCCTGAACATAGTCGTTGCGGCGCTCGATGACGCTGCGGGTCAAGCGCCCGCGGATCTCCGGAGGATTGTTCGGCTCCTCGCGAGGCGACTCGTGAAGGCCGTTGTGGATCGACGGCTCGAAATTCACATGGGGATTCTGCCCTGGCGCGAGATCGCGGCCGAACGACATCTGGCCACCGTTCAGGTTCGTGGCGACCTTGGCATTCTTGGCGTGATTCACCGGCAGCTGAAGATAGTTCGTTCCGACCCGGTAGCGCTGGGTATCCGAGTAGGAGAAAGTGCGCCCGACCAGCATCTTGTCGTCGGAGAAATCGAGGCCGTCCACCAGAACGCCCGTGCCCATGGCGATCTGCTCGTTCTCGTTGAAGTGATCCTGGACATTGCGGTTGAGTGTCATCACTCCGACGTGCCTGAGCGGGAAATCCGTCTCCGGCCAGATCTTCGTATCGTCCAGGGGATCCCAATCGAGCTCTGGATGATCGTGATCCTCCATGATCTGCACAAACATGTCCCATTGCGGATATTCACCGCGCTCGATGGCCTCGAAGAGGTCCTTGGAAGCCGAGCCGAGGTCTTGTCCCTGAACCTTGGCGGCTTCCTCCGCCGTCAGGCTCGCCAGGCCGCAGCGCGGGTGGAAGTGGTACTTGACCAGTACCGTATCCCCCTGGGCATTGACCATCTTGTAGGTGTTGACGCCAAATCCCTCCATGTGCCGATAGCTTGCCGGAATGCCGCGCGGACTGAACAAATGCGTCAGCATATGCATGCTTTCCGGCGTCTGGCTCATGAAGTCGAAGATCCGGTTCGGCTCCTGGCGGAAGGTGACCGGATCGGGCTTGAGGGAGTGAATGACATCCGGGAATTTGATGGCGTCGCGGATGAAGAAGATCGCGAGATTGTTGCCGACGAGATCCCAGTTACCGTCTTCAGTGTAGAATTTCACGGCAAAGCCGCGTGGGTCGCGGGCGACCTCCGACGAATCGCGCCCGCCGATCACAGTGGAGAAACGGATAGCGAGCGGCGTTTTCTTCCCGGCTTCCTGGAACAGCTTGGCACGGGTGTATCGGGAAGCAGGCTCGTCGCCGATTTTGCCGGTGGCCTCGAACTCCCCGTAGCACACGAAACCACGGGCGTGAACCACGCGCTCGGGAATACGCTCGCGGTCGAAATGGGTGATCTTCTCGAGAAACTGGTAGTTCTCCAGCGTCGCCGGTCCACGGGAACCGACCGTGCGCTGCGATTGGTTGTTGACGATGGGGTGCCCCTGCCGATTGGTCAAAACCTGGTCGGATGCTTCGGGCCTCGACGACTTGCCGGATTTCGGCTCCTTGGGGGTGTTAGCCATCTGGTGCTCCCTTCCTGATGCGGCCGGTGATGGGCACCAAGCCAACACTCGGCACCACCACGGGTTTCGCATCCTCATTCAGATGCGGCGAAAGGGATTACCTGATGCAGATCCCGCGAAAGGGAATAGACGGGGATGATCGAAACATCCCTTCCGGTCAGCTGAAAATATGCTCGCCCTGCTCGTCGATGATCTGCTTGCCTTTGACGATGGCGAAGGCCACCGCATCATCCTTGCTCGGATGTGTCTCGGCCCGCACGAACCGGTGCTCCTTCACGCCACCTTCGGAATCCTTCTCGATAATTCCGGCCGTCTGATACTGCCCCTTCGAAGGATAGGGCGCTGGACGGATGCGGAAGCCCTTGTACTCCACGGCTTCCCCTGCGGCCTCGCTTGCGTCCTCACGGCCGCCAGCGCCCGCAAAGCGGTTCCAAATATCCTTGAAGAACGAGGCCATGGCGTCACCGATCCAGGTTATGATTCGTCGGAGCCAGCATATCTCCAGACGGGTTCGAAAGGGTCAACCCCCGCCATGATTGATCACAAGTCTCTGAGCCAAGCCGGAAAATCGGAATGCTCGCCTTGACGACGCCGGCCTTCGCATGAACGCTGGAGGGAGAAGGGCCCAACCGGGCCTCGCCAGACACAGGGGTTTCATATGAAGCGTCCTCTGTTCGTTTTATTCCTGTCCGGCGCTTTGCTGAGCGGCGGTTTTGCTCTCGCTCATCATGGTTGGGGCAGCTACGACGCCTCCCGGCAAATTTCCATCACGAGCACGGTTCGACAAGCGAACTGGCAAAACCCCCACGTCACCGTCGCAGTCATGCACGACGACAAGAGCTGGGAAGCAGTGCTCGCCCCGCCCTTCCGCATGAAAGCGCGTGGACTGGAGCCGGACATGATTCAGCCGGGCGTGCAGGTCACCCTCGAGGGCTATCCCTCGACCCGCATCGAGAGCGAGATGAGGGCTGAGAGGATCATCGTCGGCGGCAAGACCTTCGAGCTGCGCTAAAGGCCATGTATGCCGAGCTGCTCGCCGCGCTGGAGACATCTTGGCTGGGCCACGCCGCGCGCCATTCGGCGTGGCTCTATATGGTCACGAACCTGCTCCACGTGCTTGGAGCCGCTTTTGTCGTGGGAGGCATTGCGGTCTTTGACCTGAAGGTGCTGGCCGAGCATGGGAAGGGTGCGCGACAGGTAGGACGCTATGCCATTCCTCTCGCGGCTTTGGGGCTGGCTCTGCAGCTTCCTTCGGGCATTCTTCTTCTGGCTGTCGAAGCGCGGGCCCTCGGCGTCAATCCGGCCTTCTATGCCAAGCTGGCCTTCATCGCCTTGGGGATCGTCAATGTTGCCTTGTTCCATTTCCGCTTCGGCACTGCCCTGCGTGGGGGTGTATTGCCGCCGGAAGCACGCTTCTATGCTCTTGTTTCACTGATCGCATGGACCGCCACCCTCTTGGCTGGGCGAATGATCGCCTATCTCTAAGCCTTGCCCTTATCCATTCGCACGATTCTTCTCACAGGTATGAGACATGCGCGCTTGGCTTTTGCCACTCTGCGGGGTCCTCGCTGTCGGCGGGACAGGTTGGGCAGCCCCGTCCAGCTCGGGAGAAAGTGTCGAACAGGCCTTATGCCGCCTCATCGAAGGGGCTGCGCTGCGGCAGAATCTGCCACGCGACTTCCTGACAAAGCTCATCTGGCAGGAAAGCTCGTTCCGGGCGGGTGTGGTAAGCCCGGCAGGGGCGCAAGGCGTCGCGCAATTCATGCCCGGAACGGCAAAGGAGCGCGGCTTGGCCGACCCGTTCGATCCCGAACAGGCCATTCCCAAGGCTGCGGAGTTGATTGCCGAACTCTCCGAAAGGTTCGGCAATCTGGGTCTCGCCGCGGCTGCCTATAACGCTGGGCCAGCCCGGGTCTCCTCATGGCTTGGTGGACGCGGGGAACTGCCCGCCGAGACGAGGGACTATGTGGCCACGATCACTGGACGCGCGGTTGAGGAATGGACGGACGATCGAACGAAATCTCCTGACCCGCCGGAATCGCAGACGTCAAACTCGAAGCCGGAAGATTGCCTGCAGATCGTTGCAATCCTGCGTCGTCCAGGGCGCGGCGGCGATATCGAGGCCCCGTTCGCACCTTGGGGGGTCCAGCTGGCAGGCAATTTTTCAAAGGCGCGGGCTCTATCCTCTTACAGGCGCGCCAGCGCGTCTTATGCATCCCTCATCAAGGATACGCGCCCCATGGTCATCGGCACGAGGCTCCGCTACCGCGGAACGAGAACCTTCTACCGCGTCCGGATTCCTGCCGATTCCCGCAAGACCGGGGAGCAGCTCTGCCAGAAGATCCGGTCCCTGGGCGGCAGCTGCATCGTCCTCCCAAGCTGATAAAAAAGCCCGGATCTTTCGATCCGGGCTTTTTGGATTCTCATCGCCGCTGAGGCCGCAGGGATCTTGCCAGCTCCCGGATAACGTTGTCTTCGATGCTGAGATTGAGATCGTTGTTCTCGTCCTCGGCGATCTCGACATCGGTTGACGCTGTCGATGCGGATTGAGCCTGCGGCTTGCCCTGGGCAGCGGGTGCGGCTCTCTCGGAAGACGAGCCTGAAGCCGCGCCGTTCTGGACGAGCTCGACCTCGGCCGGATTCCTGACCTGCGGCTGCGGCGCATAGGATCGCCCGCCGCTGTAGCGGTTCTCGAGGGTATCGAGCAGGCTGTTAAGCGCCGCATTCGTCAGCGGCACCTCCGGCACCTGGGGCGGGCCATTGAGCGCAATCGAACGGTTCTGATAGGCCGAGTCCGACGTAATATCGGGGCCGAACCAGGAAAGCGGCCGGAAATCCCGCGCCTCCTCCTCGCTCTCGAACGAGACGGAAATCATATCGAGCGGTCCCGGCGTGACAAGGCGAGCGATCTGAACGTCACGCGTGCCGACAGTCAGATGCGTGAGCAGGTAGTCGATTTTCCCCGGCGTCACATCGAGCAGGGCCTCCGCATGTGCACGCGGCACGTCCGTACGCTCCTCGATTGGTCCGTTGGCGCCCGTATGAACGAGAACAAGGCTTCCCTTGTCACCATCGACGATCACGAAGGAATTGCGGTCGGCCTGGTTGGGAAAGTGGCCTTCGGTGATGCGGTTGCCGCCTCGTTCCTTCCTGATCAGGCGCGCAAGAGACGAGGCAATGAGATAACGTCTGTAAGCAACCATTTTAAGCTCTCTGATACCATGCGCGAATACTTTGTTGGCCCTTAGAACGCGCTGATCCACATTCAATAGAATGAAGTTTCATCTCGTGACGAGCACAACTCGACACGCCACAACATTCCAGCGTGACGCCAAGCGTATTTCTTTGGGCCCACAACGCTCTGTGATGGCATATGATGGCGTTCAGAAGGCAAACTTCAATGGAATACGCCAGAAGCTTCCCGGGATTTTCAAATGGGGTTAATTCTTCTGGCAAAGTTATTTCGGAACATCCAACGCAACCGAGCATTCGAAGGACCGCGCGCCTCCTGACGGATTAGCGAGATCTCAGCAGACCTCGTGCCGAGAGGTTTCTCATGAGAGCGCCGAGACCGAACGTCCACGGCTCGCATTCCGAACTCGGCTTCATCCGATTCACGAGCCTCCCGAGCTTTGGCGCCGCAATCGTGACGATATCCCCTGTCTTGTGCGTAAAACCCATTCCTGGATCGTCACGATCCTGTGTCGGTGCGAACATGGTGCCGAGGAACAGCACGAAGCCATCCGGATATTGATGATGAGGCCCGAGCGTTTGCGAAACAAGGTCCTCCGGATCGCGGCTGATCTTCGTAATCGTTGACGAGCCTTCGAGCCGGAACCCATCCTCGCCCTCCACGGTCAGGGTCACGGTCGTATTGCGCACATCATCGAGAGAGAAGCTCTCATCGAAGAAGCGGATGAACGGCCCCACCGCACAGGAAGCGTTGTTGTCCTTCGCCTTGGACAGAAGCAATGCGGACCGCCCCTCGAAATCGCGCAGGTTCACATCGTTGCCCAAGCTCGCTCCCACGATTCTGCCATCGGCCGTGACAATGATCACCACCTCCGGTTCGGGGTTGTTCCAGGTGGATTTGGGATGCAGGCCCGCATCCATGAAAGTGCCGACGGCCGACAGGGTCGGCGCCTTGGTGAACACCTCCGCATCGGGTCCGATGCCGACCTCGAGATACTGGCTCCACGCCCCCTGAGCGACGAGCACATCCTTCAGGGCCATCGCTTCCGGAGAACCCGGCTTCAGGCGGCTGAGATCGTCTCCCACGAGACGCAGAACCTCCGCCCGGATGGCGGCCGCGGCGCTCGCATCGCCCCGGGCCCGCTCCTCGATGACGCGCTCCAGCATGGATACGGCGAAAGTCACCCCGGCCGCCTTGATCACCTGAAGATCGATGGGCGCGAGCAGCCACGGCTGCGAGGCGTCGCGACCCGAAGGGGTGTTGGCGAGGAGCTCATCGAGCGAGGCAATCCTCTCGCCCTGAGCCGTCTTCACTGCGTCCGCCGGATCGTCCATCCCTGCCAATTCGCTCATTGTGGCGCAGGTAGAGGAGATATCGAATACCCCCTCCTCCCGGATCGCAACCAGGCAAGGGCCAATGCCCGGGCGCCAGACGCGCCCCGCGAGGGCTCCACGGCAGCCATCGACAGGCAGGATCTCCGAGGCATTCAGCGAAAACAGACGATTCACGGGCAGTCGCTCCCTTTGACGTTAAAGGGGCGTTTCGCCCCTCCCGACCGTGAATATAGCCGGTCGGGCGGGAGAGCCCAGACACAAATAGTGGAATGCCTGGGCGCGGATCACCACTCGGAACAAAGGCCGTTTGTCTCCCGTTCCGAACCCGAACATTGCCACCGAAGGAAACCCGATATGGCCGATACACCCAATCCGACCCCGCCGCAGCCCGATGTGCCGAACCCTACGCCTCAGCCTGTTCATCCGGATCCAGGACCGGCCGGCATTCCGAGCCCCGGCGAGCCGTTAGGCGTTCCACCGGAGACGCCCAGCGAGGCGCCCAGCCCTGGCGAACCCGTAGGGATTCCACCATCCGCCCCTCCGGAAATCCCCACTGGGCCTCTGGGCTCTTAACCGCCTGCTCCGAATGTGCTTTCTGATCGGGGAAATCACAGGAGCAACTGCATATGGATACTGGACGGCCTTCGAACGCGGCCCACCTCGCTTCTCCTTCCTACCGTTTGGCGGCCCTCGACCAGGACTTCCTGTTGGGAGATTCCACGCGAGGTGTCCGCTTCCAACTGGAATATGCCAAGGCCGAGGAGAGCCTGCGCATCTGGGGTGTGCGCTCCACAATCGTGGTGTTCGGGAGCGCGCGCGTTCGCGAGAACGGGCCGGGGCGGCATTCCTATTGGTACGGGCAGGCCCGCGCCTTCGGGGCCATCGCCTCGCAGCGAGGCGGCGCTTTGACGGTGAACGGCAGCGTGCGCGACAACGTCATCGCGACAGGCGGCGGTCCCGGCATCATGGAGGCTGCCAATCGTGGGGCCTCCGACGCAGGGGCTCCCTCCATCGGCTTCAACATCACCCTGCCGCACGAGCAGGAGCCCAATCCCTACTCGACACCCGATCTGACTTTCCGCTTCCACTACTTCGCCATGCGCAAGATGCATCTGGCGATGCGCGCCCATGCGCTCGTCGTCTTTCCGGGCGGCTTCGGCACTCTGGACGAGCTTTTCGAGATTCTTACCCTCCGGCAGACCGGCAAGGCCCCACCTCTCCCGATCGTCCTCTTCGACAAGGGCTATTGGCAATCCATCATCAAGTTCGACGCTCTGCTGGAGCACGGCATGGTCAATCCGGAGGACCGCAAGCTCGTCAATTTCGCCGAAGACGCGGAAGACACCTGGACGACGCTGGTCGAGAACGGACTTATCCTTCCAACGGGATGAGCCGGCGCGTCCCATCGCGCCTCGCGCGACCTCAATTGACAAACCCGGCTCGCCTCGTATGTAATGGGCCTCATGGGGATCGCGATCTCCCCACGAGGCGACATGCCCAAGCATCGCATCCGCTTTTGGAAGTTCAACGGATGCATCGCCATGTCGTCGTTCAACGCCATCTCCGTCGAAAAGCTCGCCCGCCTCATGGGCACTCCTCAATGCCCCGCTCTGATCGATGTCTCTACGGATGAGGACTTTGCGGCGGATCCGCACCTCCTGCCGGGAGCGATCCGTCGCCCCTACGGTACGGTGCCGGAATGGGCTCATGAATTCGCCGGTCGATCTGTCATCACGATTTGCCAGAAGGGCCTCAAGCTCAGTCACGGCACAGCCGCCTGGCTTCGACATTCCGGAATTTCCGCAGAGGCGCTCGAGGGCGGAATGCAAGCGTGGGCGCAGGCTGGCCTCCCCAGAGTTCCCGAAGGAAAGCTGCCTCCGCGCGACCCTCAGGGACGCACCATATGGGTCACACGCTCACGACCCAAAATAGACCGTATCGCCTGTCCCTGGCTCATTCGCCGCTTTGTCGACCCCAATGCCGTCTTCCTGTTCGCTCCACCATCCGAGATTCAGGGAATTGCCGAACGTTTCGGAGCAACGCCCTTTGACGTCGAAGGACATGAGGTCTTCTGGAGCCACCGTGCCGAACGCTGCACCTTCGATGTGATGATCGAGGAATTCGGCCTTGCAACCGAGCCGCTGCTGCGTCTTGCCGCCATCGTCCGCGGAGCGGATACGGCGCGACTCGATCTTGCGCCGGAGGCGCCGGGCCTGCTGGCCGCCTCCCTGGGGCTCTCACGCATGTTCTCGGACGACCTTGCTCAGCTCGAAGCCGGGCTCCTGCTGTATGATGCGTTTTACCGCTGGTGCCGTGACGCAACCGACGAAACCCACAACTGGCCCTCGAACAAAGTGGGAGCCTGAGATGCGGGCGATGCTGCAAGGCCCGGATACCGGCCAATCCGATGCTCCGCCCAGTTCCAGCGTTTCCCGTGCGGAAGCATTCCGCGTGTGGCTGCGTGTCGCCGTCTTGAGCTTTGGCGGACCAGCCGGGCAGATCGCGGTGATGCACCGCATCCTGGTTGAGGAGAAGCGCTGGATTTCGGAAGAGCGCTTCCTGCACGCGCTCAACTACTGCATGCTCCTGCCTGGGCCCGAGGCGCAGCAGCTTGCCACCTATATCGGCTGGCTCATGCATCGCACTCCCGGTGGCCTCATGGCGGGGGGATTGTTCATACTGCCCGGCATCGTGACGATCATGGGACTGAGCTGGATCTATGCACTCTATGGCAATGCCGGCTACATCGCGGCCCTGTTCTTCGGGTTGAAGGCCGCGGTTCTCGCGATCGTCCTCGAGGCCGTGATGCGCATCGGCAGGCGCGCGCTGAAGAACAAGGCAACGGTCGGCCTCGCGGCGGCAGCCTTCATGGCAATTTTCTTCCTCGGAATCCCCTTCCCGCTGATCATTCTCAGCGCCGCCTTGATCGGTTTCGTGGGCACGGGAATCGGTCTTCCTCAGTTCACGCCAGCCCCTCGCGCCGAAGATATCCGAGGCGCGTCCGATGGCCTTCTCGGCGCCGATGTTCCAGCCCACGCCCATCCGAACCTCAAACGAAGCATCCGTGTCGCAGCGATTTGGCTCGCGCTCTGGCTGATTCCGGTAGCACTGCTCCAGCTCGCCGCGGGCCCGGAGGACGTGTTCCGCCAAATTGCCCTGTTCTTCTCCAAGATGGCGATGGTCACTTTCGGCGGCGCCTACGCGGCGTTGACTTACGTGGCGCAGCAGGCGGTCGAGACCTATGGCTGGCTCAAGCCCGGCGAGATGCTGGATGGGCTCGGCATGGCCGAGACAACACCTGGACCCCTCATCATGGTGCTGCAATTCGTGGGCTTCATGGCCGCGTTCCGCGATCCGGGCGCGCTCCATCCGCTCGCAGCCGGAACCCTGGGCGGGCTTCTCACCACTTGGGTGACCTTCATGCCCTGCTTCCTGTGGATCTTCCTCGGCGCGCCTTACATCGAGGTCGTGCGCGGCAACAGGAGCCTGAGCGGCGCGCTCTCCGCCATTACGGCAGCGGTTGTAGGCGTCATCGTCAATCTTGCCATCTGGTTCGGCATCCACACGATCTTCCGTGAGGTTCGTGACATCGCATGGGGACCGGTCAACCTCGCTGCACCGATATGGGGAAGCGTCGACCCATGGGCCCTTCTTCTGGCCACCGCGGCGATCCTGGCCATGTTCCGATTCAAGCTGGGCATGCTTCCGACATTGGCCGCGACATCAGCGGCAGGGATTGCGCTCTTTGCGGCCGGAGCGATTGCCTGATCTGCCCCAAGGCATGCGGGAGCGGCGAGGCCCGCCGCTCCCGTTTTGCCCGTTCAGGTCACGGATGAGATCTGGCCGCCATCGACGCGCAGGATCGAGCCCGTCATGAAGGAGGCCTTTTCGCTGGCGAGAAACACCGCTGCCGCCGCGAACTCCTCGATCTCGCCATAGCGGCCCGCCGGAATGCCGGCGCGCGCGGCGGCCGCCACGTCCTCCACGGAGCGGCCCGTGCGTTCGGCATTGGCGGCATCGAGCTGCTTCAGGCGATCCGTCGCGATGCGCCCAGGCGCAATCGCATTGACCGTCACGCCCGAAGAAGCCACCTCGCTGGCGAGCGTCTTGCCCCAGCCAACGAGGGCCGGACGGATCGCGTTCGAAATCGCGAGATTCGGGATCGGCTGAATGACACCCGACGAGATCACCGAGATGATGCGGCCGAACTTGCGCTCGATCATGCCCGGAAGGCAGTGATCGGCGATGCGCACGAGATTGACGAACATGGCCTCGAACGATTGCCGCCATTGATCGGACGATACGCCCTGTGCTTTTCCGGGAGGCGGCCCGCCGCTGTTGAGGACGAGAATGTCGATGCCGCCGAAGGTTTCCATGACGTCCTTGGCAAGCGCATCGATCTGATCCGCCTTGCCGGTGTCGCAGACGAAAGGCAGCACGCCTTGGCCGATCTTGTCGGCGGCCGCCTTCGAACCCTCCAGAGTGCGGCTCGCGATGGCAACCCGCGCCCCCTCCTCCGCGAGACCTTGAGCAATGCCGAAGCCCAGGCCCTTGCTGGCACCGAGCACCAGCGCGCGTTTTCCGTCCAATCCTGTCTTCATCCCTTTAGCCTCCTTATTCCGAACGCTCGATGCGCTGCATCAGCCAGTCGATATCCGAGATGGTTTCCGGGCTCAGCTTCGGCCCGGGTTTGCGCAATGTGTCGTGAGCGATGATCCCACGCTTTTTGAGCACGTATTTGCGCACGGCGAGCCCCACGCCGGGCTGCGTCTCGTAGCGCACCAGCGGCAGGTGACGGTCGAAGAGATCGTGCGCTTCCTTGCGCTTGCCTTGCCTGATGAGATCGACGACGCCCACCAGCATCTCGGGATAGGCGTAGCCTGTCATCGCACCGTCGGCGCCCCGCTCCATCTCGAAGGGAAGGAACAGGCCGCCATTGCCGCAGAGGATGGAAACCCGGCGCACTTCGCCTGCATCGCTGGCGCGCCGCAGGGTCGTGATCTTGTCGAGGCCGGGCCAGTCCTCGTGCTTGAGCATGACGCAGGAGGGATTCTGCTCGATGATGCGCATGATCACCTTGGGCGACATGACGACATTGGTGGTCAGTGGATAATCCTGGACGACGAATGGAACATCTTTTCCGATCGCCTCGACCGCATCGGCGTAATACGAGACGATCTGGTCATCGGTCCTCAGCGTCGAAGGCGGCGCGATCATCACGCCCGCAGCTCCGGCGTCCATCGCTTTGGCGGACAGGGCGGACATAGCCGCAAAGCCCGCGGCCGAGACACCCACGATCACGGGCACGCGCCCGGCCACCGCCTTCATCACCTGGCGAACGAAGGCTTGCGATTCATCAGCCGTCAGCTTCGGCGCCTCGCCCATGATGCCGAGGATCGTGAGACCCGTCGCGCCAGCCTCGAGGTAGGCTTCGACCATGCGGTCGGTCGAGGCCATGTCGAGCCGCCCGTCACTCTCGAAGGGCGTGGGGCAGATGACATAGACGCCGGCGGCAGAACTCGTGAGCAAGGCTTCCTCCCTGGCAGGACAATCGGCTCCCTCCTTACACGTCCTTGAGGGGCTTCTCCAGCGGCAATGCGGAGAGGCTTGGCAGGAATGGAAGCTCATGCCATAGAAACGAAATGTTGTTTCACAGGAATGCCGACACCAGTTCCGCCAGGCTCTGGCCCTTCACCGCCCGGTTCATCCAGGCGGAGGAACGGCTCGCGCGGTCCGTCGATGGGAAGGCCGCATGGGTCTCGTGGCTCTATGAGTTCCTCTGCTTCGGCTTCAAGCAGGGGTGGGCTTGCCTGTTCGGGGGCATCATGGTGGCGCTGCTGATCGCCACGAAGCTCTGGTATCCGGCAGGATGGCCGGTGGCGCGCTATGATTTTCTGTTCATCGGGGCCATCCTGCTTCAGGCGGGCCTGATAGCGGTCCGGCTCGAAACCCTGGACGAGGCCAAGGTCATTCTGCTCTTTCACGTGGTCGGCACCGCCATGGAGATCTTCAAAACCTCCGCCGGATCCTGGACCTATCCCGAACCGAGTCTCATGAGGATCGGAAGCGCGCCCCTCTTCGCAGGCTTCATGTACGCGGCCGTCGGCAGCTATCTCGCTCGCGTGTGGCGCCTGTTCGATTTCCGCTTCACGCACCATCCGCCGATCTGGGCAGCGATCCTCCTATCGGCCGGCATCTACGTCAACTTCTTCGCGCATCACTACACCCAGGACTTCAGGCTCGCATTGTTTGCCTTCACGGCCCTGCTCTTCGGACGCACGACGGTTTACTTCAAGGTTTGGCGCGTGCATCGCCGAATGCCGCTTCTGCTGGGCTTCCTGCTCGTTTCGCTCTTTATCTGGTTCGCCGAGAATATCGGCACGGCCACGGGCACGTGGCTCTATCCGCACCAGACGAGGGAGTGGTCGATGGTGCCGTTCGCCAAGCTCGGCGCCTGGTTCCTGCTGATGATCATTTCCTATGTGATGATCGCGGCTCTCAACCGGCCGCAGCCGATCCTTCCCCAGGGGAAGATGCGCCCAGCCATGAAGCCCGATTCCGTGCAGGCCTAGGAAGCGCCAGAGCGCTCGCGTTGGAAGAACGTCTGCATCGTCTTCCAACGCGGGTGCTTATCTCCCGGCGTCAGCCGGGGAGCCTTGTCTGCGAGGCTCGAATCCGCCGAAGCATGACGACGGACGACACCCCGCTCTCTCAGTGCCGCCCCGAACCGCTCTTCTTGCCGCCGCCGTCCTGCTTGTTGACGGTGGCCCAGGCCCGGCGTTCGGCCTCCTTGTCTGAGACCCCACGGTTTTCGTAGGATTCCTCGATATGCTCGGCCTTGCGCTTCTGCTTGTCGGTATAGGCTGACTTGTCTCCGCGGGACATGCTGTTCTCCTTGAGCTGGAACCGCCAAACCGTCACCGACCGTAGGGCCGGCGACGCTTTCTTGTTTCAACCCCGGGCGCAACAGGAGGGTTCCGGACTGCGCCCGTCAGCCGCTGCCGCGCGGGAAGGGCCTGTCGGCCTAGCTGCCCCGAGCCTCCCAGCGGCCGGGATCCTCCGTCTGGCCGATCAACGCCAAGCCATAGGCAATGGACTCGAACTGATCGGCCGAGGTCAGCCGCTCCTCTCCGAACCGCTCGACGAAAAGGCGACGGATGGCGGGAACAAAGGACGTGCCGCCGGTCAGGAAGACCCTGTCGATCTCGGCTGCCGAAACGCCGGACCGGGAGAGGGCCTCGTCGATCGTCTGCGCAATGCGCGCCACATCCTCAGCGATCCACCCTTCGAAGTCCGCACGGGTGATCCGCGCCCTGATGTCCACGCTCTCGGCCGTGAACCGGAACTCCGTCTCCTCCTGGTTCGACAGCGCCACTTTCGCCGATGACACGGCCCGATAGAGCGCGAAGCCCAGATCGTATTCGATGATGTCGACGAATTTTTCGAGCGGCTCGGGCTCGAGCGCCACCTTTGCCAGTTCCCGCAGCTCCTTCAGGTCGCCACTGCTCTTCATCATGGCGAGCTGGTTCCAGCGTGCGAAATTGGCATAGTAGTGATTGGGGATCGCCAGCGTCTTGCCCATGGACCGATAGGACCCGCCCTTGCCGAGCCGAGGCGAGACGACCCGGTCGACGATGCGGTAATCGAAGGCATCGCCGGCGATGCCGATGCCCGAATGTCCCAGCGGTTCCGCCCGCAGAACGCCGCTCGCCCGTGAGAACCGCATCACCGAGAAATCGCTGGTGCCGCCCCCGAAATCCGCCACCAGCACCGTGGAATCGTGATTGAGCTGGCGCGCATAGAAGAACGCGGCGCCCACGGGTTCATAGACATAGCGCGCATGGTCCGCCCCGAGCTTGCCGAAGGCCGCCCGGTAGCGCTGCATGGCAAGATCGTCGTCCGGATTGTGGCCGGCGAATTGCACCGGCCGCCCGATCACCACGTTGCGGGCGCCCCAGTCCAGCCGCGAGCCGCCGTGCCGAACGAGCGTGCGCAGGAAGGTGCTCAGAAGATCCTCGAAGCGGTAGCGGTCGCGGAAAATGCGGGTTTCCTGGAAGGTCGCGCTGGCCGCGAAGGTCTTGAACGATTGGATGAAACGGTGCGGGTCGAGCCCTTCGAGAAACTGCTCGATGGCCCAGGGGCCGCCCTCGACCTGGGTGCGCCGCCCGTTGCCGTGGCGCTCGTCCCAGAAGCAGAGGGCCGTCACATAGACCTTGAGGCTGTCTCCCCCATGATCGAAGGTCAACGCTTCCACGTTTCCGTGCGAATCGGCCACCGCCACCACCGTGTTGCTGGTGCCGAAGTCGACACCGATGGAAAGATCGTGGGAAAGGGACATGGAAAGCCTGGCGCAGGTTGCTTGGAAGGTCGGACGGTCTATACGCCGGAGCCGTTGGAGCCAAGGGGGTTCAAAGAATTTTGTCCACTCCTTTACCAAAGGGTACTGCGACCCCGGGGCCGGGGACAGGCCGTTGACCGGGAGGCCCCGCACCCCGTAGAAGCCGCACCTTGTCCATGATCGGAGAAATCCATGCTATCCATCGGTCAGCGCATCGCGAGCGAACTGAATGTCCAGGACTGGCAGGTCAAGGCCGCCATCGATCTGCTCGACGGCGGCGCGACCGTGCCCTTCATCGCGCGCTACCGCAAGGAGGCGACCGGTACCCTCGACGATGCGCAGCTGCGCACCCTGGAAGAGCGCCTGCGCTACCTGCGCGAGCTGGAGGACCGCCGCAAGACCATCCTCGACAGCATCCGCGACCAGGGCAAGCTCACGGACGAGCTGGCTCTCCAGATCAACAATGCCGACACCAAGGCGCGCCTCGAGGACCTTTACCTCCCCTACAAGCCCAAGCGCCGCACCAAGGCCCAGATCGCCAGGGAAGCGGGCCTCGAGCCCTTGGCCGATCTCATCCTCGGGGAGCCGCAGCGCGATCCCAAGGAGGCCGCGGCCGCCTTCGTGAATCCGGAGAAGGAGGTCGCAACCCCTGAAGCGGCCCTCGAAGGGGCGCGCTCCATCCTCGTGGAGCGCTTCGCCGAGAACGCGGAGCTCCTGGGCGCCCTGCGCGACATCTATTGGGAGCGTGGAAGCCTCACCTCCAAGGTGCGCGACGGCAAACAGACGGACGGCGCGAAATTCGCCGATTACTTCGATTTTTCCGAACCTCTCGCCAAGCTCCCCTCCCACCGTATCCTGGCGCTCTTCCGCGGCGAGAAGGAGGAAATCCTCGACCTGCGGATGGAGGAGGACAGGGAGGCGGCGGAGCCCGGCTATGTCAGCCGCTACGAGGGCCGCACCGCCCTCGCCTTCGCCATCGCCGACCAGGGCCGCCCCGGAGACAAATGGCTCCTGGAGACCGTGCGCTGGGCCTGGCGCACGAAGCTGCGCTTCTCCATCGAGCTCGACATGAAGATGAAGCTCTGGCAGCTCGCGGAGGACGAAGCCGTGAAGGTGTTCGCCGGAAACCTGCGCGACCTTCTGCTGGCCGCGCCCGCCGGCACGCGCCCGACCCTGGGCCTCGACCCCGGCTATCGCACGGGCGTGAAGGTGGCCGTGGTGGATGCCACCGGCAAGGTGGTGGCGACGGACACGATCTATCCCCATGAGCCGAAGCGCCAATGGGACGAATCCCTCGCGACGCTCGCGCGCCTGTGCCGCGTGCACAAGGTGGAATTGATCGCCATCGGCAACGGCACCGCATCGCGCGAGACCGACAAGCTCGCAGGCGAGCTTGTGTCCAGGCACCCCGACCTCAAGCTCACGAAGATCATGGTCTCGGAGGCCGGCGCTTCCGTCTATTCGGCTTCAGCCTATGCAAGCCAGGAACTGCCGGATCTCGACGTGTCCCTGCGCGGCGCGGTCTCCATCGCGCGGCGCCTTCAGGACCCGCTGGCGGAGCTGGTCAAGATCGATCCCAAGTCCATCGGCGTCGGCCAGTACCAGCACGATCTCGCGGAATACAAGCTGTCGCGCTCGCTCGATGCGGTGGTGGAAGATTGCGTGAACGCGGTGGGGGTGGATCTCAACACCGCCTCCGCGCCGCTTCTGTCGCGTGTTTCCGGCCTGGGCGAGTGGGTGGCGAAGAATATCGTCGAGCACCGCAACGCCAAAGGCCCCTTCAGGACGCGCAAAGCTCTCACGGAAGTGTCGGGACTGGGTCCGAAGACCTTCGAGCAGGCCGCCGGCTTCCTGCGCATCCCGAACGGAGACGACCCGCTGGACGCTTCCGGCGTCCACCCGGAGGCCTATCCGGTCGTGCGCCGGATCATCGAGGCCACGAAGAGCGACATCAAGGTCCTGATCGGCAATGGCGGCGTGCTGAAGAAGCTCAGGCCCGAGAGCTTCACGGACGAGAAGTTCGGCGTGCCGACCGTGAAGGACATCCTGAGCGAACTGGAAAAGCCGGGCCGGGATCCCCGCCCCGAATTCAAGACCGCGACATTCATGGAAGGGGTCGAGAAGATCAGCGACCTGCGTCCGGGAATGATGCTGGAGGGCGTCGTCACGAATGTCGCCGCCTTCGGGGCTTTCGTGGATGTCGGCGTGCACCAGGACGGCCTCGTTCACATCTCGGCGCTGTCCGATACCTTCGTGAAGGATCCGCGCGACGTGGTGAAGCCCGGCGATATCGTGAAGGTGAAGGTGCTCGAGGTCGATATCCCGCGCAAGCGCATCTCCCTGACCATGCGCATGAGCGACCCGGCCGAGAAGCGCTCGCCCGGCCGCTCGGACGACAATCGCGGGGCCTTCCAGAAGCACCGCTCTCACAACGAGAAGAAGGCCCCGGCCCCGGCCGCATCCGGCGGCGCTCTGGCGGATGCCCTGCGTCGGGCCGGAATGGCGTCCGGTCAGGGCAAGGACAAGAACGCCCGGCGTTGACCGGCTCCTTGGACGGCGTCGGCTGATTTCAGGCCCGCGTAGACGCACAGGCAGCGTCTACGCGGGACCCTGAACGCATTCAGCGCGAGAAGCGAGAGAGAGCGAAAGCCGATATGTCGATCGTGCTGGCGCCATCGACGGCGCATTGAGCCGCCACCTCGCCGATGGCGGCCGAATGCTTGAAACCGTGGCCCGAACAGGGGGACACGGCAAGAATGCGGTCGCTCTCCGGGTGCCGGTCGATCAGGAAATGGGAATCCGGCGTGACGGTATAAAGGCAGGTCGCCGTGCGAGTGGCATGGGGATGAAGCCCCTGGACCCGCCCGGCAAGATGAGTCTCGCGCATGGCGGCGGATTCAGCAGGCGTGACGGACCTTTCGACCTCGTCAGGCTGAATGAAGACATCATATTGCTCCCCTGCCGTTTTGACGGATTTGCCCTCGTCCAGAGACGGGAAGCCGTAGAAGAAATCGTTGGGGTTCGACCCGTGGCACCAGATGAAGACGGGGCTCTTCGCCCAATCCTGAGCATAGTCCGGATCGACCTCGAACCAGTGCATCACCTGGCGGCTGGGGGACAGCAAGGATTTGAAGGGAGCGCCCAGGAGCGTGGGAGCCCATGATCCGGCGGAGACGATCGCCTGCCCAACCGAAAGCTTGCCCTGATCGGTGAGGATCCGCACGCCATCGCCAGAAGGCGAGACGGAGATCACCCGCGTCCCGAGCCGGGTCGCCGCCCCCAGGGCGCGCGCGCGCTCGAGTTGGGCGGCAACGCAGCGCTCCGGGTTGAGATAGCCCCCGCCCGGTTCGAAATAGCCGATCTCGTCCTCGCGCGGCGTGAATTGCGGGTAGCGCCGGCGGATCTCGGCCGCGTCCAGCATCTCGTGCGGAATATCGTACGCGACGGCGGCCTTGCGCGTGCGCTCCAGGAAGGCCGCGCGAATGACCCCGTTGGTCGCCGGAGAGGCGGAATCCACGACCAGGCATCCGCTCTGCACCAGAAGCCGCTCGCCGGTCTCCGCCTCCAGCTCCTTCCAGATCTCGTAGGAGCGCAAGGCGAGCGGCACATAGAACTCACCCTCGCCGATGGCCTGTCGGGTGATCCGCGTCTCGCCATGGGTCGAGCCCTGATCGTGCGGCGGCGAGAAGCGGTCGATGCCGATCGCCTTCACGCCTCGTTTCGCCAGTTGGTAGAGCGCCGCCGAACCCATGGCACCGAGTCCGATGACCGCCACATCGTAGGATTGAGAAGAGCCCATGTGCACGACATCCATCCGTTTTCCCATTCCAACCAGAATCAGGCCCCTCCCGCAAGGGTCGGCCCAGGAGTTCGGCCAGGCATCCTTAAGGGCCTTGCCTTGTGCTGCCTGGCAATCTGCACTAGAACCACTCCTGTCTCACGGGGAGTCTCACACGAGGCTGAGAGGCGGACAGGCCGCCGACCCGTCGAACCTGATCCGGGTCATGCCGGCGGAGGGAATGAGCATACGACATCGCAGACAGAGCTGCGCCCCGTGCGAATTGCGCCGCCAACCCGGCTTGCATCACGCGTGGGAGCAATCTTGATGGTACGCCGACTTCTTCTCACCCTCGCTTCGCTTGTGCTGGCCGCGAATGCCGCTTTCGCGCAGGGCAAGCCCGTTCTCACGGTCTATACTTACGGTTCGTTCGCCGGGAAGTACGGACCGGGAAAGATCGTCAAGGAACGCTTCGAGGAAACGTGCGGCTGCGAGCTCAACTGGGTCACCGCGGAGGATGCCGGGAGCCTCGTCGGGCGCTTGCGCCTTGAGGGAGCAGACACGAAGGCCGATGTGGTCCTGGGCCTCGATGTGAATCTCGCGGCGGAGGCCAAGTCTCTCAACGCCTTCGCGCCGCATGGCTTGGACATGCAGGATCTGTCGCTGCCGATCGCGTGGAACGACGACACCTTCGTTCCCTTCGACTGGGGCTATTATGCCTTCGTGTATGATTCCGACAAACTGCCCAATCCGCCGAAGAGTCTGAAGGAACTCGTCGAGAATCCCAATGGCCCCAAGGTCGTTCTGCAGGATCCCCGCACCAGCGCGCCGGGCCTCGGCCTTCTGCTCTGGATGCAGAAGGTCTATGGCGACAAGGCAGGCGACGCATGGGCCCAGTTGAAGCCGCGCATCGTCACCTTCACCAAGGGATGGTCGGAAGCCTATGGCCTGTTCCTGAAGGGCGAGGCGGACATGGTGATGTCCTACACCACGTCGCCGGCCTATCACATCGTGGTTGAAAAGAAGAACAACTACAAGGCGGCCATCTTCTCGGAAGGACATTACCTCCAGGTGGAGATCGCCGGCATGACACGCACGACGAAGCAGCCCGAGCTCGCCAAGACGTTCATGGCCTTCGTGCTCAGCAAGCCTTTCCAGTCGGCCATGCCGGAAGGGAACTGGATGATGCCCGCCAAGGCGCCCGCCACGGACCTGCCCGATGCATTCCAGCACCTTGGACAGCCTCAGAAGGCCCTGCTCTTCACGCCTGAAGAAGTACAGCAGAACCGCCGCGCCTTTACTGACGTTTGGCTCAACGCCACGGCGCGCTGACCGCATCACCATGAAAAGAAAGCCGTTCCCCCATCCAGGAAGCCTCGTGGCCTTCGCCATACTGGCCCTGGTAGCGGGCGGCTTCATCGCCCTTGCGGCGGTCGGAGGAGAGAGGCCGGCGCTTCTCTCCATCGGCCCCTATCTCTGGCGCGTCCTGGCCTTTTCGATTGTTCAGGCTGCGCTTTCCACCCTTCTCTCCCTGGCGCTTGGCGTCGCCTTGGCGCTGGCATTGGCGCGACGCCGCTTCCCGGGACGCGGCGCGGTCCTGGCGCTCCTGGGCACCACGATGGTGATGCCAACCATCGTGGCGGTCTTCGCCGTCTTCGCCGTCTATGGCCGGAGCGGATGGGCCGCCGATATCCTGTCTCTTCTTGGATGGAGGGGCGAGTTCAGCATTTTCGGCTATCCGGGCATCCTGATCGCGCATGTGTTCCTCAATGGGCCATACGTAGCGCGCATTCTCCTGGATTCGTTGAGCCTCGTCCCAGCCGAGCATTGGCGGCTTGCTTCGGCCTTGGGATTTTCGCCCGCCCACATTTTCCGCCATCTCGACTGGCCCGTGCTGCGCGCGGAACTGCCGGGGCTTACGGGGCTCGTCTTCCTCCTCTGTTTCAAGAGCTTCGCCATCGTGCTGGCGCTGGGAGGCGGGCCGAGCCGCTCCACCCTCGAGGTGGCCATCTACGAAGCGCTCAAGATCGATCTCGACTTCGGGCGCGCGGCTTGGCTCTCGCTGATTCAGCTTGCCATCTGCCTGACGCTGATGGGCATCCTCAACTGGGCCCTGACGAGACCGCCGACGCCCCACACCGTCCGGAGCCAAGTCCAGCGTCATGACGCGCGGAACCGAAGCCTGAAACTCTTCGATGCCATCGTTCTTTCGGCCGGTGCGCTCTTCATCGCCCCCCTGGCTCTCAGCCTGCTGAGCGGCCTGGACAACATCCTCGAGATCGCCGACGCGGACCTGCTGCGGGCCTTCCTCACGAGCATGACGATTGCTGTCCTTGCCGCGACGATCGCCTGCCTTCTCGCGCTTGCCCTTGCAACCGCTGCGCGGCGACGGCGCGTCGTTCTGCGCTCGCCCCGCATCGCAGCCTTCTATGACTTCCTGCCCAATACCCTGCTGGCCGTACCGCCCTTCGCGTTGACGGCCGGCCTGTTCCTGATCCTGCGGCGCTTTGCCGATCCTTCGTCTGCGGGCCTCATCCTTCTGCCCCTGATCAATGGTCTCGCCGCGCTCCCATTCGCCTATCGCTCCCTCGCACCCCGCCTCCTGACGGCGGAGGAGCGCTATGGCCGCGTCGCCGCGTCCTTGGGGATCACCGGCGTGAACAAGCTCGCCATCATGGACTGGCCGCTGCTGAAGCGCCCCTTCGCGGCCGCCTTCGCTCTGGCCATGGCGCTTTCGTTCGGCGATTTCGGGATCATCGCCCTGTTCGGCGGGCAGGATCTCGTGACGCTGCCCTATCTTCTTTACGAGAGACTCGGGTCGTACCGACTCGATGACGCCTCGGCCATCGGTCTCTTCATCGTGCTTGTCGCCTTCCTTCTCGCTCACGTGTCAGGGCGCCTGTCCCATGCTGGTGATTGAAAACTGCCGTCTCACATGGCCCGATTTCACGGCCGAGTATTCCATGACGGTGCGAAGCGGCGCGCTCTGCGCCATCGTCGGCCCGTCAGGGGGCGGCAAGACCACCCTGCTGCACATGATCGCCGGTTTCGAGACGCCTGAAAGCGGCAAGCTCACCTTCGAGGGCATCAACCTGCTGCCGCTCGATCCGGCCAAGCGCCCCGTCGCGATCGTCTTTCAGGACCACAACCTCTTCCCGCACCTGAGCGCTGCGCAGAACGTCGCCTTAGGGATACGCCCTTCCCTGCGCATGTCCGGGGAGGAGCATCGCCTCATCGAGGAGACGCTGCAGGCCGTCGGCCTGAGCGGCTTGGACGCGCGCAAGCCCGGCGAGATGTCGGGCGGCCAGCGCCAGCGCGTGGCCCTGGCGCGCGCCCTGGTCTCGGGACGGCCCCTGATTCTCCTGGACGAGCCCTTCAGCAGTCTCGATCCGGGCCTCAGGCGCGACATGGTTCAGCTTGTCGGCGAGTTGCGCCGCCGGCGCTCCGTCACGATCCTCATGACGATCCATACGCCCGAGGATGTGGCCGATCTGGCCGACCAGATGGTGTTCGTGGCCGACGGAAGGGTCGTGGCATCGGATACGCCGTCCGTCATTCTTGGAGGCTCCCTGGCCTCCAGGATCGCGGCCGCGGTTTCGGACACCTGAGCGCCATCCATCGTTGAGGCAAGCCGTCCCCACCTGGCTTTGCCGCCCGCTCATGCGACGTCCGGCTTCGAAGGCTGAGGCGGCGCTCTGCGGCTCCCCTTTTCGAACTGGATGTTAAGTGGCATTATACCGGTCTTGTCTTCCGTTGTCTCAAGGCTTTCCCTCCCCATGAACAGGCCCCTTTTCCTCGGCATCGACGGCGGCGGCACGAAATGCCGGGCGCGGCTGCGGGATGCGGACGGAAGATTGCTGGGAGAAGGTTCCGGAGGGCCTTCCAATATCCGCCTCGATCCGGATCTGGTCTGGAACTCCATTCTGACCGCCTGCCGGGAAGCCGCGAGCCAGGCCGGGCTTCAGGAGGGCGACCTCAGGACCATGCATGCGGGCATGGGCGCCGCCGGCGCCGGGCAGGCGAGCGCCGTCGAGCGTCTCCTGTCCCGCCCGCATCCCTTCGCGTCCTTCGCCATCGACACCGATGCGCACACCGCCTGGCTCGGCGCCTTCAACGGCGGCGACGGCGCCATCCTCATCCTGGGGACGGGCTCCTGCGGCTATGGCGGCACCGGCGGGCGATGCCGTTATGTAGGCGGCTGGGGCTTCGAGATTTCCGACGAAGGCAGCGGCGCCGCCCTGGGGCGCGAGCTCCTGCGCCGCTGCGTCTGGGCCCATGACGGGCGGATTCCGTCCTCGCCCCTGTCCGATGCGCTTCTTGCCGAGTTCGACAACGATCTCGAGGTGCTGGTCGATTGGGTCGGCGACGCGCGCCCGGGCGATTACGCGCGGTATGCACCGCTTGTGTTCGACCATGCCAACCGTCGCGATCCGCTCGGCATCGCGCTGGTGAAGGATGCGGCTGCCGGCGCCACCGGCATCGCCATGCGCCTCCTGGAACTCGGCGCGCCGAATCTGTGCCTGTTCGGCGGAATGGCGGAGCCTCTTCGCCCGTGGATGCCCCCGCCGGTCCAGCGGATCATCGTGCCGCCCATGGCGGATGCCCTGGACGGAGCCATTCTGCTGGGACGGGACGCCGCGTCGCGGAGGCGGCCATGAGCGGCCAGGCGACGCCGGCCCTCGCCCTACCTCTCGACGGGGCCAACCCGACGCCGCTCTACCTGCAGCTTCAGCAATCCATCGAGGACGCCGTCCGCAGAGGCTCCCTCAAGGCGGACGATGCTCTTCCCGGGGAACGCGACCTTGCGAGGCAGCTCGGCATTTCCCGCGTCACGGTGCGCAAGGCCATCACCGGACTGGTCAAGAAGGGTGTTCTCGTTCAACGCTGGGGGTCGGGCACGTTCATCGCGTCGCAGATGGGCCTGGAGCAGCCGCTCTCCCGCCTGTCGAGCTTCACCGACGAGATGTCGGCGCGGGGCCTGCGATCCTCCGCCGTTCTCCTGAACCGGTCCACGGGGCCCGCCTCGCCGGACGAGCTGATGGCGTTGGGCCTTTCCCCGGGAGAAACCGTGAGCCGCGTCAATCGCCTGCGCATGGCCAACGACATTCCCATGGCCATCGAGCACGCGGTCCTCCCCTCCCGCTTCCTGTCCGATCCGGCCCTCGTGAAGCACTCGCTCTATGCGGCCCTGCACGAGCAGGGATGCCGGCCGGTCCGGGCCCTGCAGAGGCTGCACGCGGTGCTGCTGAACGAGGAACAGGCGACCCTGCTCCACGTTCCACCCCAGAGTCCCGCCCTTTACATCGAGCGCCGCTCGTTCACGGCTGCGGGCGAAGTCGTCGAGTTCACGTCGTCCTACTACCGGGGCGATGCCTATGATTTCGTGGCCGAGCTGACCATCAGCCAGCCCGAGCGGATCCATGGTGATGATGCCTGACCTGAGTTCTTCAACGATGACCGCCATGCTGAACGAGGCCCGCGAGGCTCCGCAGGTCGTGGCGCGCCTGCTCGACAGCAATGCGCCCCTGTGCCGGGAGCTCGGCGAACGCCTTCGCGCATCGCCGCCGCCCTTCGCGGTCACCTGCGCCCGCGGCAGCTCGGACAACGCGGCAACCTTCGTCAAATACCTTCTCGAGATTCACTCGGGCCTCGTCACCGCCTCCGTCGGCCCGTCCGTGACGTCGGTGTACGAAGCCCGGCCCCGCATGCGCGAAGCGCTCTTTCTCGCCGTCTCGCAATCGGGCCGCAGCCCCGACATCCTCAACCTCGCTCAGGCCGGGCGAGGCGACGGAGCGCTGACGGTCGCACTCGTCAACGACATCAGCTCCCCTCTGGCCGACACATGCGAGTTCGTGCTGCCGCTCCATGCGGGCCCCGAGAAGAGCGTGGCTGCGACCAAGTCCTTCATCGCAGCCCTTGCGGCGGGCTTCCAGCTGGTCGCCCATTGGTCGCAGGACGAGGAGCTGCTCGCGGCGCTCGATACCCTGCCGGATGTTCTCGCCAGGGCCGCCGAGATCGATTGGTCCGCCGCGCTTCCCGTATTGTCCCAGGCCGGCAACCTCTTTGTGGTCGGACGAGGCGTCGGGTTCGCGGTCGCACAGGAAGCGGCCCTCAAGCTGAAGGAAACCTCCGGCATTCATGCGGAAGCCATGAGCGCCGCCGAGCTGATGCACGGTCCCTGGACCCTGGCGGGCGATCACTTCCCGATCCTGGTCCTGAGCCAGCGCGACGAAACCCTGGAAGGCGTGACCGACCTTGTCACCAAACTGAACGAGCAGGGAATCCCCGTCGTCGTGGCCGGCGCCGCCGAGGGGCCCGCCACCGTGATGCTGCCTTCCGTCGACGGCGCGCATCCCTATCTTGCTCCGATCGCCATGATTCAGAGCTTCTATCCCCTGGTGAATGCGATCGCCCTGGCGCGCGGCCGCAATCCCGACAATCCTCCGCGCCTGCGCAAGGTCACGGAGACGGTCTGATGCCTCTTGCCCTCACTGGTGCCCGGATCTTCGACGGAGCGCATATGCTCGAAGGCCGCGCCGTCGTCATCGAGAACGGCCGGATCGTCGCCGTTCCGCAGGAGCGCGATCTCGGCGCGGGGATCAAGCGACGCGCGCTGACAGGCCTGCTTGCCCCCGGGTTCATCGACGTCCAGGTGAATGGCGGCGGCGGCATCGTGTTCAACGATGTGCGCGACGTGGAGGGGCTCAGGACCATTGCGGCCGCGCATCGCAAATACGGCACCACGGGCCTGCTCCCGACATTCATCACCGATACGCGCGAGAAGATGGCCGAGGCGGTGGAGGCCATGCGCGCGGCGCTTCTCATGCGCGTCCCCGGCGTGCTCGGCATTCATATCGAAGGCCCGTTCATCAATCCCGTCAGGAAGGGCGTGCACCAGGCCTCCTTCATCCGCCCCATGGAGGAAGCGGATCTCGATATCCTGACCTCGCTGAAGGAAGGCCGCACCCTCGTCACCCTGGCGCCCGAGCGCAACAGCATGGAATGCATCGCGCGGCTGGCCGCCGCGGGGGTGCTGGTCTGCGCCGGCCATACGGCGAGCGATTACGACACGGTGATGGAGGCGTGCCGGCACGGCCTCAGAGGCTTCACGCATCTCTACAACGCCATGCCGCCCCTCGCCGGGCGTGATCCCGGACCTGTGGGAGCTGCCCTCGACAACCGAGACACGTGGTGCGGCATCATCGTCGACGGTCACCATGTGAGCGACGCCGCCCTGCGCCTCGCCGTCGCGGCCAAAGGGACCGAGCGGATCATGCTGGTGACGGACGCCATGGCCGTGACCGGCACGGACATGAAGACCTTCGACCTCCACGGCCGCACGATCTATCGCAAGGAAGGCAGGCTTGCGACCGAAGACGGAACGCTCGCGGGCTCCGATCTCGACATGGCCTCGGCGGTCCGCAACGGCGTGGAGCGGCTCGGCCTCGCCCTGCCCGAGGTGCTGCGGATGGCCTCCCACGTGCCCGCCGCCTTCCTGAGGCTCGATCACGAACTCGGGCGCATCGCCCCAGGTTATCTTGCGGATCTCGTGCTGCTCGATGAAGGGCTGCATGTGCAGGATACGTGGATCGGCGGCGAGGCCCTGTCCTAAGCGGCATCGGAGAAAACGACGCGAAAGCCATGCCGCTCATGGCCGACCCCTTAGGCGCGGATCGAGGGTATCGCGCAGGGCGTCGCCCAGGAGGTTGAAGCCGAAGGAGAGGAAGAGGATCGCAAATCCGGCGAAGATCGCGCTCCAGGGGGAGAGCATGAGGAAATTGCGGCCTTCCGAGAGCATGAGCCCCAGGGACGGTGTCGGCGGCTGCGTCCCGAGGCCGAGGAAGGAAAGCGAAGCCTCGACCAGAATGGCGGCGGACAAAAGAAGGCTCGTCTGGACGAGAATGACCGATGCCAGATTCGGCAGAATATGTAGGAAGATGATGCGCGCGTCCGATGAGCCGATGGCGCGCGCGCCGGCCACGAACTCACTCTCGCACAGCACCAGCGCGGGCCCGCGCAGGAGCCTGGCGAAGACCGGCGTGTAGACCACCGCGATGGCGGCGGCCGCGCTGTAGGTGTGAGGTCCGAGAACCGCGATGATGCCGATCGCCAGCAGCATGACG
>Ga0182742_1000252_pt1 | contig 98881 bp, 96 predicted proteins | sample eDN5th37CBELigMG_FD_128880 | JGI IMG/M metagenome (GOLD analysis project Ga0182742, IMG submission 128880) | Enriched Miracle-Growth compost microbial communities from Emeryville, California, USA - eDNA 5th pass 37_C BE-Lig MG (version 2)... ...
ACTCGAGGTCGGGGTCAGCGCTCACGGCCTTCTGGAAGGCGGCGAGCTCCGCGATGATCCGGTCGCCGTCGGCACCGGCCATGGCCCGGATCCCGATCTCCTCGAGGCCGGCGAGCAGGTCGCCCGGCTTCGACCAGCGGGCCTCGACGACGCGCTGCAGCACGCTCCTCGCCGGAGCGCCAAGCGGCGCGAACACCCGGTCGACCAGTGCCGACTTCGCTGCCGGTGCGGCGGCGGCATCGGCGAGGACCGCGGTGAGCTGCGCATTCCTCGCGATAGCGTCGCGTGCGGCGACGAGGTCACGGCCGAGGGCGACGGGGTCCCCCGTCGCCTGCGTGAGCGCCTCACGGCCAGCGGCGAGCGCCTGCGTCGTAGCGGATCCCATGGTTACTTGCTCGCCTGACTCGACTCGAGGTCCTTGAGGAACTGGTCGACGAGCGCGCCGGCCTTCGCGTCATCCGCGAGGGACTGGCCGACGACACCGGAGGCGAGCTCGAGGGCGAGCGAGCCGACCTCGGACTTGAGCGAGGCCAGCGCCGCCTGACGCTCCGCCTCGATCTGCGCCTGTGCGGCGGTCGTGATCCGGGTCGCCTCGGCCTGGGCCTGCTCCTTGAGCTCCGCGAGGATGGCGGCGCCGTCCTGGCGGGCCTGCTCGCGGATCTCCGCGGCCTCGGCACGACCGGCAGCAAGCTGCTCCTGGTACTGGGCGAGGGCAGCGCTCGCCTCCGCCTGCGCGGCTTCCGCCTTCTCGATGCCGCCCTGGATGGCCTCAGCGCGGGCGTCGAGTGCGCGGTTGACCCGCGGCAGCACGTACCAGCCGATGAAGGCGAGCAGCAACACGAAGACGACCGCGCCCCAGACGAGATCGGGCACAGCCGGCAGGAGCGGGTTGATGGGCTCCGCGGCCAGGATCACGCCGTCAGTCATGGTCGGTTATCCGTTCGTTCGTAGCAGGGAAGGAGGCGGTGCCTGAGGGTCAGACCATGAAGAAGTAGGTCGCGATGCCGATGAAGGCGAGGGCCTCGGTGAAGGCGATACCAATCCACATGAGGGTCTGCAGGCGACCCTGCAGCTCGGGCTGGCGGGCGACCGACTCGATCGTCTTGCCGACGACCAGGCCGATGCCGATGGCCGGGCCGATCGCGGCGAGGCCGTAGCCGACGGTGGCAATGTTGCCGGAGAGCTCGTTCATTTAGGTGGTGTTCCTTCCTGGATGGTGTGTGAGGTCAATGCGATTCAGTGATCGTCCGCGAGGGCGAGCTGAATGTAGAGCGTGGTGAGGACGGCGAAGACGTAGGCCTGCAGGATCGAGACGAGGATCTCGAAGGCGCTCCAAGCGAACCCGAAGGCGAGCGTGCCGGCGCCGAGCAGCTTCCAGCCGCCCTCCATCTCGAAGAGGAAGAACGAGGTCGCCACGAAGAACAGCACGAGGAGGAGGTGGCCGACCATCATGTTCATGAGGAGACGCAGTGTCAGGGTGACCGGCCGCAGGATGAACGTCGAGACGAGCTCGATGATGGCGACGATCGGCACGACGAACCCGGGCACGCCCTTGGGCACGAGCGAGTTCCAGAAGAACTTCCAGCCGTGCCGCTTGATCCCCGCGTAGATGAAGACGACGTAGGAGACGACGGCGAGCAGCAGCGGCACGCCGATGACGCTCGTCAGCGCGATATTGGCGGGCGGAATGATGCCCATGAAGTTGAAACTCAGCACGAGGAGGAACACCGTCGTGATGAGCGGCAGGAATCGCCGACCGTCATGCTCCCCGAGCAGATCCCACGTCATCTTGCGCGGGACGCCGAGAACGTACTCGACCATGCCCTGGAAGCGCGTCGGCACGACCCGCATGCGCGAGGCCGCGAGCCACAGGATGAACATGACGAGGAGGGTGATGATGACCCGGAGGATCATGATCCGGTTCATCTCGAACGGCGTGCCGATGAAGAGCACCGCCTCCGGGAAGAACTCACCGATCTCCGGGCCGTGGAAGACCGGACCGCCCGTGTCGATGGCATCGTCTGCGGTCGTGAACGGAGCCTTCAGGCCGAAGACGAGGCTGGTCAACAGGACAGTCTCCTGGATCGGGGCGGACCGGTGCGATCGCGCGGCGAGGGGATAAGAACGGCAGTCAGCCTATCAAGACTTCGAGCCCCCGCCCGCCGCACACGATCACTCGGGCGCTGAATCCTGTTCCGTCCGCGGCGGAATCTCGGCCTCCGGCTGGAAGATCGGGAGCTTGACGTCGATGGCGGGCATCCGGCTGCGCGCGACCGTGATGCCGTCGATGACGAGGCTGCCGACCACGACGATGATCGCGGTGATGCCGAATGCTTGGGGCACGAGCCAGTCGGCGCCGCGCAGCGCGAGGCCGACGATGAGAAAGACGACGAACTTCGCGAGCCAGCCGCCGAGCACGATGGCGAAGAACCCGAGCGCGTCACCCGGCTGGCCTTTCGTCACGCGGTTGCCGATGAGGATGCTGACCCCGGTCATCCCCATGAAGACGACCGCGAGCACCCCGCCGAGCACGACGCCGATGACGGCGGGCATGCCGCCGACGAACCAGGCGATCACGCCGCCGACGATGACGACGACGACAGTGAGGCCCGCCTGCCACCAGAGGGCGCGGCCAAGAATGCGGGAGATGGTCATGCGGCACCCCCGGCCGGTGCGATGGTCGCGCCATCGACGCCCTGCACCGTCGCGGTGCCCGCGACGAGGTCCGCGATGCGCTGCGCCGGCACGATGCCGTCACGAACGATGCGCAACTGCCCCTCGGGCCGCGACAGTCCGGTCGCGTCGATGATCGTGCTCGGGACACCGCCCCGCGGTCCCCCATCGAGTACGACGGCGACGGCGTCACCGAGTGCCGCGACGGCCTCGGCCCCGGACGTCGCTGGGGCCTGGCCCGTGTGGTTCGCGCTCGACACCGCGAGCGGACCAACGTCCTTGAGGAGTTGCCGGGCCACCGGGTCATCCGGTAGCCGGAGTGCGACGGTCCCCCGCGTCTCCCCCAACTCCCAGTCGAGCGAGCTGCGTGCCGCGAGGATGACGGTGAGCGGCCCCGGCCACAGTTCGGTGACGAGCGTGCGCACCGCGTCCGGCACCGTCTCCGCGAGCGCATCGAGTGTCGCGAGGTCGGGGATGAGGACCGGCGGTGGGCTCGCGAGCGTCCGCCCCTTCGCCGCCACGAGGGCCGCCACCGCCGAGGGGGTGAAGGCGTCGGCCGCCAAGCCGTACACGGTGTCCGTCGGCATGACGACGAGCTCACCGCGGCCCAGCGCCGCGCGCGCTGCCCGGAGCCCGTCGAGGACGCCGTCCGTCGAAGTCACGTCAAAGGTCTCGGCCATCGTCCCCCATCCTCCCACGGCGTCCCCGCGCATTCCTCATGTCAGGCACGCAGCGCCGTGGTGACCCGCGGGCGCGTCGTCAGATCCCGGTGTGTCGCGATCGCGCGCCAGTGGTCGGTCGCGAGGATGTCCTGCACGCCGGTGGCCTGCGACTCGCCGTGCTCGATCCCGAGGAGGCCGCCCGGCACGAGGAGCCGGGCGGCAGTCACCGCGAGCGCACGCACCAGGTCGAGGCCGTCGTCACCGCCGTAGAGTGCGAGGGCCGGGTCGTAGTGGTGCACCTCGGGATCGCGCGGGATCGCGCCGAGCGGGATGTAGGGCGGATTCGAGGCGACGACGTGGACCCGGCCGTCCAGCTCGGGGAGGCCATCGCGGAGGTCACCGTGCACGAGCTCGAGATTCGTCGCCCCGCTCGTGCGGGCATTCTGCTGCGCCCAGCCCATCGCGTCGGCGGAGCGCTCGACGGCGACGACGCGCGCGTGCGGCACCTCCCTCGCCATCGCGATCGCGATCGCACCCGAGCCGGTGCCGAGGTCGACGCCGATCGGCCGCGGGTCCGGCACCGCGAGCAGTGCGTCGATCGCGAGCTGCGCGAGGAGCTCGGTCTCTGGGCGCGGCACGAAGACGCCCGGCCCCACCGCGAGCGTCAGGTGTCGGAAGTGGGCGACGCCCGTGATGTGCTGCAGCGGCTCGCGGGCCGCGCGACGGTCGAGGGCCGCGTCGTAGGCGGTCCGGGCCACCGCATCGACGGCGGCGCCAGCGACGGATTTGGCCGCGAGCTCGCCCCGACCGAGCCCGAGCACGTGTGCGAGCAGGAGTGCGGCGTCCACCTCGGGAGTCGGGACGCCCGCGGCCGCCAGCCGCGACGCCCCCGACTCGAGCGCCGCCTTGATCCCGGTGTCAGGTGTGGGCACGGGTGTCAGAGGCTCGCGAGGCGCTCGGCCTCATCCGCCTCGATGCAGGACTGGATGACCGGGTCGAGCGCACCATCCATGACCTGGTCGAGGTTGTAGGCCTTGTAGCCGGTGCGGTGGTCGGCGATCCGGTTCTCCGGGAAGTTGTAGGTGCGGATCCGCTCCGAGCGGTCAACCGTGCGGATCTGCGACTTCCGCAGCTGCGCGGACTCCGCCTCCGCCTCCTCCTGCTGACGTGCGAGGAGCCGCGCGCGCAGGACCCGCATTCCTGCCTCCCGGTTCTGCAGTTGCGACTTCTCGTTCTGCATCGAGACGACGATGCCAGTAGGAATGTGGGTGATGCGGACCGCAGAGTCCGTCGTGTTCACCGACTGGCCGCCCGGGCCGGAGGAGCGGTAGACGTCGATCCGCAGCTCATGCGGGTCGATCGTGAGCTCCTCGGGGGCGTCGACCTCGGGGAACACGAGCACGCCGGCGGCGGAGGTATGGATGCGGCCCTGCGTCTCCGTCACGGGGACCCGCTGGACGCGGTGGACGCCGCCCTCGAACTTGAGGTGGGCCCAGACGCCCTCGGCCGGGTCGCTCGAGGCGCCCTTGATCGCGACCTGGACGTCCTTGATGCCGCCGAGGTCGGTCGGGGTCTGCTCGATGATCTCGGTGCGCCAGCCGCGCGACTCCGCGTACCGGAGGTACATCCGGAGCAGGTCACCGGCAAACAGCGCCGACTCCTCACCGCCCTCGCCCATCTTGATCTCCATGATGACGTCACGGGCATCGTTGGCATCGCGCGGGATGAGGAGGCGTCGAAGCCGCTCGGCGAGCTCGTCGACGAGCGCCGACATGGCCGGCACCTCCGCGGCGAGGTCCGCGTCGAGCCCGGCAAGCTCCTCGGCGGCCGCGAGGTCGTCAACGGCGTGCTGCCACTCCGCGTGGGCGTGCACGATCCGGGAGAGCTCGCTGTATCGGCGGTTGACCTGCTTGGCGCGGACCTGGTCACTGTGCAGGGCGGGATCGCCGAGCTGCTCGCCGAGGAGGCGATGCTCCTCGGCGAGCGGCTCGACTTGCTCAAACATGGCGCCGCCAGCTCAGAGCTGGACGGTCGCGTTCGCGATCGCGGCGAGCTCGGTCGCCACGAGCCGGTCGAGCGGGGTCTCCGCCGAGGCCGTCGCGACGATCGTGAGCGAGGCACCCTCCTCCGTGGCGCGGGCGGCGCCGACGAGTCGCTTCGCGGGCAGCGCGATCGAGGGGTCGTCGAGGACGCCGCGGGCGCCCGGCGCGAGCGAGGCGTAGGCACGGCCGAGCTGCGTGATGGAGTCGATGAGCACGACGACGTCGATGCCGAGCTCGACGAGACGCTTCGCGCGCTCAACCGCGAGCTCGACGACCGTGACGTGGTCCTCAGCACTCAACTCGAGCCCGGAGACGACGACCTCGCCCTTGACGGCGCGGCGGAACTCGGTGATCTCCTCGGGCCTGGGCGCGACGAGGATGACCATGAGGTGCCCGTCCGGCTGGGCCGCACTCACCTCGGCGGCGAGCTTGGCGACCCGCTGGGTCTTGCCCGCGCCGGTCGCGCCGATGACGACGGCCCGCTGGCCGCGCATCGTGTCGCTCGCGAGGGCTGCGGTCGGGCGGACGGGCGTCAGCGCCTCGAACTCGGTGCGGGTCGCCGAGACATCCGTCGCGACACCGTTGACGGAGTCGACCTTGACGAGCGCGTTGTACTTCTGGCGCCCGTGCTGTTCGCCGTCCCGCGGCTGCCGGATGGCGCCGACGACGGCGTCGCCCTTGCGCAGGCCGTACTTCTTCACCTGGCCGAGCGAGACATACACGTCGGTGACGCCGGCGAGGTAGCCGGTGGTGCGCACGAATGCGTAGTTGTCGAGCACGTCGAGGATCCCGGCGATCGGGAGCAGGACGTCGTCAGGCAGGATCTCGGGCTCGACGTCGTCGCCGAGCCGGCCGCCGTTGCGACCACGGCCGCGGCCGCGACCGCGACCGCTGCCGTCCTCGGCGTCGGCGGGTGCCTCCGCGGTCGTGCCGCCGCTGCGGCTCCGACCGCGGCGGGAGCGGGAGCGGGAGCGGCCGGAGCCCTCCCCGTCACCGTCCGCGGCGTCGCCGTCGGCGGTCTCGGACGCATCCTGGTTCTCCGGGCTGTCGGCTGCGGGCTCGGCCGACACCTCGGCAGTGGCGTCGTCGACCGTCGCGTCGCTGTCGGTCGCGGCTGCCTCGGCCTCGACCGACCGCTTGGCGCGCCCGGACTGCTGGTCCGGTTCGGCGGCGGTCTCGTCGGGCTCCGCCTCGGACTCGGCGGACTCCGCGGCCGCGGCCGTCTTCGCGGCGGCGCTGGTGCCGCGCTTCGCAGTCGTTTTGGTCGTGCGGCCGGTGCGCTTCGCAGGAGCCGCCTCAGCCGGCTCCTCGCCCGCGGGCGTGCCCTCGGCGGCGGGAGTCTCGGTTGTGCCGGCCTCCGGGGCCTCGGCCGGGAGCTCGTTCGGGTCCTGCACGGTCACCCGACGGGACTTGCGGACCGGCTTCTTGGCGGGAGCCTTGCCCTGCAGCTCGGCCGCGAGCGCATCGAGCTCGGCCTGCCGAGCCGGGTCGACGACCTCCTTCGCGGCAGTCGGCGCCTCGGCCGTCTCCGGTGTGTCCTCGATCGGCGTGATCTGGTCTTCGGTCATGTCTTGACTTCCTTCCTCCGCCTGAGACGGATCACATCCGCGGCGGAGATTGATGCCCCTTCATCGCTGCCGACATCGGCAACCACGAGGTGGGCGGTGAGGGTGGGAACCGGGCGTGCCCCTGGAATCAGGCGCCATCCGCACGGTGCGGTGCCACTGTAGCACCCTTGAAGTCCACGGCGGGTGTGAGCGAGCGCCACGGTGTGCGACTCTCGGCCGCGACGATCGCGGCGGCGGCGGCCCGCTCGGCGGGGTCCGCGGCGAGCACGAGAATCGACGGCCCAGCTCCCGACACGACAGCGGCGTGACCGGCGCAGCGCAGGCGCTGCACGAGCCCGTGCGTCTCGGGCATCGCACTCGCCCGGTAATCCTGGTGGAGCCGGTCGTCGGTCGCCTCGAAGAGCAGCTCGGGGCTCTGCACGAGTGCCGCGACGAGGAGCGCCGAGCGGGACAGGTTGAAGATGGCGTCCTCATACGGCACCGAACTCGGCTGCAGTGCGCGGGCAACCTCCGTCGGCACCTCGAACTCGGGGACGCAGACGAGGGGCGACACCCCGCGGTGGACGTTGAACTTCTTCGCGCGCGGCCCGTGCGGCCCCGTCCAGGCGATCGTGAGTCCGCCATACAGTGCTGGGGCGACATTGTCGGGGTGCCCCTCGATCTCGGTGGCGAGGACGAGCAGGTCGTGCGCGGTGAGCGCGTCATCGCGCTCGAGGAGTCCCTTCGCGCCCATGAGGCCGGCGATGATCGCCGCGGCGGATGAGCCGAGTCCGCTGCTGTGCGGCACCGCATTCTTCGCGGCGATATGAATGCCGGGCATCGGCACACCGACGTGGTCGAATGCGCGACGCATCGACCGCACGACGAGGTTGGTGGCATCCTCGGGGACGGTCCCCGCACCGATGCCCGTGACCTCGACGCGGGCATCGGTCCCGGGCACCGCCGTGATCGTCAGCTCGTCATAGATGCTCAGCGCGAGGCCGAAGGTGTCGAAGCCGGGCCCGAGGTTCGCACTCGAGGCGGGCACCCGCACGTCGACGGCGCGGCCCAGCGGCACGCCGTCGGTCATCAGCTGAGCCCCAGCACACCCGCCACCGCGGCGGTGTCCACGGCGGTGACCGTCGGCTGCGCGTTACTGCCGTCGGGCAGCCGCAGTCCCCAGTTCGGGTCCTTGAGCCCGTGGCCGGTCACAGTCGCGACGACCTTCGCCCCCGCGGGGATCGCGCCGGCAGCAGCGCGCTCGAGGAGCCCGGCGATCGAGGCGGCCGAGCCGGGTTCGACGAAGATCCCGACCTCGCGGGCGAGCACGCCCTGTGCCGCGAGGATGTCGTCGTCGCTGATGGCCCCGAAGTAGCCGTCGCTGTCGTCCCGCGCGGCAAGTGCGAGCTCCCAGGAGGCGGGCTTGCCGATACGGATCGCGGTCGCAATGGTCTCGGGATTCGTGACGACCTCGCCGCGGACGATGGGCGCGGAACCGGCGGCCTGGAAACCAAACATGCGCGGGAGCCGCGTCGTCGCCCCACGGTCGGCCTCCTCGCGGTAGCCGCGGTGGTAGGCGGTGTAGTTCCCGGCGTTGCCGACCGGCACGATGTGGATGTCGGGGGCGTCGCCGAGCACGTCGACGACCTCGAAGGCGGCTGTCTTCTGCCCCTCGATGCGGTCGTTGTTGACCGAGTTGACGAGGTGGACCGCGTAGTTCGCCGCGAGTTCGCGGGCCACGTCGAGGCAATCGTCAAAATTGCCCTGGAGCTGTACGATCCGGGCGCCGTGTGCGACGGCCTGGGCCATCTTGCCCATCGAGATCTTGCCCTCCGGCACGAGCACCGCCGCGACGATGCCGGCGTGCGCGGCGTAGGCGGCCGCAGAGGCGGAGGTGTTCCCGGTGGACGCGCACACGATCGCCTCGGCGCCGCGCTCCACGGCCTTCGAGATCGCCATCGTCATGCCACGGTCCTTGAAGGAGCCCGTCGGATTCATGCCCTCGAATTTGATGTAGACCTCAGCGCCGGTGCGTCGGCTGAGCGCCGGGGCCGGGATGAGCGGCGTGCCGCCCTCGCCGAGGGTCACGATCGGGGTCGTCTCGGTCACGTCGAGACGGTCGCGGTACTCCTCGAGCACCCCGCGCCACAGGTGGGCCATCTTGTTACAGTCCTTCGACTCGGATCACGCTGGTGACCGTCGCGACGGCATCAGATCCGCCGAGGGCTTCGACGGTCGCGGCGAGGGCGGATTCCTCGGCGCGGTGCGTGACGATGACCAGGGTAGCGGTCGGTGGCGCCCCGTCCGCACCGGGCCGCACGGTTTGCAGGGCCGTCTCGATGGAGACGCCGTGGTCCGCGAAGACCTGCGCGATCGTCGCGAGGACGCCGGGTCGGTCGGTCACGTCGATCGCGATCTGGTAGCGGGTCTCGACCCGATCGAATGGCAGGAGCGGGAGGTCGGCACCCGTGGACTCCGCGACGCCCGGTCCCCCGACGAGGTGACGCCGCGCGGCCGAGACGATATCGCCGAGGACCGCGGAGGCGGTCGGCACCCCGCCAGCGCCGGCCCCGTAGAACATGAGCGAACCGGCGAACTCCGCCTCGACGAACACGGCGTTGTTGCCGCCGTGCACCGCCGCGAGCGGGTGGTTGCGGGGCACGAGTGCGGGGTGGACCCGCGCGACGACGCCCTCCGTCCCGTCTTCGGCGGGCAGTCGCTCGGCGATCGCGAGGAGCTTGACGACGTAGCCCGCGGCCTTCGCCGCGGCGACCTGCGCGGCCGTCACGGTCGTGATGCCTTCGCGGTGCACGGCGTCGAGCGGGACGTGCGTGTGGAAGGCGAGGCTCGCGAGGATCGCGACCTTCTGCGCGGCGTCATAGCCCTCGAGGTCGAGCGTGGGATCGGCCTCGAGGTAGCCGAGCTCGCGCGCGACCACCTGTGCTCGCTCGGCGTCCCAGCCCTCGGTGTCCATCCGGTCGAGGATGTAGTTCGTCGAGCCGTTGACGATGCCGAGAATGCGGCGGACGCGGTCACCGGCGAGGGACTCGCGCAGCGGCCGGACGATGGGGATCGCAGCAGCGACGGCCGCCTCGTAGTACAGCTGGGCGCCCACCTGCGCGGCGAGGTCGAAGAGCTCCGGGCCGTGCGTGGCGAGGAGTGCCTTGTTGGCGGTGATGACGTCGGCCCCAGAGCCGAGCGCCGCGAGCACGTGGCTCCGGGCGGGCTCGATTCCGCCGATGAGCTCGACGACGATGTCCGCGGCTGTGATGAGTGCCTCGGCGTCGGTCGTGAGCAGGTCGGCAGGAATGCTGGGGGTGCGCTCCGCGGCCGGGTCGCGCACGAGGACGCCGATCACTTCGAGTCCGGCACCGACCCTCGCCTCGAGCTCCCGGCGGTGGGTGGTGAGCAGGTCGACGACGTTGGCACCGACAGTGCCGCCGCCGAGGATCGCGATCTTCAGATTCCGGTACTCGAGCACCCAACCAGGGTACTGGCCGTGGGAGCCCGCTTCTGCGTCAGCCGAGGGCGGCGTCGCGGGCCAGGAGCTCGTCGATGGTCTCGCCGCGGATGATGGTCCGGGCCTGCCCATCGCGGACGGCGATGACCGGCGGGCGTGGTACCCAGTTGTAGTTGCTCGACATCGCCCAGCCGTACGCACCTGTGGCTGGGACCGCGAGGAGATCGCCCGGGGCAATGTCGCCGGGCAGGTATTCGTCGCGGACAACGATGTCGCCAGACTCACAGTGCATCCCCGCGACGCGGGCGAGGACCGGGTCGGCGTCCGAGGTGCGATCGGCGATGCGGGCCGCGTAATCGGCTCGGTAGAGCGAGGTGCGCAGGTTGTCGCTCATGCCACCGTCGACGGACACGTAGGTGCGCGTCGCGGGCGCGCCGGGGGTGTCGACGGTGACGGGCTTGATCGTGCCGACTCGGTACAGCGTCGTCGTGGATGGCCCGACGATGGAGCGTCCGGGCTCGACGGCGATCGTGGGCACGGGAATGCCGAGCGCCGCTGCGGTCTCCGCGAGCGCGGTCGCGATCCCGGCGGCGATGTCCTCGATCGGCCGCGGGGTGTCAGCGCTCGTGTAGGCGATGCCGAACCCGCCGCCGAGGTTGAGCTCGGGGATGTCACCGCCCGCGAGCAGTTCGGCGTGCAGTCCGAGGAGTCGCCGTGCCGCCTCCGCGAAGCCGTCGGTGTCGAAGATCTGCGAGCCGATGTGCGAGTGGAGCCCGAGGAATGCGAGGCTCGGCTCTGCCCGGATCGCCGCGACCACACGGGGTGCGTCAGCGAGGGTCACGCCGAACTTTTGGTCCTCGTGCGCGGTGGCGAGGTACTCGTGTGTCGAGGCGTGGACGCCGGAGTTGATGCGGAGCCGGACCGGCTGGACGCGGTCGTGGCGCCGCGCCGCCTCGGCGACACGGCCGATTTCGACCTCGGCGTCGATGACGATGGCGCCGACACCCGCCGCGACGGCGGCGTCGAGCTGCGCGAGGGATTTGTTGTTGCCGTGGACGCCGATGCGCGACGGGTCAAGGCCAGCCGCGAGCGCGACGGCGAGCTCGCCGTGGCTCGCCACGTCGACGCCGAGCCCCGCGGCGGCGACCCAGCGCACGACCTCGGCGCACAGGAACGCCTTCCCCGCGTAGTACACCTTCGCGCTCGAGCCCACCCTGGCGAGTTCCCGGTCGAAGGCCGCCTTCGTCGCCGCGGCGCGGGCGCGGACGTCGGCCTCATCGACGACGTACACCGGGGTGCCGTACTCCGCGGCGAGCGTCTCGGCGGCAATGCCACCGATCTCGATCCCGCCGGCAGCGCCGCGTCGCGCGGTCATCGACCAGACACCGGGGACGAGCGCGTTGGCGTCGCTCGGCGGGCGCAGCCAGCTGGGGGCGAGCGGGTTCGCGTGCACCGCTCAAGCCTAACGATGTGCGAATCGCTGCTGCAGCGCCTGTCGGCTCACCCCGAGCCCCGCGCCGGCCTACATGCGCTCCGGCGCGCTCACGCCGAGCAGCCCGAGGCCGTTGCGCAGCACCTGCCCGACGGCCTCGCTCAGCCACAGCCGGGTGCGATGCAGATCGGTCGCGTCCTCCCCCGCGAGCGGTGCGACCCGGCACGCGTCGTACCATCGGTGGAAGGCGCCAGCGAGCTCCTCGAGGTAGCGGGCGACGCGGTGCGGCTCCCGCCACTCGGCGGCCTGGCGGGCGACGCGCGGGAACTCCGCGAGCGCACCGAGGAGCCGCGCCTCCGTCTCGTGGTCCAGCAGCGCCGCCTCGAAGGCACTCCGGTCGACGCCCGCGGCGATGGCATTGCGCAGCACCGAGCGGGTGCGCGCGTGCGCGTACTGCACCGTGTAGACGGGGTTGTCGTTCGTCCGGCTGGCGAGGAGACCGAGGTCGATGTCGATGTTCGAGTCCGTGGAGCTGCGGGCGAGCGCGTAGCGAGCCGCGTCGACGCCGACCGCCTCGACGAGGTCCTCGAGCGTGACGACCGTGCCGGCACGCTTCGACATCCGGACCGGTTCACCGTCGCGGACGAGGTTGACCAGCTGCCCGATGAGGATCTCGAGGTTGACACCCGGCACATCACCGAAGGCCGCGCACATCGCCATCATCCGCCCGACATAGCCGTGGTGGTCGGCGCCCAGCATGATGAGGCAGCGGTCGAAACCGCGCTCGCGCTTGTCGAGGTAGTAGGCGAGATCGCCGGACAGGTAGGCGCCCTCACCGTCAGACTTGATGATGACCCGATCCTGGTCGTCGCCGTACGCGGTCGAGCGCAGCCAGACCGCACCGTCGCGGTCCTCGATCGCGCCGAGCTCACGGAGCCGCGCGACGGCGCGGTCGACCGCACCCGAGGCGTGCAGGTCGTTCTCGTGGAAGAACACGTCGAAGTCGACCCCGAAGTCGTGCAGGCTCGCCTTGATCTCGGCAAACATGAGGTCGACGCCGATCGCGCGGAAGACCTCCTGCAGGTCGCCCGGCGGGAGCTCCGCGAGATCGGCGGGGTAGGCATCGACGACCCGCGCGGCGATCTCGTGGATGTACTGGCCGCCATACCCATCCTCCGGCGCATCCTGGCCGAGGTACGCGGCGACGAGCGAGCGCGCGAAGCGGTCGATCTGCGCACCGTGGTCATTGAAGTAGTACTCGCGGGTGACGTCCGCGCCCTGTGCGGCGAGCAGCCGTGCGAGCGAGTCGCCGACCGCCGCCCACCGGGTGCCGCCGATGTGGATCGGCCCCGTCGGATTCGCTGAGACGAACTCGAGGTTGATGCGCACGCCGGCGAACGCATCCCCCCGGCCGAAGCCGTCCGCCTGCTCGACGATCGTCCGCGCGAGCTCACCGGCCGCCGCGGCATCGAGCCGGATGTTGATGAAACCTGGCCCGGCGACCTCCGCGGCCGCGACGCCGGGCGCGCGGCTCAGCTCCGCGGCGATCTCCGCGGCGAGCTCGCGCGGATTCATCCCGATCGCCTTCGCGTGCTGCATCGCCGCATTCGAGGCCCAGTCACCGTGCGCTGGATTGCGCGGCCGCTCAATCGGCACCATCACCGGGGTGACGTCAAGGCTCGCGCCTCGGGCCGCGGCCGAGGTGTTGAGCGCGGCGGCGACGAGGTCAGCGAGGTCCTGCGGATTCACAGGGGCCAAGCCTAATCGGCCATGGACGGCGTGCGCTCAGCCGAGCGTGGGTCGTTGGGCCGACAATGGGCCACATGCGAACTCTTCGTCCGATCGCCGTCGGCGCACTCACCCTCAGCGCCGCGCTGCTCCTCACCGGCTGCCTCGACGCGGGCTTCCCCGGCAGTACCGCGACGACGCCCCCCGCCACGCCGAGCGCGCCGGCGACGAGCTCGCAGGCGACCACGACGACACCGACCACGGGACCGAGCCAGACCCCCGAGCCGACCGCGGCACCGGGCATCCCGGTCACGATCGACTGCCAGGCGATCCTCACGCCCGACGGGATCTACGACATCGATCCGAACCTCACGGTCGTCCCCCTCGACGGCCCACCGAGTACGCGGTTCGCTCAGGAGAGCATTGCTGACGACGGCACCGTCTGCCACGTGACGCACGCGACGACCGGCGCCTCCGCATTCATCGGCGTGTCCGCTCCCGCCGCGGCGAGACTCGCCGAGCAGCGCGCGGCTGCCGGGGCGGGCTCGCCGCTCGGCACGACCGGCACCGAGGTCCACGGCGCCGCCACCCAGCTCCAGGTCTTCCATGACGAGCGCCGGGTGACCGGCGAATGCGACCCCGCGTTCAACCCCGATTCGCTTCGGGCGATGCTCGAGCTCGCGATCAGCAACGGCGCCTGAGCGACGCCGGGCCGTCGGCACCGAAGGCCCGATCACCGCTGGTAGGCTTACCCCTCGCACGCCTCCGTAGCTCAGCGGATAGAGCGCCGGTTTCCGGTACCGTAGGTCGCAGGTTCGATTCCTGTCGGGGGCACGTTATTTTTGGCCGGTCTGGCCCGCGGGTGGCCCTTCGAGGAGCTTCTCGATCGTCCTCGCGGTGAAGGCCGGGAGGTCCTCGGGTGTGCGACTGGAGACGAGCCCCTGGTCGACCACGACCTCCTCATCCAGCCAGATCGCACCCGCATTCAGCAGATCGGTCCTGAGGCTCGGCGTGCTCGTCAGTCGGCGTCCGTTGACGACGTCGGCCTCGATGAGGATCCACGCGCCGTGACAGATCACCGACACCGGTTTGTGTTGCGCGAAGAACTCGCTGACGAAGCGGACCGACGCGCCATCGAGCCGCAGGTGATCGGCGTTCACGATGCCCCCGGGGAGGACGAGCGCGTCGAAGCCCGCGGCGTGCAGCTCCTCGGCGTGCCAATCGACGGCGTGGATGTGGCCGCGCTTGCCGACGATCGAGGCGCCCGTCGGCGCCACCATGGTCGCCGTCGCGCCATGGGCGGTGAGCCCCTCCCAGGGATGGGTGAGCTCACGGTCCTCAAACCCATTCGTCGCCAGGAATGCGACGCGCTTGCCGCTCAGCTGGGTCACGGTGTCGCCGATCCCGCTGGCCGCAGTGGTCATCGCGTGCCCCTCCTCGGATCGATGTCGGAGCCTGCAGGCTAGGCCCGGCGAATCGGTTGCGTCATCGGGGTTGACATCACCGGCGGTCGCACCTAAACGGACACCGGAGCCGCGAGGCCGCCTCGCCGACGCGACCGTGTAGATGGCCGCGGTCGTATAGCCCTGCCAGGTCGGGGAGGTGAACCCCGTCGCGCCGCTCCTGAAGTAGAGCACCTTCCCGGCCGCATCGCGACGAGCGCGCCCGCGGTCGATTCGTAGTCAGTGACCTCCGCGCCCGCCGACGGTGCCGCAAACAGCACCCCTCCCGCAGCGAGGGCCAGCGCCAGGACGGCGCCGACCACGATTTCTGCCGTGCGGCGAGGGTGCGGGCAAGCGCCCACGGGCACCCGGCTCAGCTGGCCGCGCGCGCGAGCTCGAGCGCGCCGGGCAGGGCGGCGAGGAATGCCGTGACCTCGTCATCCGTCGACGTGCGGCCGAGTGTGACGCGCAGTCCCGAGCGAGCCGCGGCGGGGTCCCGGCCGGCCGCGAGGAGCACCTCGGAGGGCGCGTTGACCCCGGCCCGACACGCGCTGCCGACCGAGACCGAGAAGCCCGCCTGGTCGAGGACGAACAGCAGCGTCTCCCCGACGAGCCCGGGGAAGGTCACATGCACGTGCCCGGGCAGCCGTTCGCTCCACGCGCTCGGACCGGACAGCCGCGCGCTTGGATCGGCGGCGAGGATCCCGGCACGCAGCCGTTCCCCCAGTTCGCGCAGCCGCGCCGATTCCGCCTCGAGCTCGGCGACGGCGAGTTCGACGGCGACCGCGAGCGCCGCGGCCCCCGCGACGTCGACGGTCCCGGATCGCCCGGGCTGCTGCGCGCCCCCGTGGAGGAGCGCCTCGGGCTCGTGCCCCCGGCGCACGAGGAGCGCGCCGGTGCCGATGGGAGCGCCAAGCTTGTGACCGGACAGGCTCAGCGCGGTCGCGCCGGTCTCGCGGAAACGGACGGGGACCTTGCCGACCGCGGCGACGGCATCCCAGTGGAGTGGCACGCCGAGCTCGGCGAGGCGGTCCGCGATGGCGTCGACCCGCTCGATCGAGCCGAGCTCGTTCTGCGCCCAGAGCAGGCTCACGAGGGCGACGTCGCGTGGCCCCCCGGCGATGATTCGCTCGATGAGCGCGGCCAGGCGCACGCGGGCGGTCTCGTCTACCTCCGCGTACTCGACCTGAATCGTCCGACCGCCGTGGCCTCGGCCGTCGAGCCACTCGAGGGTGTCGAGGCTCGCGGCGTGCTCGGCCCGTGTGCCGAGCACCCGGTGCCGCCCCGCGGCAAGCCCCCGCCACGCGAGCCCTTTGATCGCGAGGTTGACTGCCTCGGTGCCGCCGGCGGTGAAGACGACCTCGGTCGGGTGCGCGTCGAGGGCCGCCGCGAGCCGCTCCCGCGCGCCCTCGAGCCGGGCCCGCACCTCGCGGCCCGCCGCGTGCACCGATGCCGGGTTGCCGACGTGCGCGAGGGCGTCGATGTGCGCGGCAGCGGCTTCGGGCCGGACGGGCGCCGAGGCCGCGTGGTCGAGGTAGACGGTCACCGGGTCATCCTCCCAGCCTCAGTCCGCGAGGACCTGCCGGATGACCTCGGGGATGCGAGCGTTGAGCCCGAGGATCGTGAACGGTCCGCCACCGGTCCCGTCCGGGCGGCACCCAGCGGCGAGCCTTGCCGCACGACCGTGGAGGAATGCGGCGGTCGCCCCGATCGACACGAGCGCGTCCTCCGTGACCCCGTCGGGGTCCCTGGCGGCCCGGGTGGCCAGGAGTGCGCCGAGGATCCCCGCGAGGGCGTCACCAGCGCCGGCGGTGGCCAGCCACGGTGTCGCCTCCGCAACGGCGACGACACGGCTGCCGTCGGTCACGATCGTCGTGGCGCCTTTGAGCATGACGACGCCGCCGGTCTCGTCGGCGAGGCGGCGCGCTGCGTCGCCGGGCTCCGTCTCGACCCCGCGACGATCCATGCCAATCAGGTCCGCGAGTTCCCCCGCGTGCGGCGTGAGGATCGTCGGGCCGAAGGCGTCGCCGGCGAGCGCGAGCGCGCCGGCGTCGAGCACGGTCCGGGCGCCCTCGGCGATGACGGTGCGCACCGGGTGGAGTGCCGCGTCGTCGCCCGCCGCGATGCCGGAGCCGGCGACCCAGGCCTGGGCCTGGCCGTCACCGAGCACGACCTCGGGCCGCCTGGCGAGGACGAGGCGACCGACCGATTCGGGGCCGACCCAGCGGACCATGCCGACGCCGGTGTGGAGCGCCGCGTCGACGCCGAGGACGGCCGCCCCCGGGTAGGCGAGTGAGCCGGTGCGGAAGCCGAGGACGCCGCGCCGGTACTTGTGGTCGTCCCGGTCGGGCGGGGTGAGCCACCCGGCACAGGCGTCGGCGGTCCACTGCTCGGTCATTCGTCCATTTTCCGCCGTTGGGCCGCGCGCTCCACGTCAGCCGCGCTGAGTCGCGTCGTCGACGCGGCCGACGAGCTCCTCGATGATGTCCTCGAGGAAGAGCACCCCGGTGGTGCGGCCGGCGTCGTCGAAGGCCCGTGCGATGTGCGTACCGCGGGCCCGCATGGCCGCGAGCGCATCCTCGAGGTCGGTGTCGTCATACATCGAGGCGAGGCGCCTGATGAATTTGGGTGGCACCGGTTCGTTGAACTCCTCGGCGCTGATCGGCAGCACGTCCTTGAGGTGGAGGTAGCCGGTCGGCTCGCCGTCCTCGTCGACGAGGATGTACCGCGAGTAGCCGCGCTTGGCGACCGCCGCCTCGAGGTCGGCGGGCGAGGCGTCCTCGGGCAGCGTGACGAGGGCCCGCAGCGGCACGGCGACGTCCTCGACCTTCTTCGTCGTGAATTCGAATGCGGCCTCGAGCGCGCCGGTACGGTCGTGGAGCACGCCCTCCCGCGTCGAGTGCTCAACGATGGTGGCGACCTGGTCGAGCGTGTACACGCTGTTCGCCTCGCTCCGCGGTATGACCCCGAAGAGGCGGATGACCCCGTTCGCGATGCCGTTGAGCGCCCAGGTGATGGGGCGCACGACGGTCGCGATCGCGACGAGCGGTGTGGCGAGGATGAGCACCGCGCGGTCCGGCAGCGTGAACGCGAAGTTCTTCGGCACCATCTCGCCGAGCACGACGTGGAGGAAGCTGACGATGACGAGCGTGATGCCGAAGCTCAGCCCGGTCACGACGTCCTCTGGCCAGCCCAGCGGTGCGAGCGCCCCCGCGAGCAGGTGGTGGATGCTCGGCTCACTCACGAGCAGGATGAGCAGTGAGCAGACCGTGATGCCGAGCTGGCACACGGCGAGCATGATCGTCGCGTGCTCCATGGCCCACAGCGCCGTCTTCGCCGCCCGCGACCCGGCCTCGGCGCGCGGCTCGATCTGCGGGCGACGCGCCGAGATGACGGCGAACTCTGCGGCGACGAAGAAGGCGTTCACCACGAGGAGGATGCACAACCAGAGGATGCCGAGCCAGTCGCTCATGGCGCGATCACCTCGATCGGCCCCGTCTCGGGGCGCGGGGTGAAGCGCAGCCGGTCGATGCGGCGACCGTCGAGCCGCTCGACTCGAAACACGCCCGCCGGGTGGCCGACCTCGTCGCCGACCGCAGGAATGCGGCCGAGCTCGGCCATCACCCAGCCGGCGACTGTGTCATACGGCCCATCCTCCGGCACGGTGACGCCGGTCCGGTCGCGCAGCTCGTCGGGGCGCAACTGCCCCGGGAAGGTGAACCAGCCGCGGGAACGCACGACACCGACACGGCTCCGGTCGTGCTCGTCAGAGACTTCGCCGACGAGCTCCTCGACGAGGTCCTCGAGGGTGACGACACCGGCCGTCCCACCGTATTCATCGACGACCACCGCCATCTGATAGCCCTTCGCCCGCAGCTGACCGAGGAGGGCGTCGAGGTGGATCGTCTCGGGGACACGGATCACCTCGGAGGCGAGCGCCCCGACGGGCACATCGGCACGCCGATCGCGCGGCACCGCGACCGCCTGTTTGACGTGGACGATCCCGACGAGCTGATCGACGGAGCCGTCCTCGACCGGGAACCGTGAGTAGCCGGTGCGTCGGGCGAGTTCGATGACATCGGCCGCGCTCCGCGAGCGATCGATCGTCTCGAGTCGCGGCCGCGGCGTCATGACGTCACCGGCGGTGTGGCGGGAGAATAGGAGCGTGCGGGTCAGCAGCGTCGCGGTGTCGCGCTCAAGCGCTCCCTGGCTCGCGGAGCGGCGGACGAGGTACGCGAGTTCCTCCGCCGTGCGCGCTCCTGACAGCTCCTCCTGCTGCTCGATGCCGGCGAGCCGGAGGATGGCCCCCGCCGTACTGTTGAGCAGCACGACGGCCGGGCGGAAGACGGCGGTGAAGGCGAGCTGAAACGGGACCACCGCCTTCGCGGTGACCAGCGGCAGCGAGAGCGCGAGATTCTTCGGGATGAGCTCGCCGATGAGCATCGACAACAGCGTCGCGATGACGATCGCCACGACCGAGGCGACGGGCCGCACGAACTCCTCCCCGAGCCCGAGCGCGGTCAGCGGCGTGAACAGCCACGCGCCGATCGACGGCTCGAGCGTGTAGCCCGCGAGCAGCGTCGTCAGGGTGATGCCAAGCTGCGCGGACGACAGGTGCGTCGACGTTCGCTTCAGCGCCGTGATCGTCCAGTCGAGCCGCCGCTCGCCTCGCGCACGACGCGCTTCGAGGTCAGCCCGGTCGAGGTTGACGAGCGAGAACTCGGCGGCGACGAAGAGGCCGGTGCCAATCGTCAGCAGCATCCCGAAGGTGAAGAGGAGCCAATCAGGCAACGCCGACTCCGGTTCCCGTCACGGTCTGCTCGAGCTGACTGCGGAAGCGGGGGTCGGCGCTGGGACTATGTCCGGGCGAATCGTCCATGGGGTGCCGATCGTACTGGAGTCGGGCCCGATCGAGCTACCAGCTGACCGGGAGGGCCTTGCCCTCCTCGTAGCCAGCCGCGGACTGCACCCCGACGATGGCGCGCTCGTGGAAGGTGTCGAGACGGCGTGCCCCGGTGTACGTCATGGCACTGCGCAGCCCCGCCGTGATCATGTCGAGCAGGTCCTCGACGCTCGGCCGCAGCGGGTCGAGGTAGATCCGCGACGAGGAGATGCCCTCGGCGAAGAGGGTCTTCTTCGCGAGCTCATAGTGGTCGAGTCGGCGGAATCGCGCGGTGACGGCTTTCGTCGATGCCATCCCCCAGTTCTCCTTGTAGGCGCGGTGCTCGGCGTCGAGCGCGATCGCGCCGGGTGCCTCGATCGTGCCGGTGAACCACGAGCCGATCATGACCGAATGCGCGCCCGCGGCGAGCGCAAGGGCGACATCCCGCGGGTAGCGGACGCCGCCGTCGGCCCACACGTGCGCCCCGAGCTCCCGGGCGGCCTCCGCCGTCTCGAGCACAGCCGAGAACTGTGGTCGGCCGACCGCGGTCATCATGCGGGTCGTGCACATCGCTCCCGGACCGACCCCCACCTTGATGATCGTCGCGCCCGCACTGACCAGGTCGTGCACGCCGTTCGCCGTCACGACGTTGCCCGCCACGATCGGCACGCCGAGGTCAAGCGCGGCAACCGCCTCGATCGCGCGGATCGCACCGTCCTGATGCCCGTGCGCCGTGTCGACGACGAGCAGGTCCGCGCCCGCGGCGACGATGGCCCTCGCTTTGGCGGCTACGTCACCGTTGATCCCGATCGCCGCGCCGACCGCGAGGCGCCCGTCGGCGCCGAGCGCGGGCTGGTACAGCGTCGAGCGCAGCGCACCCCGGCGGGAGATCGTCCCGATGAGGTGCCCGTTGTGCACGACGGGGGCGAATTCGAGCCCCGCCTCGACCATGAGATCGAATGCGGCCCGCGAGTCCGCGACCTCGTCAAGGTCGACCGCGGCAAGGGGCTCGCCGAGCAGGTCGCCCAGCGGCGCGTCACGGATGGCGACAGCGAGCCGCTCCGCCTGGATCACCCCGAGCAGCGCACCCGCGTCGTCGGTGACGATGACGCCGAATCCGGGCGTCGGGGGCACCTGGGCGAGCGCGGCGGCGACGGTGTCGTGGGCACGGAGCTCGACGGCGGTGTCGAAGCCGACCGGTTGCGCCTTCACCCAGCCCAGCGCCGCATCGAGCTCCTGCAGTGGCAGGTCCTGCGGGAGGATGCCCAGCCCGCCGCGGCGGGCCAGTGCCGCGGCCATGCGGGGGCCCGTCACCGCATTCATATTCGATGACACGATCGGCAGCGTCGCCGGCGTCCCGTCGCCCGGGGTGAGGTCCACATCGAAGCGGCTCGTCACGGCGCTGCGTGACGGCGCGAGGAAGACGTCCGAATAGGTGAGGTCGTGCGCCGGTCGGCCGTCAAGGAACCGCATCCCCTCAGGGTACGCGTGCTACGGCACACCCGTCCGCTCAGCAAACGCGGACCGCGCTGCGGCTAGCATTGACACCAAGGCGCACCGGAAGCACCCACCGAACTATTCGCGCCGGATCCACCCGCGAAGGCAGGCTGAACGCCCGTGTCCAACCCCTCCAGCCCGACAACCACCGGCGGCGCATCCGACGATGCCACTGATGCCTGGCTGATCGACCAGCTGTTGCAGTCCACCCGACGTGCCGACGAGGCGGCCATTGCGGCCGGCGAGGCACCGAGCGCCGAGGGGCTGGCCGAGCTCGACGCCGAGTTCGCCGCGCTCGCGACCGGGGTCGAGGCCGCGGCCAACACCCCGCCCGCCCCCGCCCCGGCCGCCGCCCCCGCACCAACCGCCGAGTCCGCGTCGGCCGCAGCGCCCGCCGCGGAGCCGGCACCCACCACCGGACAGGTCGCGGCACGCACGACCGCACTGCCCGCGAAGACCACCCCGGTGCCCGCCGACGCACCGACGTCGCCCGTCACCCGGCCGACGGAGCTACCAGCCGCCGATGAGCCCTCGTTCAGCGTGCTCCGCGGACCGGCGAAGGCCCTCGCCACGCACATGGACGCGTCCCTGACGGTCCCGACCGCGACGACCGTCCGGTCGATCCCGGCGAAGCTGCTGATCGACAACCGGATCGTCATCAATAACCACCTCACGCGCACCCGCGGCGGCAAGGTCAGCTTCACGCACCTCATCGCCTGGGCCATGGTCCGGGCGCTCAAGGAATTCCCGAGCCAGTCCGTCTACTACGACGAGATCGACGGCAAGCCCGCCATCGTCACGCCCGCGCACATCAACCTCGGCATCGCGATCGATATCCCGAAGCCGGACGGCACCCGCGCGCTCGTCGTCCCGGGCATCAAGCGCGCCGAGACGATGACGTTCTCCGAGTTCGTCGCCGCCTACGAGGATGTCGTCGCCCGTGGCCGTGCCAACGCGCTGACCGTCGACGATCTCACGGGCAACACGATCTCGCTGACGAACCCGGGCGGCCTCGGCACGGTGCACTCGATCCCGCGGCTCATGAAGGGCGCGGGTTGCATCATCGGCGCGGGCGCGCTCGAGTACCCCGCCGAGTTCCAGGGCACGAGCGAGCGCACGCTCGCCGAGCTCGGCATCGGCAAGACCATCACGCTGACGAGCACCTACGACCACCGAGTCATCCAGGGCGCAGGCTCCGGCGAGTACTTGCGGAAGCTGCACGAGTTCCTCATCGGCCAGCGCGACTTCTACGAGGACATCTTCGCGTCGCTGCGCATCCCGTACGAGCCGATCCGCTGGGCGGAGGACGTCGCCGTCGACCCGGCGACGCAGATCGACAAGACGGGCCGCGTGCAGCAGCTCATCAATGCGTACCGGGTCCGCGGCCACCTCATGGCCGACATCGACCCGCTCGAGTACGTGCAGCGCGGCCACCCCGACCTCGACATCGCCAGCCACGGTCTCACCTTCTGGGACCTGGACCGGGAGTTCGTCGTCGGCGGCTTCGGTGGCCGACGCTCCGCGAAACTGCGCGACGTGCTCGGCATCCTCCGCGACACCTACTGCCGGACCGTCGGCATCGAGTACATGCACATCCCCGACCCGGAGCAGCGCCGCTGGTTCCAGGAGCGGCTCGAGGTCAAGTACGAGAAGCCGACCCGCGACGAGCAGATGCGCATCCTCGGCAAGCTCAACCAGGCCGAGGCGTTCGAGACCTTCCTGCAGACGAAGTTCGTCGGCCAGAAGCGCTTCTCCCTCGAGGGCGGCGAGTCGACGATCCCGCTGCTTGACGAGATTCTGCAGAATGCGGCGGCCGCGGAGCTCGATGGCGCCGCGATCGGCATGGCCCACCGTGGTCGGCTCAATGTGCTGACCAACATCGCCGGCAAGACGTACTCCCAGATCTTCCGCGAGTTCGAGGGCGACTTCGGCACCGCCGGCTCCGGCGACGTCAAGTATCACCTCGGGACCGAGGGTCTTTTCGAGTCCCCCGACGGCAAGTCCGTCCCGCTGTATGTCGCGGCGAACCCGAGCCACCTCGAGGTCGTCAACGCCGTGCTCGAGGGCATCGTCCGCGCCAAGCAGGACCGTCGCCCCATCGGCACCTTCACGACGCTGCCGATCGCGATCCACGGCGATGCCGCCCTCGCCGGGCAGGGCATCAACGTCGAGCTGCTGCAGATGTCGCAGCTGCGGGCCTACCGCACGGGTGGCACGATCCACGTCAATATCAACAACCAGGTCGGCTTCACGACGAGCCCGAGCGAGGCACGCACGAGCATGTACTCGACGGACGTCGCCAAGACGATCCAAGCCCCGGTCTTCCACGTCAACGGGGACGACCCCGAGGCGGTCGTCCGCGTCGCGAAGCTCGCCTTCGACTACCGGCAGCGATTCCACGCCGACGTCGTCATCGACCTCATCTGCTACCGCCGACGCGGCCACAACGAGGGCGATGACCCGAGCATGACGCAGCCGCTCATGTACCAGCTCATCGAGGCGAAGCGCTCGACGAGAAAGCTCTACACCGAGGCGCTCGTCGGCCGCGGCGACATCACCCAGGAGGAGTTCGAGGCCTCACAACAGGACTTCCAGGAGCGGCTCGAGCGCGCCTTCCTCGAAATGCATGTCGCCCAGACGGCCCCGATCCCGATCATCACCGACCCGGCGCCCGCCGGGGAGGTCCGGGTCGAGATCCCCCCCGTGGGCGAGACGGCGATCCAGCTCATCGGCGACGCGCACGCGAACGAGCCCGAGGGCTTCACCGTGCACCCGAAGCTCGCGCAGAACGTCATCGGCCGACGCGTCGAGATGGCTCGCACGGGCGGCATCGACTGGGGCTTCGGCGAGCTCCTCGCGCTCGGCAGCCTCGTCCTCGAGGGCACCGCGGTCCGCCTCGTCGGCCAGGACGCCCGGCGCGGCACCTTCGCGCACCGTCACGCCATGTTCTTCGATCAGAAGACCGGGCAGGAATGGCTGCCGCTGGCAAACCTCGCGGAGCATCAGGCGCGCTTCTATGTCTACGACTCGCTGCTCAGCGAGTACGCGGCGATGGCCTTCGAATACGGCTACTCGGTCGAGCGAGCCGATGCACTCGTCATCTGGGAGGCGCAGTACGGCGACTTCGCGGACGGCGCGCAGATCGTCATCGACACCTACCTCGCCTCCGGTGAGCAGAAGTGGGGCCAGTCGAGTTCCGTCGTGCTGCTCCTGCCGCACGGCTACGAGGGCCAGGGGCCGGACCACTCCTCGGCACGGATGGAGCGCTACCTCCAGATGTGCGCCGAGGACAACATGACGGTCACCCGGCCGTCGACCCCGGCGAACTACTTCCACCTGCTGCGTCGACAGGCCTATGACCGGCCGCGCCGCCCGCTCATCGTCTTCTCCCCGAAGTCGATGCTGCGCCTCAAGTCCGCGACGAGCGACGTCGCGGACTTCACCACCGGTGGCTTCCAGGAGGTCATCGACGACACGCGGATCGCCTCGACCGCGACCGTGCAGAAGGTGCTGCTCGTCTCCGGCAAGCTCTATTACGACCTCCTCGCGGAGCTCGAGCGGCAGCCGGAGAAGGCGCAGCTCTTCGCGCTCGTGCGCATCGAGCAGCTCTACCCGGCACCGGTCGAGCAGCTCCGTGCAGCGGTCGCTCGCTACCCGCACGCCGACCTGACCTGGGTGCAGGACGAGCCGGAGAACCAGGGCGCCTGGCCCTTTGTCAATCAGCTCATCGCACCGCAGCTCGACAAGCCGGTCTCGGTCGTGTCCCGTCCGGCGAGCGCGGCAACGGCGACGGGGCTGCCGAAGCGCCACGCGGCGGAGCAGGCGCGCCTCATGGAGGAAGCGCTCGCCCTCTGATGCGCTGCTGCTGACGCGGCGGCGCTACGCCTTGAGCGTCTCGATGCGTGCGCGGATAAGGGCCTTGAGCTCCTCTGGCGCCTCTTCCGCACAGGCGCGACGTACCTTCTGGGTGAGCGTCAGCCCGACGAGGTGCTCGGCCGAGCAGTCCTCGCAACCCGCGAGGTGCTCCTCGATCTCGCGGAAGGCCTCGTCGGAGAGCTCCCGGTGGAGGAACTCCTCGAGCTCGGCCTTCGCTTTCTCGCAGCCACAGTCGGTCATGGCGCCACTCCCTCGGCTGGTTCGGCCGACTCACGGCCGAGAATCCCTCGCTCGATCGCGTAATCCCGCAGCTTGTCCCGCAGCAGTTTCCGGCCGCGGTGCAGCCGGGACATGACGGTGCCCACCGGGGTCTTCATGATGTCGGCGATCTCCTGGTAGGAAAAGCCCTCGACGTCCGCGAGGTACACGGCAAGCCGGAAGTCCTCGGAGATCTCCGCGAGCGCCTGCTTCACATCGCTGTCCGGGAGGTGGTCGATCGCCTCCGCCTCGGCGGAGCGGCTCGCGGTCGCCGTCTGCGACTCCCCGACGAACTGCCACTCCTCGAGGTCGTCCGTCGAGGTCTGGTAGGGGTTGCGCTGATTCTTGCGGTACGAGTTGATGAAGGTGTTCGTCTGGATCCGATAGAGCCAGGCCTTCAGATTCGTGCCCTGCTGGAAGGAGCCGAATGCCTGGTACGCCTTGACGAAGGTCTCCTGCACGAGGTCGGCCGCGTCGGCCGGATTCCGGGTCATCCGCATGGCCGCGCCGTACAGCTGATCCATATACGGCAGCGCCTGCTCCTCGAACAACGCGCGCAGCTCAGGCCCCGGCGCGGGCCGAGCAAAGGTCGCGGGTCGAGCGGACTTGGGAGTGGCCATCGCCACCGAGTCTACGGGGGTGCGCACCGACTGCCTCGCGTCGCGTCGGAGCGCGCTCCCGCGGCGCGGTCGCTCGAGAGTGGTGGTCACGGTACTCATCGATAGCCTGGAACCAATGAACGCCTCGCAGTATTCCGGTAACGCCTACTCCGCCCCGACCGCCCGCGGGCCGCTGCAGGCGACCCTGCGGCTGCCCGGCAGCAAGTCGCTGACGAACCGTGAGCTCGTCCTCGCGGCACTCGCGGATGGACCGTCTCGACTGCGCGCGCCGCTCCACGCCCGCGACACCGACCTCATGGTCGATGCCCTACGCGCACTCGACGTCGGCATCGAGGACCTGCCCGCCTCGGGTGGCTTCGGCCCGGACTGGCAGGTGACCCCGCGGGCGCTGCACGGCCCGGCAACGATCGACGTCGGCCTCGCCGGCACCGTCATGCGCTTCGTGCCGCAGCTCGCGGCGCTCGCGACCGGGGAGGTGCGCTTCGACGGCGATGCGGCCGCGCGGCGTCGTCCCATGGCCGTCACACTCGACGCGCTCCGCGCGCTCGGCGTCGAGGTCGACGATGACGAGGGCCGGCTCCCGTTCACCGTGCACGGCACGGGCGTGGTGCGGGGCGGGGAGCTCGAGATCGACGCCTCCGCCTCGAGCCAGTTCGTGTCCGGCCTGCTGCTCGCCGCCCCCCGCTTCACCGAGGGGCTTCGCCTCCGGCACGTCGGCGCGCGGCTGCCGAGCCTGCCACACATCGAGATGACGATCGGCTGTCTCGCCTCGCGGGGCGTGCAGGTGGACTCCCCCGAGCCCGGGACCTGGATCGTGCCGCCGCAGCCCATCGGAGCCAGCGATGACTGGATCGAGCCGGACCTGTCGAATGCGGCGCCATTCCTCGCCGCGGCGCTCGTCACGGGCGGGAGCGTCTCAATCCTCGGGTGGCCCGCCACGACGACCCAGGTCGGGGCGGAGCTGCCGCGACTGCTCGAGGCGTTCGGCGGCCGGTGGGAGCTCAGCGGCGACGTGCTCACCATCCATGGCGGCGGGCGCATCGGCGCCGTCGACCTCGACCTGACGATCGGCGGCGAGCTCGCCCCGACGCTCGCGGGGCTCGCGGCGTTGGCCGATGCCCCCTCCCGCCTCATTGGCATCGGGCACCTGCGCGGCCACGAGACCGACCGACTCGCGGCACTCGCCGCGGACCTCGGGGCGCTCGGCTGCCGCGTCATCGAGCTCGACGACGGCCTCGAGATCCATCCCGGGCCGCTCCACGGTGGGGCGTGGGGCGCGTACGAGGACCACCGCATGGCGACGACCGGGGCGCTGGTGGGCCTCGCGGTCCCCGGCGTCGTCATCGACGACATCGCGACGACCGCGAAGACGCTCCCCGAGTTCCGCGAGCTCTGGGAGAGGATGCTCGCTTGAGCGACGACCCGGACCGCTGGGAGGAGTACGACGAGTCCTCCGTGCGCATCCGACCGGGGCGCGGCTCCCGGCCGCGGACGAAGGTGCGGCCGAGCCACGACGATGCCATCCCAGGCATGGTCATCGGCGTCGACCGGGGCCGCTATCGGGTCGCGGTCGACCTCGGCACCCTGACCGAGCGCCCCATCACCGCGAGCGCGGCGCGCGAGCTCGGACGCGGTGCCGTCGTCGTCGGCGACCGAGTCGGCGTCGTCGGCGACACTTCCGGCACGGCGGGCTCACTCGCCCGCATCGTGCGTGTCGAGCCGCGCACGACGCTGCTGCGTCGCAGCGCCGACGACGCCCCGACCGGGGAGCGCGACGAGCGGATCATCGTCGCGAATGCGGACCTGCTCGTCATCGTCGTCGCCGCGGCGGACCCCGAGCCCCGGCCCCGACTCATCGACCGCTACCTCGTCGCCGCGGTCGATGTCGGCATCGAGCCGCTCCTCGTCGTGACCAAGACGGATCTGGCCGATCCCGGCGAGCTGCTCCGCGCATTCCCCGGCATCCCGGCCCTGACGAGCACTCGGGACGATCCGCCGATCGCGGCGCTCACCGAGCAGATCCAGGGACGAATCGCGGTGGCCGTCGGGCACTCGGGTGTCGGCAAGTCGACGCTCGTCAACGCGCTCGTGCCGGAGGCGCAGCGTGCCACGGGGCACGTCAACGCCGTCACCGGACGGGGGCGACACACGAGCTCGTCGAGCTTCGCGTACCGGCTCGGCACCGGCTGGGTCATCGACACCCCGGGGATCCGCTCCTTCGGCCTCGGCCACGTCGACCCGGCGAACATCCTCCGTGCCTTCCCCGAGCTCGAGGCGATCGCCGAGGATCCCGACGACGGCTGCCCGCGGGGCTGCCCGCACCTGGTCGGCGCCGAGGACTGCGCACTCGTCGAGGCGGCCGCCGACGGGCGGGCCGACCCCGAGCGGGTCGACTCGCTGCAGCGGCTGCTCGCCGCGCTCAGCTGACCCGGCGCCGCGACCCCGCCTCCCCTCCGCGACGACGGGCGGCGGGTAGCGTGGGGGTCGTGAACGGGCCGAGCATCGCGGATGATCTCTCGCTGGCGCTGTCGGTCGTGGTTGACGCCGACCTCATCGCGATGGGCCGCTTCCGCTCGCTCGACCTCCGCGTCGACACGAAGCCGGACCGCAGCCCCGTCACGGACGCCGACCGGGCTGTCGAGCAGGTCATCCGGGAGCGGATCGCCGCGTCGAGGCCGGGTGACGCATTCCTCGGCGAGGAGTACGCCGCGACCGGCACGACTGGCGCTGCCGCCGCGGGCCGGCAGTGGATCGTCGACCCGATCGATGGCACCGCCAACTTCCTGCGCGGCCTGCCCACCTGGGGCACGCTCATCGCCCTCGCGATCGACGGCGTGCCCGTCGTCGGGGTCGTCTCCTCCCCCGCGCTCGGCCGCCGCTGGTGGGGGGCGCGCGGCCACGGCGCCTGGGCGCAGGACATCCAGCCCGGCATCGACGGGGTGCCCGAGGCGCTCACGGTCAGCCGGGTCGCGGGACTCGGCGACGCGTACTTCAGTCACGGGGCCATCCAGCTGTGGAGCGGGCTTGGCCGCGCCGAGCAGCTCACCCGCATCGCCTCGAAGGTGTGGCGCGAGCACGGCTACGGGGACTTCTGGCAGCACATGCTTGTCGCCGAGGGGCGCATCGACGCGGCAGCGGAGTTCGATGTGCAGCCCTATGACGTCGCCGCCGTCATCCCGATCATCGAGGAGGCGGGTGGGCGCTTCAGCGCCGTCGACGGGACGCCCGGGCCCTGGGGCGGCTCGGCGCTCACGACGAATGGGGCGCTCCACGAACCGCTGCTTGCTGAGCTCGCACACTGAGCGACCAAACCCCCGGACGTTATGGTGGAGGCGAGGATCGAGGAGGAGGCCGACTTGTTCGACTACGACCCGTATGCCCAGCTCGCGACCCTTCGCGACTTCGCCCCGCTCACGCTGACCAGTGACGACTTCGTCGATGGGGGTCCACTGCCGGACACCGCCTGGTCGGCACGCGCGCGCGCCGGGGGTGCCGACCGCTCACCGTCGCTCAGGTGGTCGCCCGGCCCGGCGGGCACGCTGAGCTACGCGGTGTCCTGCTTCGACCCGGACGCTCCGACCGGCTCGGGCTTCTGGCACTGGGCCGTCGCCAATATCGACCCCACGATCACCGAGCTCGCCGCGGGCGCCGGCGACCCCGATGCCGCGCCCGCCGGCGCATTCGTCGTCCCGAATGAGCGGCGCAGCCGTCGCTATATCGGCTCGGCGCCGCCGGCCGGCACCGGGGTCCACCGCTACTTCTTCGTCGTCGACGCCCTCGACGTCGCCGAGCTCGACCTCACTGAGGAATCGACGCCGGCAGTGCTCGGCTTCCAGCGCCACTTCCACTCGCTGGGTCGCGGCATCCTCGTCGGCACGGCGACGTCCGACTGAGCCCCTCCGACGAGGCGGTCTCCCCGGGGGCGGCGGGCGTCAGAACCGCATGCATCGCAGCATCGAGCTCGACTGGACAAGTACCTATGACGATAGGTATTCTGATCGCCAATCCGATCGTGCGTCGCGCCGATCGACCGAGGAAGGACATGGATCGATGACGATCGACGCTGTTGACAACGAGAGCCTCCCGCCCGTGCTTCGCGCCCCGTCGCTGGAGATGACTGGGAAGGACAAGGACATCGAAGCGCTCGCCGAGGCGGCCCCGTTCCTGGCCCCCGGCACCAGGATCAACGTGACCTACCTCGGGAATGAGGACCTGCCGATGCGGGTGGCCGCGTCGAAGGCGGTGCTGTCGCATGGCTTCGTGCCCGTCCCGCACATCTCGGCGCGTCGGATCCACGACGAGGCGGAGCTTGTCGAGTTCCTCGCCGCGCTCAAGGACGCGAATGCGGTGGAGAACGTGTTCTCGGTCGGTGGCGACCCGAACCCACCGTTCGGTCCCTACCCGGACTCGCTGTCGCTCATCAACACCGGTCGGTTCCAGGAGTACGGCGTCAAGCACGTCTCGATCGCCGGCTACCCCGAGGGCCACCCCGACATCCCCACCGATGACCTGTGGCACCACCTCACCGCGAAGTACCAGGCACTGCAGGCCGCTGGGCTCGACTCGACCGTCCTGACCCAGTTCCTCTTCGACGTCGACGTCACCGTCAAGTGGATCGAGGACGTCCGCTCCCGCGGCGTCGACTCCCTTATCCGCATCGGCGTGCCCGGCCCCGCTGGCATCAAGCGCCTGCTGGCGTTCGCGACCCGCTTCGGGGTCGGCGCGAACGCGATGATCGTGAAGAAGTACGGCTTCTCGCTGACGAACCTCATGGGCACCGCGGGCCCGGACAAGTTCATCACCGAGCTGTCCGAGCGCCTCACCCCCGCCCACGGCGAGGTCGGCCTCCACTTCTACGCCTTCGGTGGGCTCGGCGCCACCGCGGAGTGGATCCGTAACTTCCAGATCAAGAAGTCTGCCTGATGACGACCAAGGAGCCACGCCCCGTCCTCGTCGTCAGCGGCACCGACCGACCCGGCATTGTCACGGCGATCTCGAAGGTCCTCACCGACTTCGGTGCGAACATCGTCACGCTCGACCAGTACTCCACCGACCCGCAAGGCGGCGAGTACTTCCAGCGTGTTGAATTCCACCTGCCCGATTTCGCCGGCCAGCGCGCGAAGCTCGAGTCGACGCTGACCGCGGTCGTCACCACCCAGCTCGGACTGGACTGGTACCTCGACGACCTCGCCGCCCCCAAGCGGGTCGTCATCCTCGCCTCGATCACCGAGCACAACCTGCTTGACCTGCTGTGGCGCCAGCGCCGCGGCGAGCTGAACATGACCGTGCCGATGGTCATCTCCAACCACGAGGTACTCAAGCAGGACGTCGAGTTCTTCGGCATCCCGTTCCACTACGTGTACAGCCAGGGCGAGGACAAGTCCGCTGCCGAGCGCGAGATCATCGAGCTCGTCAAGGGCAAGGCCGACCTCGTCGTCCTCGCCCGCTACATGCAGATCCTCTCCGACGACTTCATCAACCAGATCGGTGCACCGGTCATCAACATTCATCACTCGTTCCTGCCCGCCTTCATCGGCGCCTCGCCGTACCGCAAGGCCAAGGAACGTGGGGTGAAGCTCGTCGGCGCCACCGCGCACTACGTCACGAAGGACCTCGACGAGGGCCCCATCATCGAACAAGACGTCGTGCGCGTGTCCCACGCCGACAGCGTCGCCGAACTCACCCGCAAGGGCTCCGAAGTCGAACGCCAGGTCCTCACCCGCGCCGTGCAATGGCACCTCGAGGACCGCGTCATCCGCGCCGGACACCAATGCATCGTCTTCACCCCCTGACCTGACCAACCAACCCCAACCCACAACAACAAGGAGTCATGCATCATGGCCAAGAACCTCCAGGAGATCCTGGACGCCCGAGGCGGTGACGCTGTCGGTCTGCTGCGCAATTCGCAGATCGGCTCGTACATCTACCCGGTCGTCCCCGCGGACTTCGCCAACTGGATCAAGGAGCAGAAGGCGTGGCGCGACACCGCCGTCCTCTACGACCAGTCGCACCACATGGACAACCTGTTCCTCAAGGGCTCGGACGCGATCAAGCTCATCGAGCGCACCGCGATCAACTCCGTCGCGAACTTCCCGGTCGACAAGGCGAAGCAGTACGTCCCGACCACCGCGAGCGGTCACGTCATCGGTGACGGCATCCTGTTCCGCGAGGCCGAGGACGAGTACGTCTACGTCGGGCGCTCTCCCGCCGCGAACTGGCTCGTCTACCACGGCGAGACCGGCGGCTACTCGAACCTCGAGATCACCGTCGACCGTCGCTCGCCCTCGCGGCCGTACGGCCATGCGGTGTCCCGCCAGTACTACCGCTTCCAGATCCAGGGCCCGAACGCGTGGGCGGTCATCGAGAAGCTCAACGGCGGCCCGGTCGAGCAGCTGAAGTTCTTCAACGCCGGCACGATGCAGATCGGCGGCACGACCGTCAACACGCTTCGTCACGGCATGGCCGGCGCGCCAGGCCTCGAACTCTGGGGCCCGTACGAGCAGCACGACCGCATCCGCGACCTCATCGTCGAGGCGGGCGCCGAATTCGGCCTCCTCCCTGTCGGTTCGCGTGCCTACCCGTCGAACACGCTCGAGTCCGGCTGGATCCCCTCGCCGCTCCCGGCGATCTACACGGGCGCGGAAGAGCGCGGCTACCGCGAGTGGCTCGGTGCGGACAGCTACGAGGCGACCGGCACCCTCGCCGGCTCGTACGTCAGCGACAACATCGAGGACTACTACCTCACGCCGTGGGAGCTCGGCTACGGCTCCTTCGTGAAGTTCGACCACGACTTCATCGGCGCCGAGGCACTCAAGGCGATGGACCCCGAGACCCAGCGCAAGAAGGTCACGCTCGCGTGGAACGCGGAGGACCTCGGCAAGGTCTGGACCTCGCTGCTGAACGTCGACGGCCCGTCGTACAAGTTCTTCGACCTGCCGCTGGCGAACTACGGCTCGGCGAACTACGACGCGGTCGTGGACGCGGACGGCAACACCGTCGGCTTCTCGATGTTCACCGGCTACTCGTCGAACGAGCGCCGTGGCCTCTCGCTGGCGACCGTGAACCCCGACGTCCCGGTGGGCGCCGAGGTCAAGGTCCTCTGGGGTGAGTCGCCGAACACGACGAAGGCCGCGGTCGAGCCGCACGAGCAGGTCGAGATCCGCGCGGTCGTCTCCCCGGTGCCGTACTCCACGGTCGCCCGTGACACGTACCAGGGCGGCTGGCGCACCGGCTACAAGGGCTGACCCAACACCCACCATTCAGGCCTGGAGCGGAGTGGACGTCGGTGCGACCGGCCGACGCTCCCTCCGGGCCTGAATACGTTTCGACCCACCTGAACTCGAGGAGGTGCCCATGTCGCTGCGGAACGCGCTGCTCGCGCTGCTGACCTCGGCACCGATGACCGGCTACGACATCTCCCGCCGCTTCCAGTCCTCCGTCGGGCACGTCTGGCACGCACCCGACTCCCAGATCTACCCGGAGCTGCGCAAAATGGAGGCCGAAGGCCTCGTCGAAGCCGAGGCGGTCGACGATGGCGGCCGCGGGGAGAAGCGCGTCTACCACCCGACCGAGGCCGGGCTCGAGGCGCTGCGCACCTGGATGCGCACCCCGCTCAAGTACGCGCTCGACCGCGACGTCGCCCACCTCAAGGCCGCCTATTTCGAATGGGCTGATCAGGAATCCGCGCGCCGCACCCTCACGGACCACATCGCGCGCTACGAGGACCTCGTCGAACAGTGGCAAGGCCAGATCGACCAGATCGACCAGTCCACCTCCCCCGTGCTCAGCACCCGCCTCGCTGGCAAGCCCCCGGAGGAATCCCGCCGCATCGCCGCATTCCGCCGTTTCGCCTATGAGGGCCTCGTCGACCGCGGACACGCCGAGATCGCCTGGGCCAAGCGGGGGCTCGGGCTCATCGACGAGCTGTACTGACCGGCGTCTCGGCCCCCGCATTCATGCTCAAGGGGCGTCATCTGCCGTCACACCGCACCGACGTCGCTAAACTGGAGTCTCGCAACGCGGAGGCGAGCCCGCCGGCACCGCATCCTTCAGGCCGAGCCCGGTCGAATCACTGGACGCAGACGAAAGGGCCCATCCGATGAGCCACAACCCGCCCTACCGCGCCGACGTCGTCGGCAGCTTCCTCCGCACCGACGCGATCCACGAGGCCCGCGCCGCGCACGAGGCCGGTGAGCTCAGCGACGCCGAGCTCACCGCGGTCGAGGACCGCGAGATCCTCGATCTCATCGCGAAGGAGCGTGCCGCGGGGCTGCAGCTCGTGACCGATGGTGAGTTCCGTCGCGAGTGGTGGCACTACGACTTCTTCGACGGGCTCACGAACATCCAGAAGGTGAAGTCGGATCATTCCTTCCCCTTCCAGGGCCACCAGCCGAAGCCCGTCGAACTCGCGATCACCGATCGGATCCAGTGGAACCCGGCCCACCCATTCCTCGAGCACGCGAAGTACCTGCTCGAGCACGCCGACGGCGCAACCGTGAAATTCACCATCCCGGCGCCGACGGTCCTGTACTGGCGCCTCGAGCAGAACTCGATCCGCACGCCCGTCTACGAGCGCGCCGAGGACATCCTCGTCGACGCGATCGTCGCCTATCAGCAGGCGGTCACGGCGTTCTACGACCTGGGCATCCGCTACCTCCAGTTGGACGACACCGCCTGGGCCTACCTCTGCTCGGAGGTCGAGCTCGAGCGCGGCCGTGAGCGCGGCATCAACACGGACGGCGTCGCCGACCGCTTCGCCGCCGTGCTCAACGCCGTCCTCGCCACGAAGCCCGCCGACATGACCATCACGACGCACGTGTGTCGCGGCAATTTCCGCTCGACCTGGATCGCGACCGGAGGCTACGAGCCCGTCGCCAAGCAGATGCTCGCCGACACGAACTACGACGGCTACTTCCTCGAGTACGACACCGACCGGGCGGGTGGCTTCGAGCCGCTGCGGTTCCTCCCCGAGGGCGACAAGACGGTGGTGCTCGGCCTCGTCACCAGCAAGTCGGGCGACCTGGAGTCTCGCGAGGACATCACGGCGCGCATCACCGAGGCGGCGACCTTCGCACCGCTCAGGCAGCTCGCGCTCTCGCCGCAGTGCGGCTTCGCCTCCACCGAGGAGGGCAACGAGCTCACCGAGGACCAGCAGTGGGCGAAGATCCGCGAGATCGTGGCGATCGCGAACGAGGTGTGGGGCGACTGAGCCCCGCAACTCGCGGGTCATCCCGTCACGGCTAGACTCCCGACGGAGGGTGCAATGACGGGTGCCGCAGCAGCGACAGTTGGCCGCGAGCACCCCGACGCACGCCTGCAGCACCTCCTGCAGCGCGATGACCTCGTCCGCGATGGTGGACGCTTCGCGCTCGCCGAGCCCGGTCGCACCCGCACGGACGCCATGGCCGCCGACCTCCGGCTCGTGCGTGCCGCGCTCGAGACGGCCGAGCTCGGCTACCTGCTCGTGCGCGGCGACGACGATCGGCCGATCATCGCCGTCGACGCATCGGCGAGAGGTGCGCTCGAGACCGCGCTCGCGACCGCCTTCGCCGCGGAGCCGTTCTACGCCCGTGTCGACGGACCGGGCCAGCGCGCCGAGCGCCTGCTCGCACTCGGGACGCTCCCGGGTGAGGATGCCCAGCTCTTCCTCCTCTTCCGGCGGCGGGTGCGCGCGAGCCGCGCTGGCTGGCGCCTGCCCGAGGCCGCGGTCCGTCTCGAGCTGTGGGACTTCGGTGAGGAGGAGATCGTCGCACCGCGGGCGAATGCGCTCACCCGGCGGCGCATCGCCCGTGATGACGCGGTCATCACCATGGTCGAACAGCACGGCGGACGGTGGCCGAGCCTTGCTGGGATGTTCGACGACCACGCCGATGACGTGCACTTCCCGATCGATATGGTCTTCTCCTGGGTCGACGGCGATGACCCCGAGTACCATGCCCGCCGCGCTGCCCGGCTCGCCCAGCGGCGCCTCAACCCGGCGGACGTCAGCGCTGCCCGCTACCGCCAGATCGACGAACTGCGCTACGCCCTCCGCAGCGTCCACGCATTCGCCCCCTGGGTGCGCCGGATCTTCATCGCGACCGACTCCCCCGCACCAGCGTGGCTGAACACCGAGCATCCCGGGGTGCGCATCGTCCGCAGCTCGGAGTTCTTCACGGACCCCGAGGCGCTGCCGACCTTCAACTCACATGCCATCGAGGCACAGCTGCACCACATCCCCGAGCTCGCCGAGCATTTCCTCTACTCCAACGACGACATGTTCTTTGGTCGACCCGTGACCCCCGCGATGTTCTTCTCGCCCGGCGGCATCACGCGCTTCGTCGAGGCGACCGTGCGCATCGGGCTCGGCGAGACCGGACCGGAGCGCACCGGCCACGACAACGCGATGCGCGTCAACCGCGCACTGCTGCGTGAGCGCTTCGGCCGGCTCATCACCCGCCACCTCGAGCACTGCCCGGCACCGCTGCGGCGCAGCGTCATGGCCGAGCTCGAGGCGGCGTTCCCCGACGAGTTCGCGCGCACCGCCGGATCCCCCTTCCGCTCCCCGTCCGATATCTCGGTCACGAACTCGCTGTACCACTACTACGCGCTCTTCACCGGGCGCGCGGTGACGCAGACCGACCTGCGTGTTCGCTACATCGAGACAACGCTCGCCGACACCGCGGCGCAGCTGCGGCGGGTCGAACGCCGCCGCGAGTACGACATGTTCTGTCTTAACGACGGCACCGAGGCGGAGATCACCGAGGAGGCGAGGATCCCGCTGGTCACCGAATTCCTCGAGCGCTACTTCCCCGTCGCGGCGCCGTGGGAGCACGCCTGAGCGACAGCGCGCTGGCTCAGGTCCTGACGAGCTCGAGCGGGCGCGTCGGCGGATCGACCTCGGTGGCTGACGGGATCCGGATGCCGAGCTCCGCGAGGCGGCGGGCGCTCTCGGCGGCGTCGACGTGCCCGAGCGCCTCTGTCGCCTCAAGCGGGATGACACAGTGCAGCACGGTGTCGCGATAGACCTGGACGATGTTGAATGCGCGGGCACCGTCTCGCGGCCGCGTCCCGCCCGCCGGCACGAGCAGATCCTGCGTATAACAGCTCGCCGAGGCGACCGACACGGGGATCCCAGCAAAGGTCGCCGTCGAGGAATAATGCAGGTGCCCCGCCAGGATGGCGCGGACGTCGGTGCCGCGCAGCACGCGCGCGAGGCGCGACTGGTCCCGCAGCTCGACGGACACCGCGAGGTCGAGGATGCTTGGCACCGGCGGGTGGTGCATGACGAGGATCGTCCCGTCGATCGCGGTGTCGGCGAGCTGCGCAGCGAGCCAGGTCAGCTGCGCGTCGTCGATCTCGCCGTGGTGAACGCCGGGCACGCTCGTGTCGAGCGTGATGATCCGAAGCCCGCCGATCCAGTGCACCCGGTCGATCGGTCCCGTCGTCGGCGCCTCACCGAGGAGCTCGGCGCGGAAGGCCGCTCGATCATCGTGGTTGCCCATGGCCCAGATGATCCGGGCCCCGAGGCGGTCGGCGACGGGCTCGACGAGGTCGGCGAGTGCCCGGTAGGCATCGGGCTCGCCGCGGTCGGCGAGGTCACCGGTGAAGATGATCGCGGCGGGGCGCCGGCCGGTCGATTCGAGAGCGGCGAGGAGTTCGCGCAGCCGGGCGGTGCTGTCGACCCGGTCATAGAGCCGGGCCTGGCCCCCGAGGAGGTGCGTGTCGCTGATGTGGACCAGGACGTGATCGGGCCGCGGATACTCCGCGTCACGATGAGACATGCCCCTCATGCAAGCAGATCCGACTGGCTGGTGGCTGACGGCACACGGATGCATGCGTGAACTCGCGCCCCGGAGCACGGCCCGGCCGCCGCGGGGCGAACCGTATTTCCGCCGCCTGGAAGGCCGAGTTGTTTGGGCGTCGGGAAGTCCGTAGCTTCGCGAGGTGAGCCATCGGCACTGTCTCGTGCCGTCGTGTCGAGGAGGACCGCCATGAGCAGTGACCGTCGAATCATCGCCCCCTGGCCCGGTGACGACCAGCGCGCCTACCTGCAGGGTGGGATCGAGTCCACGGGGACGAAGATCCTCTGGCTGTCCGGCACGACGGCGACCCAGGTCGGCGGCGCGGCGCTCCACATCGGCGACGTCACCGCGCAGTCGATCGCCGCGCTCGAGAAGACCGGGGTCGCCCTCGCCGAGGCCGGGTACGAATGGCACCAGGTCGTCCGCCTCAACTGGTACGTCGTCGCCAGTCACCTCGACGAGTTCCGCGCCACGGCGAACGCCGCCGTCACCGAGTACCTCGCGAAGGTCGGCTGCAAGGCGCCGGGGGTGCTGCTCGGGGTCACGAGCCTCGCACACCCCGACATGCTCGTCGAGTTCGAGGCGACCGCGGTCCAGTGACGCCGTCGACGGTGCGCCGCCTCGACGACCCGGAGCTCGAGCGGCGCCTCGCCGCGGACTTCGCCGTCGAGGACGGCTGGACCTACCTGCAATCTGCCGGCACGGGCCTGCCGGTGCCGGGCGCCGCGGTCGCCGCGGGCACGTACTATCGCGAGGTCGCCCGACGCGGTTGCGACGCGTGGCCCTCGTGGCGCGGCGTCGAAACGAGCGTGCGGGATCGACTCGGCCGGCTCCTGGGTGTCGCCCGGGAGGAGATCGGCTTCTTCCGAAGCACGAGCGAGATCGTCAATCTCGTCGCCGCGAGCGTCCCCTGGCGAGGCGGCGAGGAGATCCTCGGCTTTGCCGACGAGTACCCGTGCAACGTGCTGCCTTGGCAGCGCCAGGCCGCCGCCGGGGCGCGGCTCGTCCAGCTCGACGTCGCCGATCCCGCCGAGCGCGAGGACCGGCTCGTCGAGGCGATTACGGAGCGCACGAGCATCGTCTCGATCTCCCACGTCCACCCGTGGACCGGCGTCCGACTCGACCTGCAGCGGATCGGCCGGGCCTGCCGCGAGGTCGACGCGCTCCTCGTCGTCGACGGCATCCAGGCCCTCGGCGCGGTCCCGGTCGACCTCACCGACGTCGATGTGTATGGCGCAGGAGTCTTCAAGTGGCTGCTGTCCGGATTCGGGACGGCGGTCGGCGTCGTGGGCGAGCGCGCCCGGTCGCGTCTGAATCCCGTCTTCCGCAGCTACCGGAATCCCCCACCGAGCGACCGGCTCGACTACACGGCGGCGAACCTTCCGGGGCTCTCCGTGCTCGACGCCTCGCTCGCCTATCTCGAGGAGCTCGGCTGGGACGTCGTCCACGGGCGCGTCGAGCTCCTCACCGCGGCCGCATTCGAGGACCTCGCGGACCTCGGGATCAGCCCGCTGACCCCCCTCGATCGGCGGGCGGGGATCGTCAGCCTCGAGGTGCCGAACTCGGCCGCCGTGGCAGCGGCGATGCAGGCGCGGCAGATCTCCGTCTCGGACAAGGAGGGCCGCACCCTCATCTCCCCGCACTGCTACAACACGCGGGATGAGATCCGGCGCTTCGCGGTGCAGTTCGCGGAGGTGCTCGACGAGCTCGGCCGCTAGCGACGCGCGGCAAGCCCCTCGTCGAGGGCGGCGGCAAAGCGCTCGACGTCCTCGTGCGTGTTGTAGAAGTGGGGCGAGACGCGCAGCAGCCCGAACTTGTGCATGACGTCGATGCCGCGCGCCGCGAGCTCGTCGACGAGACCGCCCGCGTCCGCGTGCCGGGCGCTGAGGATGCCGGCCCGCGCATCCGCTGGCGTGACGATCTCGAGACCGGCCTCGGCGAGCACGTGCCGCACCGATGCGGCGAGCGCATCAACGCGCGCGTGCACCGCGGACCAGCCCAGCTCGCCCACGTACTCGAGCGTCCGGGCGAACACGTCGAGCAGCGGGAACGGCGGCTCCATGTACTCGAGCCGGTCGCTCGGCGGCGGATTGCGATAGCCGCGGCTCACCGGGGTCATCGCCTCGCGCGCCCGCGGGCTGACATAGCCGACCCCAAGCCCCATCCCGGACAGCAGCCACTTGAAGACCGCCGCGCTGTAGACGTCGACGTGCTCGAGGTCGACCGGCACCGCGCCGAGTGCCTCGATGCCGTCGACGAGGAGCAGCGCGTCGACCTCGTGGCACGCCCGGCCGAGCCGGCCGAGGTCCACCCGCGTCCCCGTCGTCGCGTGCACGTGCGTGACCGCCACGACCCGGGTCCGCGGCGTGATCGCCGCGAGCAACTGCTCGGTACGCGCCTCCCGATCGCCGGGCTCGACCCAGCGCACGAGTGCACCGGCCGCCTCCGCCTGCGCCCACGGCAGCCGGACCGAGGGGAAGTCGTCCTGCAGGACGACGATCTCGTCACCCGGACGCCAGCGGATGCTCGCCGCGGCGAGAATGAGCAGCTCGCTCGTGCCGCGGAAGAACTGGACCTCCGAGGCGGCCACGCCGAGGAACTCCCCCGTGCGCTCGCGCAGGCGGGCGGCGCGCTCGTGCCACCCCGGCTGCCCCTTCGCGCCGAGCCGCCCGAGCTCCCGGAAGTGCTCGGCGGCCGCCTCCGCCGCCCCGGGCACGGGCAGCCCGGCACCGGCCGACTCGAGGTACACGCGGCTGGGGCGATACGGGAAATCCGCGCGCATGCGCGCCGACCAGTGCGCCTCCGACCATGCGGCGGCGTCGCCGACGGCCACCATCGCGTCGGCGGCGCTCAGTGTTTGCCCGCGAGCGCGTCCGCGTCGATCTGCTCCTGGTTCTCGACGTACGGGGTGCCGTGGGTGTGGAAGGTGGCGACGGTCTTCATGCCCCACGCCTGGCCCTTCGCCCGCTCCGCCTGCGACCACTGCACGACCGGCCAGTCGGGGGCGAGGATGAGCCGCGCACCGGCGTTCGCGAACTCGATCCGGTTCCCGCCCGGCTCCCAGACGTACAGGAAGAACGTCTGGTTGATCGCGTGCTTGTAGGGGCCGTACTCGATGTACACGCCGTTCTCGAGCATGATGTCCGCCGCCTTGAGGATGTCCTCCCTGGTGTCCGGCGCGAAGGCGATGTGGTGGAAGCGGCCGCGCTGGCGCGACCAGTCATCCGAGTACACGACGTCGTACGACTTCTGGTGGAAGCGGAACCACCACGCCGCGTGGCGGCCGTCGTCGAGGCGTACCCGCTCGGACTCCCGCGCGTCCATCACGTCCCGCCAGAACTCGCCGACCGCGTCGACGTCCGACGCGAGGTAGTTGATGTGGTCGAGCCGACGGGCGTTGACGCCCTTGCCGGGGAAGCGGGCCGCCTGGTTCTTCAGCGCCGGGCGGTCCAGGTCGTCCGGGGTGTAGAACTCGGTGTCGTAGTAGAGCGCCATGAGGTGCCCGTCCGGGTCCTCGAACTCGTAGGAGCGGCCAACGCCGACCTCCGGCTCGCGCCAGCCCTTACCGAGCCCGGCCTTCTCGATCGCGGCGACCCGGCGCTCGAGCGCCTCCGGCGAGCCCGCGCGGTACAGCGTGCGGCCGACGCCGTTCGTGTCGCTCGCGGTGAGCTTGATCGTGTACAGCTCGTACTCATCCCAGCAGCGCAGGTAGATCGAGTCGCCCTGCTCCGCGACGACGCGCATCGCGAGCAGCTCCTCGAAGAACCAGCGGCTCTCCTCGAACTTCGGGGTGAAGAGCTCGACCGCACCCAGGTGCGAGAGGTCGTGCTGTGCGAGATCAACCATGCGTGGTCCTCCTTGACTTGGCTTCCAGACTACGGCCGCGGGAAGACGCGGCCGTCAAACAGTTTCCGAGCGGTCCGGATCGTGATGCTCGAGCCGAGCCAGCGACCGTCCTCGGCGCGGGCCACCCGCACCGTCGAGGTGAGCGACCCGCTCGGGTGCTCGATGACGAGCGCACCGCCGGCACCGCATTCGTCCTCCCCGACGACGGCCACGCCGTCTGCGACCGTGCCGGGGATCGATATCCCCGCGGCGACCGACGCGGCCATGAGCACGCCGATCGAGGTGTGGACGCGGTGTGGGATGAATGTGCGGGTCGCGACCGCGCCGCCCTCACGCGGTGGGCTGAGCAGCGAGAGCTTCGGCACCGTCTGCTCGGTCACATTGCCGAGGCCGAACAGCTCGCCCGCGCGTAGACGGATCGACTCGAGTGCGGCGCGCAGCTCCTCGCGAGCTTCGAGGTCCGCCGGCTTCTCGTCACCGGCGACGCCGAAGTCCTCGGCGCGCAGGAGGACGACCGGCATGCCGTTGTCGACGAGCGTGACCTCGTGGCCGTCGATGACGTCGATCAGCCGGCCGGTCGGCAGCACCGGTTTCGTCGGTGCCGCACCGCCCATGGCGATCTCGATGGGCGCGGCCGTGCCGGGAACGCCATCGATCGCGGTATCCCCGGCATACTCGACCCGACCGCCGGGAGTGGCGAAGGTCTCGACCGCGAGATCGCCCGTGTTGACGAGGCGGATCGTCACGCTCGTGCGGGGATCGCCGGGCTGAATGAGTCCGCGCTCGAGCGCGAAGGGGCCGACCCCGGCGATGATGTTGCCGCAGGTCTGCGAGTCGGCGACGAGCGGTTCGTCGACGCTGACCTGGAGGAAGAGGTAGTCGAGGTCGATCCCGGTCTCCGCCGACCGTGACACGACCGCGACCTTCGACCGCAGCGGGTGCGCCCCGCCGACGCCGTCGATCTGGGTGGGGTCCGGGGAGCCCATGATCTCCAGGAGCAGGCGGTCACGCTCGGCGCGCTCCGCCGGCAGATCCTCGGCAAGGAAGAACGCGCCCTTCGAGGTCCCGCCGCGCATGAGCATGGCAGGGATCCCCTCGGACGCGGCACTCACTCGGCGGGCCCCTCGTAGGCGACGTACTCGATCCCGAGAGACTCGAAGACGGGCCGAAGGCCGTTGACGTCCATGGAGATCTCGCCGTCGTAGTACCGCGCGCGCGCCGCCGCCTCCCGCTCGGCGCGCGCCTTCGACGCGGCGAGCGCCTCGGCGGCGAGCCGTCGCGGCACGATCGTGACCCCGTCATCGTCCGCAACGACGATGTCGCCGGGCTCGACGGTGGTGCCCTCGAGGACGACGGGGACATTGACCGAGCCGGCAGTGTCCTTGACCGTGCCCTCGGCCGCGACGAACTTCGTCCAGACCGGGAACCCCATTCGTCGCAGCTCGTCAGTGTCGCGCACGCCACCGGAGGTGACGTAGCCGCGCACGCCGCGGACCTGCAGCTGCGTCGCCATGAGCTCGCCGATGAAGCCGAACGCCGAGTCGGTGGTCGGGACGACGACGACGACGTCGCCCTCCCCCGCCTGCTCGATGGCCGCGTGGATCATGAGGTTGTCACCCGGCGCACAGCGTACGGTGACCGCGGTGCCCGCGATCGCGGCGCCCTGCTGGATGGGACGAATGCGGTGCCCGGCATACCCGATGCGCCCCATCGCCTCGTGCACCGTCGCCGAGCCGTACTGCGCGAGCTCGGCGGCGATGGCGGGGTCGGCCTTCGGGTGACCGGTGACGATCTGATGCCGTGCCATGCGCGTGCCTCCTAGGCGAGGGTGTCGGTGACCTGCGGGTAGTACCGCATGTACGCCTCGGACATGATCGAGACGGGCAGGCCGAGGTTGGGGCCAGCGTTGCGCTTGAGCTGCACGCCGCGACGGATCGCGAGCTGCGTGTAGTACTCCCACATGTGCTTCTGGGCGGGCAGCGTCTCCATCGCGGCCTGCTTGCGCTCCCAGCCGGCGGTGACGTCGAGGAGGACCTCGGGCTTGAAGCCGGACATCTCGGGCTGGTGCGGCTCGAAGAAGAAGACCGGCGGCGCGCCGATGATCTCGTCCTTCGTCGGGGTGCGGCCGTCGAGCGCGACGCCGATCGCCTGCGCCTGGACGCGCGCCTCGAGCGTCATCCGCGCCGCGGCCGGGTGGTCGCCGTTGTACGGGTCACCAAGCGGGTGGGTGAGCACGAGGTCGGGCTGGATCTCCCGCATGACCCGGACGATCGCGGTGATCGACTCGTCGGACTCCCGCAGCGGGTAGTCGCCGAGGTCGAGGAAGCGGATCTCGGCGCCGAGCGCGTCCGCCGCGGCCTGCGCCTCCTCGGCACGGATGGCCTTGATCTCCTCGAGGGTCTTGCCCGCGAGCCACTGGCTGGCGGACTCGCCGCGCTCCCCGTAGGACAGGCACACGACGACGGCGCGGCCGCCGCGAAGCACGTGGCTGGCGATGGCACCGCCGGCACGCCAGACGAAGTCACCGGCGTGAGCACTGACGACGAGCATGGTGGACATTCGGGCGGCCTCCTCAGGACGGTGATCGGGACCGACCCATTATGGCGCACGAATGTCCTCGAAATTGTCTACAATCTGTAGAAATACCTATGGCGATAGGTATTTCTTGCGCTACACTCGGCGCGACACCCACCTGCGCGACCCCGCGCATTCCTCAAAAAATCACCCCACTTCAAGGGAGAAGACCACGATGGCGGAGAACCTCCAGCAACTCCTCGACGAGACCGGCAACCCCGTCGATCTGCTGCGCAACTCAAAGCTCGGTACCTACATCTACCCGGTCGTCCCGGCCGAGTTCACCAACTGGCGCCGCGAGCAGAAGGCCTGGCGCGAGACCGCCGTCCTGTATGACCAGACGCACCACATGGTCAACTTCTACATCAAGGGCCCGGACGCGCTGCGCCTCCTCACGGAGACCGGCATCAACTCCTTCGACAACTTCCCGGTCGACCGCGCGAAGCAGTTCGTCCCCGTCGCCTCCAACGGCGGCGTCATCGGCGACGGCATCCTCTTCCACGAGGCGCAGAACGAACTCGTCTACGTTGGCCGCGCGCCGGGCGCGAACTGGCTCCAGTACCAGGCGGAGACCGGCGGCTACGACGTCGAGACCGTGTACGACGACCGCTCGAACTCCCGCCCGTACGGCGAGGCCGTCACGCGCACCTCCTACCGCTTCCAGATCCAAGGCCCGAAGGCGTGGGACATCATCGAGCGGCTCGCCGGACGCAAGGTCGAGCAGGTCAAGTTCTTCCACATGGGCCACCTCGAGGTCGCCGGACTCAACATCCGCACCCTGCGCCACGGCATGGCCGGCGCGCCGGGCCTCGAGATCTGGGGCCCCTACGAGCAGCACGGTCGCGTCCGCGAACTCATCCTCGAGGCCGGCGCCGAGTTCGGCATCGAGCCCTGCGGTTCGCGTGCCTACTCCTCGAACACGCTCGAGTCCGGCTGGATCCCCTCACCGCTGCCGGCGATCTACTCCTCCGAGGCCGAGCGCGGCTTCCGCGAGTGGTCGGGTGTCAAGTCCTACGAGGCGATCAACGCGCTCGCCGGCTCGTTCGTCTCGGACAACATCGAGGACTACTACCTCAACCCGTGGGAGCTCGGCTACGGCTCGTTCGTGAAGTTCGACCACGACTTCATCGGCCGCGACGCGCTCGAGGCGATCGACCCGGCCACGCAGCGCCGCAAGGTGACGCTCGCCTGGAACGACGAGGACCTCGCCGCGATCTGGGCGTCGTTCGTCGACCGCGACCAGGAGCCGGCGATGTTCTTCGACCTGCCGAACGCGAACTACGGCTCGTCGAACTTCGACGCCGTGGTGGATGCGGACGACAACGTCGTGGGCCTCTCGCTCTTCACCGGCGTCACCGCCAACGAGCGCCGCGGCCTCTCGCTCGCGACGGTGAACCCGGACGTCCCGCTCGGCGCCGAGGTCCGCGTCCTGTGGGGCGAGCAGCCGAACTCGGGCAAGACCACGGTCGAGCCGCACCGCCAGGTCGCCGTCCGCGCGATCGTCTCGCCGGTCCCCTACGCGGAGACCGCGCGCGCCGAGTACCAGGGCGGCTGGCGCACCGGCTACAAGCACTGAGTCCTGGCACGATCGCCGACGGGCGGCGGATCCGATTGGGTCCGCCGCCCGTCGCGTTGCGTGGCGGGGTGTTGACCGAGTGGCGGGTCTGAGCGCGCGGGAACCCGCCACTGAGCGAATCAGCCGCCGCCCGGAGTCGGGAGGAATGCGGAGGGAGCGGTATCGCGCATTCGTGCGGACTTGCGAGTTGCCCCGTCCACACCTCGCGGCCACCGCAGCTTCTCCACAATGTGGTGGTTGCGGGCCACGAGCCGATCGAGCCCGGGCCACACTCAGGGGATGCAGGTCCGGGACTGGCTCGATGCGCACGGCGGAATCGCGCACCGGCGCAGCCTGGCACGCGCCGGCCACGACGCGTACCGGATCCGGCGCGCCGGACTCGAGACGATCGGTCGCAACTGGGTCGTCACCGATCGCGCACCACCGTTGCTGCGCCGAGCGGCGACGCATGGCAGCCCCCTCACCTGCGCGTCGGCAGCGGAGCACCTCGGCCTCGGTGTCCTCGAGCCCACCGACCGGCTCCACCTCTGGCGACCGGCCCATGCGAACTCGCGCGGCAGCGCGAATGCGCGAGTGCACCGGGCTGCCCTCGTCGGCGAGCATCTCGACCCGCTCGTCGTGCCGATCCTTGATGTGCTCGCCCACGCCGCGACCTGCCTGCCCCGACGCGAGGCGCTCGTCGTGTGGGAGTCGGGCCTGCACCACGGCCTGATCTCGCCGGCCGCACTCCGCGCGGCACCATGGCAGAGCCGTGCGGCGCGCGAGTACGCCCGGGTCGGTTCGCCGCTGTCGGAATCGCCGCTGGAGACCGTGCTGCTCCACGGCATGCTCGAGTTCGGGTTGCCCGTGCAGCAGCAGGTGTCGATCCTCGGGCACCGCGTCGACTTCCTCATCGGCAGCCGGCTGGTCATTCAGGCGGACGGGTACGAGTTCCATCGCGATGCCCGACAGCGCCGCTCGGACATCGCGCACGACGCGGCACTGCGGCTCCACGACTACACCACGTTCCGCTTCGACTTCGTGCAGGTCGTGCGTCGCTGGCCCGAGACGATCGGTCGCATCCTCGGCGCCTTCGATCGTGGGTTGCACCGCTGAGCGGGACCCGCGCATTCATCGCGTCGCGGCGGGCGCGTCCGCGGAGCGCCAAAGCGCGCTCCCCACTCCTGCGTGCACCGACCTTCCAGGCACGGGACCGCGGGGGATTCACCGAGCGGCGGGTAAGCGTGCTGGCAGGCCCGCCACCCGGTGAATCCCCCGCCATCCGGCAAGGCGGATGCATGCGGAGGCCCGAGCGATCGCGTGTGCGGCAGCGATCGCGCGTGCGCCAGCTGATCGCGCGTGCGCCAGCTGATCGCGCGTGCGAGGGAACGCGTGCGCGGCCGCGGGCTCAGTGCATGTCCTGCTCCATGAGGGGCGAGGCGAAGCCCTCGATCTTCGCGTCGATGAGGAAGGGGCGGTCGCGGGGGCCAGCGAGCCAGCCCTCGAGCGGCGCGAGGTCGTCCAGGGACCGCACGGTGATGGCCTCGCAGCCATAGCCGCGCGCAATCGCTGCGATGTCGGTGTCGGGGAAGACCACCGTCTCCTTCTGCGGGTCCTGATGGAAGATGTGGACCTCGGCGCCGTACGCGCTGTCGTTGAGGACGACGATGAGGAGGCCCAGTCGCTCCCGGACCGCGGTCTCCAACTCGACCGCATTCATCAGGAGCGAGCCGTCCCCCGTCGACAGCAGCGGCAGTCGGTCGGGGCGCGCGAGGGCGGCGCCGATCGCTTCGCCGAGGCCCGAGCCGATCGACTGCGAGGCGATGTCGAGGAGATAGCCGTCCGCATCCGGGACACGGTAGAAGGAACCGGCGTAGGCGTTGACATTGCCCCCGTCGACGATGACGGTGCGCTCGCGCGGCAGCGTCCGGTCGAGATGGCGGGAGAGCACGCCGGGGTCGATGTGCTCGGCGGTGGAGCGGTCGTCGAGCGGCTGATCCGCCCAGTATCGGCCCTTCGCGAGGCGCTCGCGGGTCTCCGGGGTGCGCCAGGCGGTGCGACCGGCAGGAATGCGCTGGCCCAGCACCTCGGCCAGCTCACCCGCGACGGCGGCTGAGTCGCCGAGGATGCCGAGCTCGACCTCCCGGTGCAGGCCGAACGCGGTCGCCTGGTCGTCGACCTGCACGATGCGCTTGCCGTCGGTGAGGGCACCGCCGCGCGCCGTCCACTTGGTCAGCGCGGCCCCGAAGACGACGAGGAGGTCCGCCTCCTGCATGAGCTCGGCGGCCGCATCCGTCGCGAAACCGCCCATGACGTCAAACCCCCACTCCTCGCCCTCGAAGAGCCCGCGCGCGCCGCCGGATGGCACCACGAGCGCGCCGGTCGACGCCGCGACGGCAAGGAGCTCGGCCTTCGCGTGCTTCGCCCCGCGACCAGCGACGATGAGCGGGCGCTCGGCAGCGAGGAGCTCGTCCGCGATGCGCTCGATCGATTCCCGCGAGGCGCCCGCGCGCAGCACCTGCGGCGCCGGTGGGACGAGGTCCGGGGCCCAGGCCACGAGCTCCTCCTGCACATCGACGGGCACATCGAGCAGGACTGGGCGTCGCTGCAGTGCGGCCTGGTGGACCGCTGCCGCTGCGCCCGCGATGGCCTGGTGTGCGCCCTCGACCCGGAGCGCGAGGCCGCCGACGGCCTCGAAGGCGCGGACCTGGTCGAGGTGGAAGTTCGAGACGACATCGCCGCGCGCGACCGCCCCGGCGAGGACGACGAGCCCGGTGTGGGCCTTGACCGACTCGAGGACGCCGGTGAGCGCATTGAGGTAGCCGCCACCCTGGTGCACGGAGACGACCGGCACGGTGCCGGTGAGCCGCGCGTACGCGTCGGCCATGAGCGCCCCGCCCAGCTCGTGCCGCGACTGGGTGAACTCGACACCCGAGTTGATGAGCGCATTCGTCATATGGAAATTACCGCTGCCGACGACGCCGAACGCGCGGGATGCGCCCGCGGCGGCGAGGGTGCGACCGATGGCTTCCGCGACGGTGATCTGCTCCAACTGATGCTCCTCCCGCGGCGCACCGCGGCGCCGTCGAACGCGTTCTCGCGCTGCTGCGCGACGAGTCCAGGCTAATCGCTCGCGCGCGACGCTTCAGCCCGGCGCCTGCACACCACCCTGCGAACCGCCTCATCCCTCGGGCTGCGCCTCGAGCCATTCGAGCGAGCGGGTCGAGCTCGCTACGAGCGGCCGGAGCCCCGGCCCCTCATCGCCGTGCGGCGCGTACGCGAGCTCGAGCTCACGGGTGATCGCGGTCGAGGCCTGCTGCAGCAGCTCGATGGTCGGGCGGGTGGGGGTGGCATCGTTCGGCACGATGGCGCAGAGCGCGCCGGTGACGACCCGCGCGGGACCATAGATCGGAACCGCGATCGACCGCGACTCGGCATAGATCCACCCATCGGCGACGACCGCGCCCTCCTTGCGGGCGCGGCGCAGCCAGTGCTGCAGCTCGGCCGCGTCATGAATGGGGTGAGCCGCCGAGCGCGGGAGCCCTTCGGCGACGACCGCCGCGACAAGCGACTCGGGAGCATGCGCGAGGAGTACGAGCCCCGGGCCGGACAAGGCGAGTGCGGTGCGGCCGCCGATGTAGCTGCCATTGACGACGGCATCACGCGCGGAGAGCTTCTCGATCGTCAGCACATCGGTGCCCGCGAGGACGCCGATCTGCGCGTGCTGCCGCACAACCGAGTGCACCCGTGCGAGGTAGGGCCGGGAGATCTCCCGGAGCCCGAGGCCGCCGGGCGTGCGGGAGGCGAATTCATACAGTCGCACGCCGAGCCGGTAGACGCGGTCCTCGGCGCGCTCGACGAGCCCCTCCTGGAGGAGCTCGGCGAGGAGTCGATGCACGGTCGATGGTGCGAGCCCCGAGCGTTCCGCGATCTCGCTCAGCGTCAGGAAAGGATGTCGCGTCTCGAAGGCGCTGAGCACGCGGAGGTGGCGCTGCAGCGCGCTCTGTCCCGCGGACCCTCGTGCCATGTCTGGAGCCTAGGCCAGCGGGCGACACGGCGGGCCGATCCCGCGCATTCCTCCCCGTCGCACCGGGCGGGACGAATGCGCGGGACCGGCGCCGCGACTCAGTTCTGCCGGTACGTGGTGCGGGCCCACTCGTGGTACGGCGCCGGGGCGACAGTCGCGCGGATGCGGACCTGGCGGTGCTGCTGGTCGACCGCGGCCTTCTGCGAGATGGGGTCCTCACCCCAGACGACCTCGACCTCCTCGCCGTCGGCAATGTCGACGTCGAGCGTCGCGAGCGACAGGTACAGCTGCGAGTACGCGACGTAGCCGACATCGGTGGAGATCCCGACGCGCTTGCCGTCCTTGCGGATCTCATCCATCTGGTACAGCCCGTAGCGGGCCTTCGGGAAGTCGAGGAACTTGGCGGGGACGCCTGGCTCAAGCTGCGAGCGGACGACGCCCGCGACGTCCTCGGCATTCCATACGAGGGTCACCTTGCGGCGACGCTGATTCGCGGCATGCACCTCGAGGGCGGCGCGACCGTGGAATTCGTGGTCGAAGCGCACGGAACGACCAAGCCCGATGTCGTACGGCGTCATGTAGAAGTCGCGCACATCACTCGAATAGAGGGAGCCGCCGACCGAGCCGGCCCGCGCCGCCGGGAGCCACTCGCGGTACGCCGCGAGGTCCTCGTCGAAGATCGCGGGGAACGGGGTCGGCACCCAGCCGGACTCGAGCGGTGAGGAGGAGTACGCCTTCGCACCGACGCGGCGGATGTCGAACTCGGCGCCGGCCTCCAGGATCGCGGCGCGGACGGTCTCGCCCTCGGCGTAGGGTCCGTAGAACTCGAAGCCCGGCTGCCCGGCCATGCCGTGGCGCAGCCCCTTGACCGCCTTGCCCGCAATCGTGAAGTCGCCGATGTGGAAGAACTTCAGGCTCGTGGCGACCGCCATCGACTCGGCGTCGAAGAGCTTCGCCATGACCCGGTCGGCCTCGGGGCCCTGCAGCTCGTAGCGGTAGAAGGTCGGGTCCCCGTCTCGCATGTGTGAATTCGCCTCGAGTCGGTAGGCGACATCCTTGCCGGCCGCCGCGGCGAGCTCGACGTTGTAGCGCACCCAGTCGATGAGGATGTGGTGGCCGATGAGCACGCGACCCTCGGGGCCCTCGTCGTTGTAGAAGAGGATGCCGTCGCCGATGAGGTAGCCGTCCTGGTTGACGGAGATGAGCTGCTTGGCGACGCCCGCACGGAAGTTGGTGAAGGTGTTCGGTGAGATCGACTCGAGCAGCGGCACGAGGTCCGCACCGCCGAGGAAGAGCTGCGTCATGTGGTGCGACTGGTCCATGAGGGCGACCGTCGTGTTCCACGCCCGCTGCTCGTCGCGCCAGTTCGTGAACTCGGGCGCGACCGGGAAGGTGAAGGCAGGCCAGTCCTGGTTCCGCAGGTACTCGATCGGGTTCGGGGCGCCGCCGAGCGCGGCGGCGAGGGAGTCGTTCGTCATCATTGACCTTTCTGGAGGAATGCGCGGCCATGGTATGCGGCACCGCCGACATCGCGGCTAGTCGAATTCCGTTGAAAGCAAATGGGTCCTGGAATGTCGCCGGGGCGCGCTACCTTGGCGTGACGGAGACCCGCGGATAACGATGAGGTACCGGATCTCCTGACGCGCGCGAGAATTGTTGACAATCAATTCGGCGGGCGTTTACTGTCTGGCGTTCGGTGTCTTACCGGACCAGAACGCACGACCACACGGGACGGGGGCGACATGGGAGCCAGGCTGACGCTCGACCGGGTCAGTCTCAGCTTTGGCGGCGTCGATGTCCTGGAGGACGTGGGCTTCGAGGTCGAGCCCGGCATCATCCTCGGACTCGTCGGGCCCAACGGCGCGGGCAAGACGTCACTGTTCAACTGCATCTCCGGGCACTATCGGCCGAGTGCCGGCTCGATTCAGATCGACGGCACCGAAGTGCTCGGCCTGCAGCCCGCGCAGCTCGCCCGGCACGGCCTCGCGCGCACCTTCCAGCACGCCGCACTCCAGCTCACCTCGAGCGTGCTCGAAAACGTCGTCCTCGGCGCGCACACCCGACTGCCCGGCTCGCCCATCGAATGGTCGCTCCGCCTGCCACACACGACGAAGGCCGAGCGTGCGGCACGGCGCGAGGCGTATGGCCTGCTCGAGCGCGTCGGCCTCGACTGGGCCGCTCAGATGTCCGCCGACGAGCTGAGCCACGGCCTGCACAAGTCGATCGAGCTCGCGCGGGCGCTCATGCTGCACCCGAGCCTGCTCCTGCTCGATGAGCCGGCCGCCGGACTGTCGCACGGCGAAGTCGAGCAGTTCATCACCATCGTCAAGCAGCTCCGCGACGAGCAGGGCATCACGGTCGTCGTCGTCGAGCACAACATGTCCGTCATCTCCCAGATCACCGACCGGGTCGTCATCCTCGACCACGGCAAGAAGCTCATGGAGGGCACCGCCGCCGAAGCACAGGCCGACCCGCGGGTCATCGAGGCCTACCTGGGGGTGCAGCACGATGCCTGAGACTCCACTGCTCGAGCTCACGGAGGTGAGCGCCGCCTACGGTCCGGTCAAGGTGCTGCACGACGTGTCGCTCAGCGTGCCGTCGGGCGGCGCGGTCGGCATCCTCGGCGCCAACGGCGCCGGCAAGACGACGACGCTGCGCGCCATCAGCGGCACCGTCCGGGTGCCCAGCGGCGCCATCCGCTTCAACGGCACTGACATCCGTGGCAAGCGCCCGGACCAGGTCGCCGCGCTCGGCATCGCCCACGTCCCCGAGGGGCGCGGCACCCTGCCGAACATGACCGTCCGAGAGAACCTGCTCGTCGGCGCCTACCTCCGCAGTGATCGCGACGGCATCGAGCGGGACATCGACTACCTGCTCGACCTCTTCCCCAACCTCCGGCGCCGCATCCGCTCGAACGGCTCGGCCCTGTCGGGAGGCGAGCAGCAGATGCTCGCCGTCGCCCGCGCATTCATGGCGAAGCCGAAGCTGCTCGTCCTCGACGAACCCTCGCTCGGTCTCGCCCCCTCGACCGCGCAGGACGTCTACGCGGCCATCGCCAAGCTCCGTGCGGAGTCCGGGATCGCCATGCTCGTCGTCGAGCAGAATGCGAATCTCGCGTTCTCCATCGTCGACAGCGCCGTCGTGCTCGAGACCGGACGCAGCGTCCTGACCGGCACCACCGCCGAGCTCAAGGGCAACGACGAGATCAGGAAGGCGTACCTCGGAGGCTGACATGTTCAACTTCACGACCTTCATCCAGCTGATCATCGACGGTCTCGCGACCGGCTCGATCTATGCCGCCCTCGCGCTCGCGATCGTGCTCGTCAATCAGGCGACTGGCATCATCAACTTCGCGCAGGGCGGGATGGCGGTGCTCTCCGCCTACTTCGGGATGACCATCGGCAATCTCATGCTGCCGATCCACCCGATCCTCGGCATCGTCGTCGGCATCATCGCGGCCGCCATCATCTCCTACGGCATGGGCGCGATCATCGAGCGCTTCGTGATGCGTCGCTTCATCGGCAGCCATCCGGACACCCAGGTGGTGGCGACCGTCGGCCTCCTCACGCTCATCACCGGCGCGGCGGGGCTCATCTGGACCTATAACTACATCCCCTACCCGTTCTTCTTCGACGCGGGTGAGAGCTTCCGGATCGGCAACGTCGCGATCAGCGTCTGGTCGCTCACAACGTTCCTGACGATCCTCGCGCTCATGGGGGTCCTGCAGGCCCTCTTCCGTGGGACGAAGATGGGCCTCGGCCTTCGCGCCGTCGCGGACAATTCCGCATCTGCCGCCCTGTCGGGCATCAACGTCGGTCGCATGCTCATGGCCGGCTGGGGGCTCGCCGCCGTGCTCGGCGCAATCGCCGGCATCCTTGTCGCCGCGAAGATCCAGCTCCAGCCAGGCATGTTCGACACCTTCCTCGTCTACGCGCTCGCCGCGGTCATCATCGGTGGGCTCGACTCGCCGATCGGCGCGGTCGTCGCGGCCTGGGGCATCGCCATCCTCGAGAACCTCGCCGGCACCTACGTCCCCTGGATCGGTCACGACATGAAGATCGCGGTGCCATTCGTGCTGCTGTTTGTCATCCTGCTGCTTCGGCCGCAAGGGCTCTTCGGCCGGAAGGTGGTGGTGCGGGTATGAGCGAGCACCTCACCACCTCCGTGCGGACCGAGGACACCGGGTTCTGGGGCCTGGTCGACCGGGTGACCGCGAACCGCTGGGTCCGCTGGGTCGTGCTCATCGCATTCCTCGCCCTGCTCCTCCTGCTGCCGCTCGTCGCCGAGCCGTTCACGAATCAGACGATCACCCGGATCGCCGTCTTCGCGGTCGCGGTCCTCGGGCTCAACATCATCATGGGCTACACGGGGCAGGTGTCCCTCGGGCACATCTTCTTCGTCGGGGTCGGCGCATACTGCGCGATCATCCCCATCCGCGCCTGGTGGGGCGGCGACCTCGCCGAGGGCAGCATCGTCATCGGCTTCGTCCTGGCGCTGGTCATCCCCGGTGTCCTCGGCCTCGTCATCGCACTCGCGGCGGTCCGGCTGCGGGGTCTCGCGCTCGCGATGGTCACGATCGCGCTGCCGATTATCGGGGTCCCACTCGCGAAGCGGTTCTCCGATATCACGGGCGGCAACGAGGGCGTGTCGATCAAGCGGCTCGACTACCTCAGCTCGAGTGGCGCGACGCTCAAGGGCAACCCGTTCTCGGCACCCCCCGGCATCGGCCTCGCGGACGATCAGTGGCAGTACTACATCGTCGTCGTCATCTCGGTCATCCTCTTCGCCCTCGCGTTCTTCCTCGTGCGAGGCAAGTTCGGTCGCGCGTTCGCGATCGTCAAGGAGAACGAGGCCGTCGCCGCCTCGATGGGCATCTCGCCCTACTGGTACAAGGTCATCTCCTTCACCATCTCCGCGGTGTTCGGCGGTGCGGCCGGCTTCCTCTACATCGTCGCGCTGCAGTACACCTCCTCGGAGGCACTGTCCTTCGGCCACTCGATCGAGCTCGTCATTGCGACGATCGTCGGCGGTGCCGGCAGCATTGCCGGCTCATTCCTCGGCGGCGTCGTCTACGTGCTGCTCCCGCAGCTCACGAATGCGGTCTACCCGGAAGCGACCACGGCCGTGCAGGGTGTCGTCATCCTGCTCGTGCTGTTCCTGCTGCCGGGCGGACTCGCGAGCCTCCCCCGCGTGATCCGGCGGCGCACCTCGCGCCGACGCGGTGGGCCCACAGCCGGTGCCGACCTTGCGGCCGACATCGCACCCGGAATCACCAAGAGATAGCCCACGACAACTAAGGAGTGGCCACAAATGATCACCTCACGAAGCAGTCGGCGCGCCATCGCGCTCGCCGGCGCGGTCGGCGTCATCGCCCTGGGCCTCGCGGCCTGCGGTCGTGCCGACGCGCCCGCGGCGCCGGACGCCAGCAGCACTGACGCCGCCGTCGTCGCCTCCCCCGGCATCACCGACACGACGCTGACGTTCGGGATCTCGACCCCGCTCACCGGCGCGACCGCTGGTCCTGGCAACTGCACCGTCGACGGCGCGGTCGCCTACTTCGGGATGAAGAACGCGGAGGGCGGCATCGAATTCGGTGACGGCAAGACCCGCACCATCGAGATCAAGAAGTACGACGACGAGTACAACCCGGAGAAGTCCGCGGCGAACTTCCAGCAGATGGTCGCCGACGGCGTCTTCGCGGCCGGCCTCGGTCTCGGCACGCCGACGAACCGCGCCTGGCGCGACGCGGCGATCGAGGAGGGCGTGCCGCAGGTGCTCGTCCAGACGGGTGACCCGATCTTCAGCGATCGCACCGAGTCGCCGTGGCAGCTCGGCCTCGTCCCGACCTATATGCAGGAGGGCGCCGCCTTCGGCACCGCGCTCGTGGCCAGCGGCGAGCCGCACACGGTCGCCGTGCTCTACCAGAACGACGACTACGGCAAGGGCTACCTCAAGGGCTTCATGGACTCGATCGAGGGCGCTGACCAGATCGAGGTCGTCAAGGAGCTCTCGTACGAGCCGACCGCCCCGTCGCTCGAGGGCCAGATCACCGAGCTCGCCGCGACCGGCGCCGACGTGCTGTTCCACGCGGTCTCGGTGACGCCGCTCGCGATCGAGGACCTGCAGAAGGCGCAGGCGCTCGGCTGGTCCCCGATCTGGTTCCTGCCGTCGAACACCGCCTCCCCGGGTGGCATCCTCACCCCGGCCGGCGTGACCGGCGACACCTTCCCGGGTGTCTACGCGGCCGGCTTCGCCCAGGCCGCGGCGGCCCCGCCGTTCGCCGAGTCCCCCGAGGGCAAGGTCTACTTCGACGCCATCGCGGAGTACACGGAGAACGACGGCAAGTCGTTCCCGCACTGCGTGTGGTCCTGGATGGGCGCGCAGATCCTGCAGCAGGCCTTCGAGACCATGACCGAGCCGACGCGTCAGTCGTTCTACGACGCGCTGACCTCGATCACGGGCTTCGACACCGACTTCGGCTTCGGCCCGATCGACACGACGGTCGACGGCGCGCCGGCGGTGCAGACGGTCATCCTGCAGCAGTTCACCGGTCAGGGCTACAAGAACGTCGACGTCGTCGAGTGACGTAGTCCCAACCCAGCGGAGGGGTCCGGTCGCTCTCGGCGGCCGGGCCCCTTCGCATTCCTCCCGGTACCCCCGGTAGTTGCCCAATTCTGCTGCTGATCGGGCGTCTTCACCGGCAGAAGTGGGCAACCACCGGGGCGCCGTCAGGCGAGCGTGCGGAGGGTGGCGGCGACCGAGTCGAGGTGGGCCTTGGTCGCCCGCTCCGCGGCGTCGGCGTCGCCCGCGAGCACGGCGTCGATGATGGCGAGGTGCTCGAGCACCGAGCGCTGCGCGCGGCCCGGCAGGAACGCGATACGGAACTGATGCCGTGCGGACTGCGCCCAGAGCCGCTCGAGCAGCGCGGCCGCCGTCTCGTGCCCGCTGACGGCCAGCAGCACCCGGTCCATCTGCTGATTGAGCCGGGAATAGCCGATGAGGTCTCCAGCGGCGACCGCCTCGGCGATGCCGGCCCGCACCTCGCGCAGCTCCCACGCGTCATCCTCGGTGAGGCGCTCGGCTGCCTTCCGGGCACATAGCGCCTCAAGCGCGCTGCGCACCTCGACGATCTCGATCGCCTCCTCGACCGTGATCGCCCGTACCCGGGCGCCGCGATTCGGGAGCCGCTCGACGAGCCCCTCGTTCGCGAGATTGACGAGCGCGAGCCGGACCGAGGCGCGGCTCGCACCGAACTTCTCGCTGAGGTCGGCCTCGACGAGCCGCTGCTCCGGGACGTAGCCGCCGGCCAGGATCTCCTCGCGGATCCGTGCGACGAGGTCGCTGCTGACCGTCTCCTGACTCACGTGACGACCGCGTTCTCGGTGCGGCGCTCAGGCCTGGCGAGGTCGGCGTAGTCCTGGCCTTGGACATGCCCGACGAATGCGCGGGCTCGCGCCGTCAGCTCAGCACCCTGCGCCCAGGCGAGCACGACGGTCGCGGGCGGGGGCGGCGGGTCGATCTCGACCTGGACGATGGGGAGCCCGTCGTAGCTGAGACGACCGGCAGGCCGCTGCACGAAGAGGCCGTAGTCGGTGGCACTGCGGGCCACAATCGACCTGGTGAGCTCGAAGTCGGGGGTGCGCAGCCGAATGTTGGGCACGAGACCACGGTCCGCGAACATCTCCACGGTGTGGCGGGTGCTCGGCAGCCGGTCGAAGAGTACGAGCGGATGCTCGGCGAGGTCATCGAGTCGGACGGTGTCCCGCGTGGCGAGTGGGTTCGCCGCCCCGAAGTACGCGTAGGCGTGCGCTTGATACAGCACGTACCGCTCGAAGTCGGCGAGATCGCCCATGTCGTAGAGGACGGCCACGTCGAGGGCGCCGGTGTCGACCGCGGTGAGCAGCTCCTGGATGCCGCCGAGCTCGAAGCTGATCGTCACCCGCGGGTGCTGCCGCTGGAACTCGGCGAGCAGGCGCGGCAGCACGCTCGCGGCGAGCGTCTCGTAGCAGCCGATCCGCAGCGACCCGATGAGCTCCGCCGACTCGCCGCGCAGCTGGTGGACGAGGGTGCGGTAGTCGACGAGCAGCTGCTGAGCCCACTCCCGCACCACGACGCCATCGGCGGTGAGGGTGACGCCGCGGGAGCGGCGGCGCACCGTGAGCGGGACGCCGAACGCGTGCTCGAGGTCGGAGACGGAGGCCGCGACGGCGGAAGCCGAGTAGCCCAGGCGAGCCGCTGCGGCCGCGATCGTGCCCTCCTCCGCGACCGCGAGGAAATGCCCAAGCTGCTTCAGCGAGAGGTCGTCCACCTCGACTCCATCTGCGCTGACCACTCGGCAAGTCTGCCAGAGCCGTGCCTGCCTCGCCGTCCTCGGCCGACCCGGTTTGCTCCCCGCAGCCGTTCGAGGAATGCGGGGTAAGCGTTCGGGAAATCCATTGATCGCATTCAGACGCATGGGTCTACCATGAAGAAACAGATCACGAACCGGTAACGACGGCGACACGGTCCCGCTGGGGATCGTAAAGATCCCGCCTCACAGCCTCAAGGAAGGTGCTCATGTCCGAGACAATGACCCAAGTGCGAACGAACCTGTACATCGGCGGCGAGGAGCGGGTGGCGGCAGCGGAGTTGCCGGTGCCCGACCCGGGGAAGGCGGGCCGGATCGTCGGGGTGGCCGCGTCGGCGTCCCCGCAGGACGTCAGTGATGCGATTGCAGCGGCGAAGGCCGCGTACCCCGCGTGGTCGGCGTTGACGCCGCAACAGCGCGCGGAGCAGATGACCGCCGCGCTGGCGGGCATTCAGGAGCACCGCGATGAGGACGCTGCGATCCTCAGCCAAGAAAACGGCAAGGTCCGCATGGAGGCCTGGGTGGATTCCCTCGTCTTCGAGATCCGGTGGAATCTTGCCGTCGCGCTCGCCGACGAGGTCGCGCAGGGCAAGGTGCTGTCCCCCGCGCCCGGGATCCCCGTGGAGACCACCGTCACCTACAAGCCGCTCGGCGTCGTCAGCCTCATCGTGCCGTTCAACTGGCCGATCGCGATCCTCGGCGCTGCGCTGCCGCACGCCCTGCTCGCGGGCAACACCGCGATCGTCAAGCCACCGCCCTCGACGCCACTGGCACTGACCCGAGTCGTGCAGCGCGTCGCCGAGCAGTTGCCGCCCGGCGTGCTCAACGTCGTCACCGGCACCGACGCAAACATGAGTCAGCTCATCCAGTCGCCGGACGTCGCGAAGGTGTGCTTCACCGGCTCGGTCGGTGGCGGCAAGAAGATCCAGGAGATGGCCGCGGCCTCGCTGACGCGCGTCACCCTCGAGCTCGGCGGTAATGACCCCGCGGTCATCCTCGACGACGCCATCCTCGACGACACCCACCTCGACCGGCTCTTTGCCGCCATCTATGACACGACCGGGCAGATCTGCATGAATGCGAAGCGCGTCTACGTGCACCGCTCACGGACGCAGGAGGTCGTCGACGGGCTCACCGCGCGGCTCGAGCAGGTCAAGCTCGGCTACGGGCTCGACGAGGGCACGACGATGGGCCCGCTCCACCAGGCGTCGCAGAAGGCGTTCGTCGACTCGCTCATCGCCGAGGCCAAGGCCGCCGGTGCCGAGGTGCGCGAGTTCGGCGAACTCCCCGGCGGAGAACTCGCCGACGGCAACTTCGTGCGTCCCGCGATCGTGATCGACCCCGACCCGAGCCTCCGCATCGTCACCGAGGAGCAGTTCGGCCCCGTCATCCCGATCCTCCCCTTCAACACTGACGAGGAGGCGGTCGCGGCAGCGAACGACACCTGGGCGGGGCTGTGCGGCTCCGTGTGGACGGCCTCGCCGGAGCGCGCCCGCGCGATCGGGTCCCGGATCGAGGCCGGCTACGTCTGGGTCAACGACCACGGCGCCACCCGCCTCGACCTCCGCGCCCCCTTCGGCGGCGTCAAGCAATCGGGCTACGGGCGGGAGCAGGGCATCGAGGGCGTCCGGGCATTCCAGGACACGCACTCCCTCGCATTCCTCGATGAGGAGGCGCTCGCCGCGCAGGCGCACTGAGGCACGAGAACGGCCCCGTCCGCTGCACCGAGTGGTGCGCGTGACGGGGCCGTCTTCATGTCAGCGCGACAGCGGCCCGACGAGTCAGTGGAGATGCCGGGAATCGAACCCGGGTCCATCGCTGATTGCCCTCGTCTTCTCCGGGCGCAGCTCACGGCTCGTTCTGCTTGGCCGCGACGCTTGTCGTGAGCACCTGCGTCGACCGGCCCAGCCTCAGTGCAAGTCCCCCGTGACCCTGAGACGCGATCGCGGAGCAAGCCTCCTTGATGACGCCACGCACCGGGTAGGAGACATTCCCGGGGTGACGGACTTTAGGGCTCTAGCCGATCAGGCGGCGAGAGCGAAGTCAGCGCGCTTGGAATTCGCACTTATCGTTTGGTGCCATCGTTAACGAGATAAAACACCATCCTCGGCCCGCTTCTCGTGAACGCACAGGCGATGTCGAAACCGATCATCCCCGGGTCGTGTTCTCGGACGGGACCACTGTCGCGCTGTGGAGTTATGAATGCGTTTGCTCGCGTACGCGGCGAGCATGCCAGTATACGCGGTTGCGACGGTCCCGGCTAGGCCAGCGGCACCGCGGGGCGGATGACGAGCGCCTCGCGCTTGCGATGGACGGTGAGGTAGCGGAGCCCATCGTCACCGGCACGGAAACCGCGCCTCGAGCGGCGGGGCAAGAACACGACCGCGCCGGGGGTCAACGCAACCTCGCCGACCTCGGTGCGAAGCCGCCCGTCGCCCTCGAGCACGTGGATGAGCACATCGACCTCGGGGCCAGCGTAGTCGTCGATGCCGTCCCCGGGGGCGAGCTCGATGATGTTGGCGTCGAGGTCGCGCTCCGCGACCGTGATCGACCAGATGGCACCGCCGCTGTGCTCGGCGATGAGGTCCTCGGTGTCGACGAGCACGCGCGGCAGCGGGGTGCTTGCGAGTTTCGTGATCTGGATCCGGTAGTCGCCCGGCTCCTGGTGCTGGTAGGCCCAGCCGTAGCTGCCGGGGAGGTCGCGCTCAAATTCCTCGCGCAGGTGGAGCGGGTCGTGGTCGTTGCTGAGCACGAAGGACTCCCCGACCTCGAGCTCGCTGTAGCGCTGGAAGATCCGTGGGTGACGATCCCGCTTGGGGATCTCGCGCACGTCCAACACTTCGGGGGTCCCGGTCATCGCTCGCCTTTCGCGTCCATCATTGGCGTAGTTCTCACAAGTGATTCTTGTATAAACTCGGCATATGGGCCAAACCATCACCCCCGTCGACCTTGACGCGCTCGGCGACGAGCTGCTGACCCAGGCATCCCAGTCCAGCAGTGGCCGCGCGACCCAAGTCTTCCGCGCCGTGCCGGGCGGCTCGCTGTCGCAGGTGATGCTCGCCCTCAGCGCCGGGCGCGAACTCGCGGAACACGCGAACCCCGGTCAGGCGCTCCTCCACGTGCTGCGCGGCCGCGTCAGTGTCACCGCCGGTGAAGACACCTGGGAGCTCGGCACCCACGGCCACATGACCATCCCCGAGCAGCGACACAACCTCCTCGCGCTCGAGGACGCCGTCGTCCTGCTCACCGTGGTGCGGGGCGGCGACTGATGGACTCGCGCGATCGCGAGCGGACGACGGGCGCACCAGCGTCGACCGCCGCGGTCGCGCGAACCCGGGAACGGGTGCTCGATGCGCTCCGGACCCAACCGGAGCCCCCGACGATCGCCACGCTCGCCGCACACCTGCGCGTGCACCCCAACACGGTGCGATTCCACGTAGACCGCCTCATCGCCACGGGAGCGGCCGAGCGGGTCCCCAGCCCACCGCGCGGACCTGGTCGGCCCGCCGTGCGCATCCGCGTCACTCCACGAGCCCCGGAGGGTCCGCGCCACTACCGAATGCTCGCGGAAGCACTCGGTCTAGCGCTCGCGACGGTGGCCGATGGCACGCGGGCCGCAGAGGAAGCAGGCAAGACCCTCGGCCACCGGCTCGCCGGCTCGAGCAGCCCAGCCACCACGGCACAGTCCGCGATGCCCGCCCTGCTCGACGTGCTGCGCAGCCTCGACTTCGCGCCCACCCAGGTCGGCCCGAGGGAGATCAACCTCCACAGCTGCCCGTTCCTCGAGGTCGTCGGGCCGAGCGGCGGTACCGCCTGCGCGGTCCACCTTGGGCTCATGCGCGGCACCATCGAGGCGCTCGACGCGAGCATCGAGGTCGAATCGCTCACCCCATTCGTCACACCGACGCACTGCGTCACGCGGCTGCGGACCGTCACGTGACGATCCGCGACCGCGACGACACCGTCGCCCAAGGGCACTGGGTGCTGGCGCGCCTCGGCAAGCGCGTGCTCCGGCCGGGCGGGGCGGAGCTGACGACACGGCTCCTCGACGCCGCCGGACTCGCCGGGGCCGACGTCATCGAGCTCGCACCCGGGCTCGGTCGCACCGCCACCGCGATCGTCGCCGCGGCGCCACGCTCCTACCTCGGCGTCGACCAGGACCCGGCTGCGGTCGAGGCCGTGGGGCGCATCGTCAGCGAAGTCGGGGAAGTCCGCGTCGCGGATGCTGCCGACACCGGGCTGCCCAGTGCAAGCGCCGATGTCATCATCGGCGAGGCGATGCTCACCATGCAGGGTGGGCCGACGAAGGCGACGATCGTCGCCGAGGCCGCACGCCTCCTCCGGCCGGGCGGGCGATATGCCATTCACGAACTCGCGCTCACCCCTGAGCATCTCGCAGACGAGGTGAAGACCGACATTCGTCAGGGGCTCGCACGCACCATCCGAGTCAACGCGCGACCACTCACGCTCCCCGAATGGCGGGGGCTCCTCGAGAGCCACGGATTCGTCATCGACGATGTGCAGACCGCCCCGATGGCACTCCTCCAGCCGCGGCGGCTCATCGCCGATGAGGGGCTCGGCGGCGCGCTGCGTTTCGCGTACCGGGTGCTGACGCGGCCCGCCGCGCGGCGGCGAGTGCTCGCAATGCGGCGCACCTTCCGGCGGCACCGGCGGCACCTCACCGCGATCGCGATCGTTGCCCGGAAGCCGCCCGCCTGAGTTGACTGCGGTGTGAGGTGCGGCGACTTAGCGCGAGACCTTGCCGAAGAGCTGCGCGATCGGGCGGTAGACGATCGGCTGCGCCGCGACGACCGCGCCCGCGCACACGAGCATGCTGATGGCGAAGAAGATGACGCCGAGCCAGCTCGACGCGTCGTTCGTCGCCGCGAACATGTGGTTGAGGTTGCGCTGCGCGCCCGTCGCGAGGACGAGGACGACGTGCACGATCGTGAAGAGCACGAAGAGCAGCATGGTCGGGTAGTGCACCGCGCGCGCCCACTCGACTGGGTAGATCCGGTTGACCTTCGCCTCCGTCGGCCAGAACTCGGCCATCCGGATGCCGGTGATGATCGCGAGCGGGGCGAGGACGAAGACGACGCCGAAGTAGCTGAGTTGCTGAAGCGCGTTGTAGTTCACCCAGCCGTCCTCGGTCGGCCAGTCGAAACTCACGTACTGGAGCAGTGCCGACAGCGCATTCGGCACGACCTCCCAGCTCGTCGGGATGATGCGCGCCCAATGGCCGGTGACGAAGATGAGGATGATGAAGATCGCGCCATTGACGACCCAGAGCAGATCGACGGCATTGTGCAGCCAGAGATGGAGCGAGATCTTGCGCGGGGGGCGCTTCGTGCGGATGAGGCCCTTGTTCGACCGCGTCCAGAAGCCGGGGGCGCGGCGGGTCATCCGCACCTGCAGGCCGGAGCGGACCACGAGCACCATGAAGAAGATGTTGAGGAAGTGCTGCCAGCCGGCCCAGGCGGGCAGGCCCTCGGCGACCGGCACCGTCGGCCGGTACTCCCCCGGATACTGCGCCATCCAGGCCTGGACCTCGGGCAGCGTCCGCAGCCACTGCGCGAGCAGGACGAGCCCGACCGCGACGACGATGAGCACCGGCGCGAGCCAGAGGAGCACACGCCAGCGCGAAGCCCGGAACCGTGCCCAGGCCGACTCGGTCGCCTTCGCCACCGCCGACTACGCCTTCAGTGCCGCAACGAGCTGCGGGACGACCTCGAAGAGGTCCCCGACGACGCCATAGTCCGCGATCTCGAAGATCGGCGCGTCCGGGTCATTGTTCACCGCGACGATCGTCTTCGCTGTCTGCATGCCCGCGCGGTGCTGGATCGCCCCCGAGATCCCGACCGCGATGTAGAGGTCTGGCGACACCGCGACACCGGTCTGCCCAACCTGCAGGTTGGGTGCCGCGTAGCCGGAGTCGACCGCGACCCGGCTCGCGCCCACCGCGGCGCCGAGGACGTCGGCGAGCCGCTCGACGATCGCGAAGTTCTCCTTCGACCCCAGGCCGCGGCCACCGGAGACGACGACCCGGGCCGACTTGAGGTCGGGCCGGGAGCTGTCGATGACGATCGGCGTGCTCGACACGACGGTCGCGTCGGTGGCAGCGCCCGACGCCGCGAGCCCCGCGGCGTCCACCGTGCTCGCGCCCGGCAGCGTCGTCGCGTCGAACTCGCCGTCGCGCACCGTGATGATGGGGGCGGCCCCCTCGGCTGCGGCGGTCGTCGTGAAGTTCCCGCCAAAGACCGAGTGGGTGGCGACGAGTCGGTCGCCGTCGACCGCGACCTCGACCGCGTCGGCGAGCACCGGGCGACCAAGACGTGCGGCGAGGCGCCCAGCGAGCTCGCGGCCGTCGACCGTGTGCGGGAGGACGATCGCGTCGGCGTCGCCGACCTGTGCGGCAAGTGCCGTGGCGATCGCCGCGGTGCGCCCGACGATGCCGTCGACGCCGGAGATGACGAGAATGCCCATGCTCACTTCACCAGCCCCTGTGCCTTGAGGTACTCGGCGATCTTCGTGCCGCCGTCGCCCTCATCCTCGATGATCGTGCCCGCCGCGCGCGCGGGGCGCTCCGCGACCGAAAGGATGACCGTGCCGACCGAGCCGAGCTCGCCGGCCGACTGCTGCTCGAGCGGCTTCTTCTTCGCGCCCATGACGCCCATGAAGTTCGGGAACCGCGCCTCCGCAGACTTCTCGGTCACGGTGACGACCGCCGGCAGCGGGGCACTGAGGAGGTGCTCGACCTCCTCATCGACGCGAGTGCCCTCGACGGCAGCGCCGGTGAGGCGGACCTCGCTCAGGCTGCCGAGCAGCGGGAGGCCGAGGAATTCGGCAACCATCGCCGGCACGACGCCGCCGCGGCCGTCAGTCGACTCATTGCCCGCGACGATGAGGTCCGCGCTCTCGCCACGGACCGCGTCGGTGAGCGCGCGGGCGGTCTTGAGGGCATCGGCGGCGGCGAGTTCATCGTCGACGACATGGATCGCCCGATCCGCACCCATCGCCAGGAGCTTCTTGCGCAGCGCGTCCTTCACCTGGTCCGGTCCGACCGAGACGACGACGACCTCGGTCGACTTGTCCTGGTCCTTGACGAGCAGCGCGACCTCGAGGGCGCGCTCGTTGATCTCATCGATCACCTGGTCGCCGCTGCGGTCGAGCAGACCCGTGTCGAGGTCGAGCCGCCGCTCGCCGTAGGTGTCGGGGACTTCTTTGACGAGCACCACGATCTTCACGCCAACAGCCTACCGGCCCGCTGGTCGCGAGCTGGCGCGAGTGGGTTATTCGCCGAGCCGGTTGCGGGTGCGCATCGCGCGCTCCGCCTCGCGGCGGTCGTCGCGCTCACGCAGCGTCTGGCGCTTGTCCCAGTCCTTCTTACCCTTCGCGAGCGCGAGCTCGACCTTCGCCCGACCGTCCGAGAAGTACATGCTGAGCGGCACGAGGGTGTATCCGCCCTCCTTCGTCTCGCGCGCGAGCTTGAGGATCTGCATCTTGTGGAGCAGGAGCTTACGTTTGCGGCGCGGCGGGTGATTCGTCCACGAGCCCTTGTCCCACTCGACGATCGAGACCGCATCGAGCCACGCCTCGCCATGCTCGATGAATGCGTAGCCATCCGTCAGATTGACCCGACCGGCCCGGAGCGACTTCACCTCGGTGCCCGTCAGCACGATCCCCGCCTCGACGGTGTCCTCGATGAGGTAGTCGTGGCGGGCACGGCGATTCACCGCAATGGGCTTGCGCCCCTGCTCCTTCGCCATCGTCCACCTCCAGCCGATCCTGCCGACGTCGCGCGGGGTTGTTGGTCAGCGGGCCGCTTGCCCGACCGGCCCACGCGCCCCGCGAGCAGATCAGCCTACCGCGGTACCCACCCGGTGCGGCCTCCCGCTCGATGTGCACGTTTTCACCGCGTGTGCCCGTTTATTCGGGTACATCGGGTGAAAACGTGCACAGGGAATGACGGCGAGGGAGGAATGCGCGGGCCAGGCGCCGCGAGCCATGAGTGTGTCGCGGGGCGGGGCGATCGCGGGAGTTATCCACATTCGTCCCTTGGGCGGTGGCGGCGGTCGGCGACCGACGGCATGCTCACGGTGTGGACGAGGTCATTCCGATCAGGACGGCGCGCGGCCAGCGTCTGCGCGGGGAGGGGCACCGGCTCGAGCGGGCGACCGCGCGCGGCGAGCTCGCGCGCATCCGCCAGGGCGCCTACGTCGAGCGGGCTGACGCGGACGCCGCGAGCCCCCTCGAGCTGCACCGCGCGAGGATCCTCGCCACGCGCCACGCCGCCCGGCACGAGCCGACCTTCTCCCACGAGTCCGCCGCGGCCCTCCACGGCATTCCGATCCTCGGCGACTGGCCCCCGTGGTGCCGGACGACCGTCCCCGCACGGGTGAGGTCCTCCGGTGCGGTGCACCGCACCCTGCGCAGCCTGGACCCCGAGGATCGCTGTCAGCTCGAGAACGGCGCCCGCGCGACGACCCCAGCCCGCACCGCCGTCGACCTCGCGGCATGCCGCACGCTCCTGGCGGGCATGGTCGCGATCTCGCACGTCCGGCACAGCGGGGTCGGGCTCGACGAGTTCGAGGGGGTGCTCGAGCGGGCGGGCCGCTTCCCCGGGCTACGTCGGGTGCGTGCAGCGCTCGCACGGTCAACGGCGGGGTCCGAGTCAGTGCTCGAGACCCTGATCATTGCGCGTTGCCAGGACTACGGCTTCGAGCCGCCCGAGCAGCAGCGGGTCGTCGTCGGCGTCGACGGGATCGAGTACCGCGTCGACTTCGCCTGGCGGGAGGGCCGAATTCTTGCTGAGGGCGACGGGCGGGACAAGTACGAGAACGCCGAGCTGCTCGCCGGCCGGAGCCCCGCCGACGTGCTCTGGGCCGAGAAGCGTCGCGAAGACGCGCTCCGGCCCGGTCGCGAGTTCGTGCGCATCGGGTGGGCGGACGCCTGGGGCGGCCACGGGCTCGCCCGCCGACTCCTCGCGGTCGGTGTGCGGCGCCCCGACCGCCGCCTCGTCAACCTCACCTTCTAGCGGCGAGTCCGCCCCACGCGCGGTGGTGGCGCCCTGCACCGTGGCGGCAGGGACACAGTGGCGGCCGCCGGCCCGTGGGCCCCGGTGCCGGTACGCGATGTGCACGTTTTCACCCGATGTGCCCGATAAAAAGGGCACACGGGGTGAAAACGTGCACATTGAACGGCGGGGAGGCACCGGCGGCCCCAGACCGGAGGCGAGGGGCGGCACGAGGCCGGCGCGGCACCGGGCCGACGGGCACCCGGCACCGGGCAGCCGCGCAGCCGTCAGACGCGGAGGTAGCGCTTGATGGCGACCGAGGCCGACAGGCCCGCGAGGACGACGCCGATGAGGAGGAGGACAGGCACAATCGACACGGCATCCCCGACCCCGACGAGCAGGCCGGTGCCGCCGAGCGTCGCGCCGATCTCCCCTCGCACGAAGAACTGCACGATCGCGACGAGCGCCCCACCGGCAAGGGCCGAGCCGACGAATGCGGCGAGCACGCCCTCGAGCACGAACGGCGCCTCGATGACCCCGTTCGACGCGCCGACGAGCCGCATGATGCCGATCTCACGGCGGCGGGAGAAGGCGGAGAGGCGGATGGTCGTCGAGATGAGCAGGACGGCGGCGATGAGCATGAGGATCGCGACACCGATGGCGGCTGCGGAGGCGGCGTTGAGGATGTTGAAGATCGGCTCGAGATAGGCGCGCTGGTCCTCGACGGACTCAACCCCGGCGTTGCCGGCGACCGATTCGACGACGATGTCCGCATTCGCCGGATCGACCATGGTGACGCGCGCGATGGCACCCACGAGCTCGGGGGTGAGGGTGTCGACGACGGGGTTGTCGGCGAGCACTTCCCTCGTCTCGGCGAGCACCTCCTCGGGGCTCAGATACTCGACGGACTCGATGTAGGCGGCGAGCGGTGCGGTCTCGAGCTCGGTGCGCACGGCGGCGATCTCCTCGTCGCTCGCGGCCGCCTGCAGACAGTTGCCGCCCTGATCGATCGCCGAGCAGAAGTACACCTGCACCTGGGCGCGGTCGTACCAGTAGTCCTTCATCGAGGTGATCTGCGACTGCAGGAGCACCGCGACCCCGACGAAGGTGAGCGAGATGAAGGTGACGAGGATGACCGAGACCACCATCGAGGCGTTCTTCGTCAGCCCGCCAAAGGCCTCCTTGAGGATGAGTCCGAGCCTCATGCCACGCCCTCCTCGGGCTGGCGCACGATCGGCATCGCCTGCGTGATGTAGGCCCCGCCGCGCTCGTCGCGGATGACCTGCCCGCTCATGAGCTCGATGACGCGGCGCTGCATCCGATCGACGACCTCGGCGGCGTGCGTCGCCATGAGGACGGTCGTGCCGCCGCGGTTGATCTGCTCGAGCACCGACATGATGCCCTGGGCCGTCTCGGGGTCGAGATTGCCGGTCGGCTCATCGGCGAGCAGGATCGCGGGCTTGTTCACGACCGCACGGGCGATCGCGACGCGCTGCTGCTCGCCGCCCGAGAGCTCATGTGGCATGCGCGCCGCCTTGCCCTGCAGCCCGACCATCTTCAGCGCATCCGGCACCGCCTCGCGGATGTAGCCGCGCGACTTCCCGATGACCTGGAGCGTGAAGGCGACATTGTCGTACACGGAGCGATTCGGCAGCAGCCGGAAGTCCTGGAAGACAACCCCGAGGCTGCGTCGGAAGTACGGCACCTTGCGGCTCGGCATCGCCGACAGCTTCTTGCCGAGCACCCAGACCTGCCCCGCATTCGGTCGCTCCTCGCGGAGGACGAGGCGCAGCAGTGAGCTCTTGCCGGACCCCGAGGCGCCGATGAGGAAGACGAACTCGCCCTTGTCGATCTCGAGCGAGACGTCGCGCAGGGCCGGGCGAGACGTCCCTGGGTAGGACTTCGACACGTGCTCAAACCGGATCATGGCGGATGCAGCCTATGGAGCCCGCCACGCACGGCACGGCAGGCGCACCGGCGAGCCGATCATTCTCAGGAATGCGGATCCCGCGCATTCCTCGAGCGTGCTGTCGACCGTGCTCAGTCGGCCGTGCCGCGCTTGCGCCACTTGATGCCGGCGGAGATGAACCCGTCGAGGTCGCCGTCGAAGACGTCGTCGGGGCGGCCGACCTCGTAGCCGCTGCGCAGGTCCTTCACCATCTGGTACGGCGCGAGGACGTAGGAGCGCATCTGGTCACCCCAGCTGGCGGTGATCGTGCCAGCGAGCTCCTTCTTCTTCTTCGCCTCCTCCTCGCGCTGCAGCAGCAGGAGTCGGGACTGGAGGACGCGGAGCGCCGCTGCGCGGTTTTGGATCTGCGACTTCTCGTTTTGCATCGAGACGACGACGCCGGTCGGCAGGTGCGTGATCCGCACGGCCGAGTCGGTTGTGTTGACCGACTGGCCGCCGGGCCCCGAGGAACGGTACACATCGACACGGATATCGGACTCCGGGATCTCCACCTCGGTCGCCTCCGCCATGAGCGGGATGACCTCGACCGCAGCGAAGGACGTCTCCCGGGAGTGCGCCGAGTTGAACGGCGACATGCGCACGAGCCGATGCGTGCCGGCCTCGATCGAGAGCGTGCCGAATGCGTAGGGCGCGTCGACCTCGAACGTCGCCGATTTGATCCCCGCCTCCTCCGCGTAGGAGGTGTCCATGACCGTGACCGGGAAGCCGCGGTGCTCCGCCCAGCGCAGGTACATCCGGAACAGCATCTCGGCGAAGTCGCTCGCGTCGACACCGCCCGCCCCGGCGCGGATCGTCACGACCGCGGGGAGGGCGTCGTACTCGCCGTCGAGCAGCGTCTGCACCTCGAGCGCCTCGACCGTCGACTGCAGGTCGGCGAGCTCCTGGCGCGCCTCCTCGGCGGTCGCCACGTCCTGCTCCGCGTTCGCGAGCTCGACGAGGACCTCGAGGTCATCCAGCCGCGAGGCGACACCGGTGACCCGCGTGAGCTCGGCCTGCGCGCGCGACAGCCGCGAAGTGACCTGCTGCGCCGCGGCCGGGTCGTCCCAGAGGTCGGGTCGGCCCGCCTCCTCGGACAGCCCGGCGATCTCCCGCTCGAGCCGGCTCACGTCAACGACCGCCTCGATGTCGGCGAAGGTGGCGCGCAGCGCGGCGATGTCAGCGGTGAGATCGAGTTCGTCCATGGCCGATCGAGTCTACCGGCGCGGGGTGCGGCCCGCCCGAGAGTAGCGTTATCGGGATGAGCGACAACGTGCGGGATGTGCTGCGGCGCTACGCCTTCATGGTCTACGCCCCGACCGCGCTCTTCTCGTTCGGCGAGGGCGCCATCCTGCCACTGCTGCCGATCCTCGCCGCCGACGATCATCGTGATCCGCTCGCGGCACTCGTCGCGGGTTGCCTCGTCCTGGGCCAGCTCGTCGGCAACCTCCCCGGCGGCTGGCTGGCCGCCCGCGCCGGCGAGCGGATCACGATGATCGTCGGCGGCAGTCTCGCCATTGTCGCCTCGGCAGGCATCGCCTTCTTGCCCGGCGTGTTGTGGTTGGCAATCTCGACGTTTGTCCTCGGGATCGCGGCGGCCGGCTTCGGGCTCGCGCGCCACGCATTCATGACGACGCGGGTGCCGTTCGAGTTCCGTGCGCGGGCGCTCGCGCTCGTCGGCGGGACATTTCGCTTTGGGATGTTCGCGGGGCCGTTCGCCGGTGCCGGGCTCGTCCTGCTCACCGGCGACGGGCACGCCGGGGCCTGGGTCATGGGCCTCTGCATGGTCGCGGTCACGCTGCTCGTCGCACTCGGCCCGGACCCGGAGACGAAGGTCGCACCGCTGCCGACATCCACCAGGATCGACGTCGCGACCGCCGCGGCGGAGGACACCGGCGAAGCCGTCACCGGGGCGATCTCAGTGCCTCGCGGGCCGCAGCGCGTCGGACTCTTCGAGACGATCTGGCAGCACCGCGGGGTGCTCGCCCGGCTCGGTGTCGCTGCCGGGGCGCTCAGCGCGGTCCGCGGCGCCCGGCTCATCGTGCTTCCGCTCGTCGGCGTCGCGATCGGGCTCGACGCCGCGGCGGTCTCGATGCTCGTCGGCATCTCGGGCGGCATCGAGTTCGCGCTCTTCTACGCGAGCGGACAGGTCATGGACCGCTTCGGGCGACTGTGGAGCGCGCTGCCGCCGATGATCATCATGGGCATCGCATTCCTCGCACTCGCGGTCACACAGGTCCTCGACAGCGCGCAACTGTGGTACGCGGCGCTCGCCGTCGTCCTCGGGGTCGGCAATGGGGTGTCCTCCGGCGTCCTCATGACCCTCGGCGCCGATACCGCGCCGCAGGACCGGGCGGCGCAGTACCTAGGCGCCTGGCGGACGATCACCGACGCGGGTGGCGCCTCGGTGCCGCTCATCGTCTCGGGGGTCACCGCCGCCTTCGGACTCGCCATCGCGACCGGTGCGATCGGGGTCATCGGCCTCGCTGGCGCGGTCGGATTCCTTGTGTGGCTGCCGCGCTACATCCCGAATGCGCGAAGATAGTCGGCAGTCCCCCGCGGGAGTGGTGGAATTGGCAGACACGCAGGATTTAGGTTCCTGTGCTTCGGCGTGCGGGTTCAAGTCCCGCCTCCCGCACCTCAGTCGCTCGGCGTGAGCGCGGCTGCGATGGCCGCGTCGATCGTCGGGCGGTGGAACTCGTGGCCGGCCTCGAGGAGCACCCGCGGCTCGACGGCTTGGTCGGCGCCGAGGAGTTCGCGGCCGGCCTCGCCCATGAGCCTGACGAGCGGGATCGGTAGCCAGTAGGGCCGACGCAGCGCGCGGGCGAGCGCGCGGACGACTTCGGCGGCGGTGGCGGGCGCCGGGCCCACGAGGTTGATGGGCCCGTGCAGGTCGTCGTCGATCGCGCGGATGAGTCCCGCGACCTCGTCCTCGAGCGCGATCCATGCCCAGTGCTGGCGTCCACCGCTGATCGGCCCGGCGAGGCCGAGTCGCGTAAGGACCCGGAGCGGGGCAAGGGCCCCGCTGTGCGCAATGACGAGCCCGGTGCGCGCGAGGACGATGCGGGTGCCATCCGGCGCGCGGCGGGCAGCCGCCTCCCAGGCCGTGACGACGTCGGCGAGGAATCCGGTGCCGGCGGGCGCGTCCTCGGTGAGCCGCTCCCCGGGTCGGTGCCCGTAGATGCCGGTCGCCGAGCCGCTGATGAGCGCGGGCAGTCGCGCGCCCTCGGCGGCGAGGTCATGGAGCGTGGCGACGAGCGTGTCGGTCGCGCTGAGGCGGGAGCGGAGGATCTCGCGACGAATCCCAGGCGTCCACGGGACCCGCGCGAGTGTCGCCCCGGAGAGGTTGACGACGGCATCGGCGTCGCGGAGCGTGGCAGCATCGAGCGATCCGGTCGCGGGGTCCCACCGCACCTCGCCGGGGCCGCGTGGTGCGCGGCGCACGAGTCGGACGACGTCGTCGCCCCGGCGCTCAAGCGCGGCGGCGAGTGCCGAGCCGATGAGCCCGGAGGCGCCGCCGATCACGACACGGGTCACGATCGCCCACCGCCATCGTGGGATCGTGCCTCGACCACCGTCGAACGCTCCCAATCGGCGACCGGCCCCGGGATGACCTCGAAGAGCGGATGCGGTGTCGGGTGGGCCTCGCGCTCCGCCCGCCACTGGTCTGGACTGCGGGCTTCGAGCTTGGCGAGGAGGTGCGCCCACTCCCGCTCGAGCTGTCCGGTCGTGACCGGGAGCCGCCGATCGCCCGCCGCAGCCTCGAGCACGCGCGTCCGGTCGAATCGGTAGCCGCGCCGGTCGGCCTCGGCGGCGACGCCGAGGAGGTAGGCACTGACGAGCTCGCGCGCCGTCCCGCTCCCGTTCGCCTCCGCCGACCGGAATCGCTCGAGCTGCGGGTGCCGCCGGTAGCCCGTCGTCCGGCCGTCAAGCACCGCCTGCGCGAGCAGCGCCTCGCGCCAGCACGCGACGAGGCCCTGCCGATCCAGGTGGCGCGGGTGGAGCGACCAGAGCCTCATGGCGCGAGGACGATCCAGAGGATGAGCATCGTCAGCAGGAAGCCGACGATGTAATTCACCGCGAGGAAGCGCCGCCACGCCCGGTTCGCGGTGCCCGACTCCGCATCGGTGACCGAGCGGTACGGCCACGCCAGCCACAGATACGGCAGGACGAGAAGGCTCGACAGCAGCGCCGGGAACGGCAGCACGAGGACGAAGACGCCGGCCGCGAGCCACAGCCCCATCGCGAGGCGCACGGTGGACGCGGCGCCGAGGACGGTCGCGATCGACGCGAGCCCGCCCTCGCGGTCCGGCACGACGTCCTGCACGGCGCCGAATGCGTGGCTCGCCGCACCCCAGAGGAAGAACGCGACGAGGATCGCGGCGAGCTGCCAGTCCCAGGCCGCGCCGACGAGCACGAGCGCGTACACCGCCGGACTCACGAAGTGCGTGCTCGAGGTGATCGAGTCGAGCACCGGGATCTCTTTGAACCGCAGGCTGGGGACCGAGTAGGCGACGACGGCGAAGCAGCTCACGGCGAGCACCGCCCACGAGGCGGGCGAACCGAGGAGGACGAGCGCGATGAGGCACGGCACACTCAGCCCGATCGACCACGCGATGACGCCGCGGTGGGCGCTCGGATCGAGCAGCGCCCCCTCGGCACCACCCTTGCGGGGGTTGCGGATGTCGGATTCGTGGTCGAAGACGTCGTTGATCCCGTACATCGCGAGGTTGTATGGGATGAGGAAGAACACGGTGCCGACGATGAACGCCGCGTCGAGCCGACCGCCCGCGAGGAGGTACGCCGCGGCGAATGGGTACGCCGTGTTCACCCAGCTCAATGGCCGGGAGGCGAGCAGGAGGCGACTGGCCAAGGTCCCGCGGTCGCGACTCACCGCTGCCGCCGAGCGGTGAGGGCCCAGATGCCGGGAAAGGCGATCGCGAGCGCGAGCGGGTAGGTGAAGTCCTCGATCGGCGCGAGACCGACGCGCGGCCCCCAGATCCGCGACTCGTCGTAGTCGACGAGGCCGACGCCGATCATGACCGTGTCGAACACGGCGGTGAGCACGAGGAGCACGATCGCCGCGACCACCGTCGGCAGCACGGGGATGCTCCCGCCGCGGCGTCGCACGAGGACCTCGGCGATGAGCCGCGTGACGAGCCCCGCCAGGAGCAGGCCCGCTCCGATGATGGCGTAGGTCATCTCGTCGACCTCCGCGACAGCCGCTCGGCGAGGCCGAGCAGGTTGAGGGTCAGGTAGCTGAGGAGGACGAGGAATCCGAGCTCCTCGATCGGCAGCTCGGGTCCGACGAGGAGCCCGGTCATCGCCCACGTCGCGCCGCGGAAGAACACGCCGAGCGCGATGCCGACGATGTCGGTGACGAGGAGCGCGACGACGCCGACGACGAGGCACACCGTCGCCGCCCGGGCATCGCGCCAGAACGCGAGCGACCAGCGCCGGTCGACGAGCAGCATGCAGCCGATCACCGCGAGCAGGATGAGGAGGTAGACGGGCGTCATCGGGCTGCCCCCGTCGGCTCGGGCAGCGCGGCGGCGCTCCGGTCGCCGCGCACCCGCTTGAGCACGAGCTCCGCGCTGATGAGGCACATCGGGACGCCGATCCCTGGGATCGTGCTCGAGCCGGCGTACAGGAGCCCGGCGACACGCCGGGACGCGTTGCCGGCGCGGAGGACGGCGCTCTGGCGGAGCGTGTGCGACGGCCCGAGGGCACTGCCCGACCACGCGTTGAGCTCGTGGGCGAAGTCCCCGGGCGCAACGGTGCGGCGCACGACGATGCGCTCGGCGAGGTCGCATGCGCCCGTCCAGTCGGCGATCTGCGCGACGACCAGATCGACGAAGGCTTCGATCTGCGCATCGCCGCTCCCCCCGATGCCCCCGTGACCGAGTCGCGGATTCGCCGCGACCGGCACGAGGACGAAGAGGTTCTCGTCGCCGGGTGGGGCGACGGTGTCGTCCGACGCGCTTGGCTTGCCGATGTAGATCGAGGGCGTCGCCGGCAGGCCGCGCCGCGGTCCGACGACGGCGTCGAATGCGCCCTCCCAGTCGTCGGCGAGGAGGAGCGTGTGGTGGGCGAGCTCCGGCACCGCGCCGCGCACGCCGAGCATCGCGAGGACGGCGCCCGGGCCGGGATCGCGACGCGCCCACCACGCCGGACCACGGTCGCGGTGCTCAGGCTCGAGGAGCTCGGTGTCGACGTGGTGGAGGTCTGCGGTGGCGACGACGAGGTCGGCGGCGATGAGCGAATTCGTCCCGTCCGTGTGCGCGACGCGCACACCCCGTGCCCGGCCGCGCTCGACGACGATTCGGGTCGCGCGGGCGCCGGTGAGGATCGTCACGCCGGCCGCCTCGGCGAGCGTGGCGAAGGATTCGATGACTCGGGCGAACCCGCCTTGCGGATACAGGACACCGTCGTTGACGTCGAGGTGCGTCATGAGGTGGTACATGCTCGGGACCTTGAGCGGCGAGCCGCCGAGGAACACCGCGGGATAGCCGAGGAGCCGGCGCAGCCGCGCCTCCTCGGTCGTCGCGCGGATCTCGCGATCGAGGGAGCGCGTGAGCAGGCTGAGGAGCCGGGGCAGCCGCCGGAGGACCTCGCTGTCGAGCATTGGGCGCACCGACTCGAACGAGGTGTAGAGGAAGCGCTCGAGCGCGAGCCCGTACGTCGTCTCGGCCGAATCGAAATACCGCGTCAGCCGCCGCGCCGCGGCGGGGTCGAGGCTCGTGAGCGCGGCGCGCGCGGCCTCGCGGCCGGCCGGCAGATCGAACGGTGTCGGATCACCTTCGAAATACGCCCGGTACCCGGGGTCGAGCGGGGTGAGCGTGAGCTGCTTCGCCGTCGACGTCCCGAGCATCCGGTAGAAATGCTCGAAGACCTCGGGCATGAGGTACCAGGACGGACCCGTGTCAAAGCGGAATCCCGCCGACGCCCACGATCCCGCCCGCCCGCCGACCGCCTCACGCGCCTCGAGCAGCGTCACGCGGTGCCCGTCGGCGGCGAGCAGCGCAGCGGTCGCGAGTCCCGACACGCCGCCGCCGATGACGGCGACCTCGCGCGGGCTCACGCGGCGGCCCAGGGGGTGAGCGTCCACCGCAGCGCGATCCGGGCCTTCACCGGTGCAGGCACGCTCACGCGCTCGTGGGCGAGTCGCGCCGCCGGCGTGCGGTCGATGCGTCGCAGCAGCTCGGCGAAGATGTCGGTCGCGACCCGCACCGCGCGGCGGCAGTCCTTCGGCAGCCGCGGGATGACCGCACGGGCGGCGGCGAGGTCGGCGGCGATCTCGGCGACGATCGCCGCCTTGGCGGGCTCGTCGATGGCGCCCGGGGCGAGCCCGGGGAAGTAGGCGCGGCCGAGCGACTGCGTGTCGTGTCCGAGATCGCGGAGGAAGTTCACCTTCTGGAATGCAGCGCCAAGTCGGGGGGCCCCTGCCTCAAGGTCGGCGAGCGTGGCGGGCGGCACCGCGTGCCCTTCGACGAAGACGCGCAGGCACATGAGGCCGACGGCCTCCGCGGACCCGTGGATGTATTCGCGGTACTCCGCATCGTCGAGGTCGACGGTCGCGAGATCGCGACGCATCGACGCGAAGAATGCGCGGAGCGGCTCGGGCGGGATCGCGCACCGCCGGGCAACATCCGCGAAGGCCTGCACGACGAGATTCGCGCTGAAGCCCGTCGCGATGGCGCGGGTCGTCTCAGCCTCGAGTTCGTCAAGTCGTTCGCGCTGCTCGACGAGATCGAGCCCGGCCTCGCCCGCCGTGCCGTCGACGATCTCGTCGGCGACTCGCACGAGCGCGTAGATCGATTCAATGGCGCCGCGGGTCCGGCGCGGAAACAGGGAAGTCGCGAGCCGGAACGAGTTCGAGTACCGGCGGATGACCGGCGCCGCGGCGAGTCCGGCGGTGCGGGTGTACACCGCAAGCCCCTGCGCACGGGTCATGCGCGCCGCTCCGCCGCAAATTCAGCCTCGGCCGCGAGCAGGTCAGCGAGTCGCGGCGGCAGTGGGGCGGACCGGATGACGCCGAGCGCCACGTCGCGTTCGTGACGCATGGCGGCCTCGAAGCTCGTGCGCGCGCCCGATAGCTCGAGCGCGTCGCGCAGTCGCTGCGCGCCACTGTCGTCGAGCTCGGCGTGGCCGAACCACGGCGCGGCCTGCTCCCACGCCTCGGAGCCCTTCGCGAGGGCGACGAGCATCGTGTGCTTGCCCTCCCGCAGGTCGTTCTTCGTGCTCTTGCCCGTTTCCGTTGCGGCGCCGAAGACGCCGAGCAGGTCATCGCGCATCTGGAAGACGATACCGAGGGACTGTCCGATGGCGGCGAGCTGCGCCTCGGTCTCCGTCGACGCTCCGACAAGGATCGCAGCCGCCCGCAGCGGCAGTTCGACTGAGTAGTGCGCCGTCTTGTCGGCCATCATGTCGCGGATGTCCGCGGCGGTCGGCGAGCCGAGACCGGCCGCATAGGAGATATCGGCGAGCTCGCCCGCGGCGGCGCGATAGATGCTCTCGTCGAGGAGCTCGACGAGGCGTCGCCGTCGGTCAGCGTCGATGTGGAGTGTCGCGGTGAGGCGCACTGCCGCCGTGAGCAGGAGATCGCCGGCGAGGATTGCCGCATTCTGACTCCAGCGCGCGGCTGCGTCCTCGCCGAGTCCGTCGCGTCGCGCGGCAGCTGCGAAGGCCCCGATGAGGTTCGGTGCGCCCCGACGCTCGATGTCCCCGTCGATGACGTCATCGTGAACGATGAGCGCCGTGTGGAGGAGCTCGATGATCGTGGCGAGCTCGATGAGCTGGTCGGTCGGGATGTCCCCGCCGAGGTGGTAGCCGGTGATGACGAGCAGGCGGGGGCGGACGCGCTTGCCCCCGGCCGCGGCCGCGCGCATCTCGCGCCAGAGTGCCTGGAACTCGGCGGAATGCCTTGCCGCTCGAGCGGATTCCGTGTCAAAGAAGCGGTCGAGGCGCGCCTCAACGCCAGCGAGCACAGCCTTGAGCGGCATCGGCGGGCTCACGCCGGTGCGCCGACCCGGAAGAGGTCGAGGAGCTCGACCTGCATGACGAGCCAGGGGCTGAAGGCCCACGGGGTGCGGCGGGTCGCCTCGGCCAGATCGGCCGGCTCGACCCACACGTGGTCCATCACCTCGCCGGGGCTTGGGCGAAGGCCGGAGTCGAGGCGCGCGCTGTACACCGGACACACCTCGTGCTCGACAACACCAGAGGCGTCGACCGCACGGTAGCGAAACAGGGGGAGTTCGAGTTGCAACTCGGCGATCTCGGCGCCGAGCTCGAGCCTCGCATGGCGCCGGACGGCGTCGACGACCGGCTCGCTCGGCCGAGGGTGCCCGCAGAATGAATTCGTCCAGACGCCCGGCCACGTAAGCTTCTCTAGGGAACGTCGCGTGACAAGGATGCGGTCGCGTTCATCGCGCACGTAGCAGGAGAATGCGAGGTGCAACGGCGTGTCAGGCCCGTGAACTTCGGACTTCAGCGCACTGCCGATCTCTTCGCCGTCTGCTGCCAGCAGCACTACGCGCTCGTGGTCCATGCAGATTATTCCTTCCCTTAGATAGTATCTCACCTTATATAGCTAATTGACTCAATGAGGGGTTCATGACCAGGCGCAGGAGTGTGGAGCCTGAGGTTGCGATGCGCCTGCACGACCCCCGCGTCGCGGACGCTCGAGGACGTCTCCTCGATCTCACCGGGCTCGAAGAACGCGACCTCGGACAGGTCGTGCGCGTCATGGACGCAATGTTCCGCTGGCGAGAGGCTGAGCAGCGCGTCACCCGCGCCTCACAGCGATTCATGCAGCTCGGCGAGTCCGACATGAAAGCGCTGCGGCTCGCGATCGTCATGTCGGACCAGCAGCGTCTCGTCACCGCGAAGGACATCGCCGAGCACTTGAGCATTTCGAGCGCCGCGACGACGAAGCTGCTCGACCGCCTCGAGGCCGCCGGGCACATCATCCGGGCCCCGCACCCGACCGACCGACGCTCGATCACGATCTCCGTCAATCCCGACACCCGCACGTCAGCGGAGCTCACCGTCGGACGCGAGCACGCGCGCCGTTTCCGGGTCGCCGCGGCCCTCGCCCCGCAGGAGCGCGAGGTCGTCATCCGCTTCCTCGAGGCACTCGCTGACACGAGCGAGGATGACTGGGAGCAGCGCGACGCGCCGTGAGGTTCACCCACGCCACCGCGGACGACATGGGTGCGCTGCGCCGCGACCACTAGGCTGAGCCCGATGCATCCCGCCGCGCTCATCCCATTCCTTGATCCCGCCGGGATCCTCAATGCCGCGGGCCCGTGGGCCCTGCTCGTCGTCTGCGCGATCATCTTCAGCGAGACGGCGCTCCTCGTTGGCTTCATCCTCCCGGGCGACACGCTGCTGCTCATCACCGGGGTGCTCACCTTCACCGGCACGATGCGCGAGGATCCGACCGGGATCATGGTGCCGATCTGGCTCGTGTGCCTGTCGATCTCCGTCGCCGCATTCGTCGGGGGCGAGATCGGCTACCTCATCGGACACAAGGGCGGTCCGGCGCTGTTCGAGCGCAAGGAGTCGGGGTTGTTCTCGATCGAGAACGTCAAGCGCACGAGCGCGTTCTTCCACCGCTTCGGCGGGCTCACCGTCATCCTCGCGCGGTTCGTGCCGGTGGTCCGGACGCTCACCCCCGTCATGGCCGGCGTCGGGCACATGAACTACAAGAAGTACTCGCTGTACAACGCCATCGGCGCGATCGCCTGGGGCACCGGCCTCACCTTCGTCGGCTTCCTGCTGGGCTTCATCCCGCCGTTCAGCATCGGCTCGTGGCACATCCCGTCGCTGTCCGACCTCGTCGTCGAGTACATCGACATCATCCTCATCCTCGCGGTGCTCGTCGCGGTCGTGCCGACGGCGATCCACTACATCCAGGGCCGTATCAAGGCGCGTCGCGCGGGCAACAAGGTCGCGAGCCACGACGAGGTCGAATCCCTCATGGTCGACCTCGACGACTAGCCCGGCCGGCCCAGGCCCCTGGGATCAGGCGCGGGACAGGTGGGTGAGGGCGGCGGGAAGCAGCGCCATGAATGCGCGAGTGCGGTGGCTGCGCGCGTTTTTCTCCGCGGGGGTCAGCTCGGCCGAGGCGACCTCGGCGTCGTCCGGCTGGAAGATCGGGTCGTAGCCGAAGCCGTGCTCCCCCGCGGGCGCCTCGAGCACGCGCCCCGGCCACTCCCGGACCTCGACAAGCTCCGTGCCGTCGGGATGCACATACGCCGCGGCGCACACGAACGCGGCGCGGCGGTCCGTCACCCCAACCATGTTGCGCAGCAACAGTTCGAGATTGTCGCGGTCATCGCGGGTCCCGGCGTAGCGCGCCGAGTGAATGCCCGGGGCACCACCGAGCGCAGCCACCGCGATGCCCGAGTCATCCGCAAGCGCTGGCAGCCCCGTCGCTGCGGCCGCAGAGCGGGCCTTGATGAGGGCGTTGTCCGCAAAGGTCGCACCGTCCTCGACTGGGTCCGGGGCATGCGCTGGCAGTGACCGGAGCTCCACGCCGTCGAGCAGGGGCCCGAGGATCGCGGTGAGCTCGGTGACCTTGTGCGCATTGCGGGTGGCCAGGACCAGCGTCAGCGGGCGGGCGGTGCCGGGGGCCGCATTCATCCCGCGAGCGCCTCGCGCTGCAGCTCGGCGAGCCGCGACGTCCCGGTGAGCGCGAGCGCCAGCATTGCGTCAAGCTCCCGCTTGTCGAAGGGCGCGCCCTCCGCGGTGCCCTGCACCTCGACGAAAAGACCCCGACCCGTCACGACGACGTTCATGTCAGTCTCCGCGCGGGAATCCTCCCGATACTCGAGGTCCAGCAGCGGCTCGCCGTCGACGATGCCGACCGAGACCGCGGCGACCGAGTCGATAAGCGGCTGCGAGGACTTGCCGATGTGCCCTCGCTGCCGCGCCCACTCGATCGCATCCGCAAGCGCGACGTAGGCGCCGGTGATCGCAGCGGTTCGGGTCCCGCCATCGGCCTGCAGGACATCGCAGTCGATGACGATCGTGTTCTCCCCGAGCGACTTCGTGTCGATCACCGCGCGCAGTGCCCGGCCAATGAGCCGCGAGATCTCGTGGGTACGGCCGCCGACGCGGCCCTTGATCGACTCGCGGTCATTGCGGGTGTTCGTCGCCCGCGGCAGCATCGCATACTCGGCCGTCACCCAGCCGGTGCCCTTACCGGTGAGCCAGCGAGGCACGCCGGGGGTGAACGACGCCGTGCACAGCACCTTCGTCCGCCCGAAGGAGATGAGCGCGCTGCCCTCCGCCTGGGTGCTCCAGCCGCGCGCAATCGTCACCTCGCGCAGCGCATCCTGCATCCGTCCATCGATCCGGGTCATGTCGGTCATCCGTTCTGCCGTGCCGTCGGCTCGTAGGGTGCGACCCGGACGATCTCCGGGCCAAGGAAACGCTGGGCAAGTCGCCGGAACCGATCGCCGTCCTCACCGGTCGCCTCGAAGTGATGCACCGGGGCATCCAGGGCGGTGCGCTCAAGCCCGTGCCGCATGAGCGTCCGGTACACGTCGAAGGCGGTCTCCTCCGCGGAGGAGATGAGCGTCACCTCCTGGCCGATGACGTACTGGATCGCCGCGGCGATGAGCGGGTAGTGCGTGCAGCCGAGCACGAGCGTGTCGACATCGGCGTCACGCAGCGGCGCGAGGTACTCCTCGGCGACGGCGAGCAACTCGGGCCCGGTCGTCACCCCGGCCTCGACGAACTCGACGAATCGCGGGCACGCCTGCGTCGTGATCGTCAGCTCGCTGGCCGCCGCGAAGGCATCCTCGTAGGCGAGGGACTGCACCGTGCCGACCGTGCCGATGACGCCGACTCGGCGGTTTCGGGTCTGGCGCACCGCTGCCCGGACGGCTGGCTGAATCACCTCGACGACGGGGATCCCGTACCCACCCGTGAAGCGCTCTCGGGCATCGCGGAGCATTGCCGCGCTCGCCGTGTTGCACGCGATGACGAGGGCCTTGACGCCCGAGGCGACGAGCCCGTCCAGGACGCGGAGCGCGTGGGCGCGGACCTCGGCGATCGGCAGCGGACCGTAGGGGCCGTGCGCCGTGTCGCCGACGTAGTGGATCGCCTCGCGGGGCAGCTGATCGATGATCGCCCGGGCCACCGTGAGCCCACCGACCCCGGAGTCAAACACCCCGATCGCCGCATCCCGCACCCTCCTATTCTCCCCCGCGCGCACGGTGCTCTCGGCCGGGCACCCCGACACCGCGGTGCCGCCCGCGGGGCTAGGGTCGAGGCGTGACGTCCGCGCTCCGCACCGACCGCTATGAGCTCACGATGCTCGAGGCTGCCATGGGCAGTGGGCGGCACGAGCGCGCGTGCGTCTTCGAGGTCTTCACGCGGCGACTGCCAACCGGCCGCCGCTACGGCGTCGTCGCCGGGACCGGCCGGCTCATCGATCTCATCGAGGACTTCCGCTTCGGCGATGCGGAGCTTGGCTGGCTGCGCGAGCATCGGGTCGTCGGCACCGACGCACTCGACTGGCTCGCCGACTACCGCTTCCGCGGCACGATCACCGGGTACCGGGAGGGCGAACTGCTGTTCCCCGGGTCACCGGTGCTGCGCCTCGACGGCACCTTCGCGGACGCGGTCATCCTCGAGACCCTGACGCTGTCCGTGCTCAACTACGACTCGGCCGTCGCCGGTGCCGCGAGCCGGATGGTCCAAGCCGCCGGCGGTCGGCCGATCGCCGAGATGGGCAGCCGCCGCACCGGGGAGGTGAGCGCGGTGGCGGCGGCACGGGCCGCGTTCATCGCCGGATTCGCCGCGACGAGCAACCTGGAGGCCGGGCGCAGCTGGGGTGTGCCGACGATGGGCACCGCCGCGCACTCCTTCACCCTGCTGCACGACAGCGAGGAGGAGGCCTTCGCCGCCCAGGTCGCGGCGCTCGGCCCCGGCACGACCCTCCTCGTCGACACCTACGACATCACCGCGGGCGTCGAGACCGCCGTGCGGGTCGCCGGGACCGGCCTCGGCGCTGTCCGTATCGACTCGGGCGACCTCCCCGTCGTCGTCCGCGAGGTCCGGGCGCAGCTCGACGCGCTCGGCGCGCGGGACACCAAGATCACCGTGACGAATGACCTCGATGAGCACGCGATCGCGGCGCTGCAGAGCGCACCGGTCGACTCCTACGGGGTCGGCACGAGTGTCGCGACGGGGTCGGGGCACCCGGCGGCCGGCATGGTCTTCAAGCTCGTCGCCCACCGGGATGACGGCGGCAGCTGGCACTCGGTCGCGAAGACCTCCGAGGCGAAGGTCGGGGTCGGCGGCCGCAAGACGGCCTATCGCACGCTGCGCGGCGGGACCGCCGTCGAGGAGACGATCTACGTCGAGGAGGCGCCGCCGACGGATGCCAGCGGCCGTGCCCTCGAAATCACGTACATCCAGGACGGGGTGGTCGAGCCGAGCCTGCTGGGACCAGCGGGTGTTGCGGCGGCCCGGGCGCACCACGAGGTCGCCATCACCGAACTGCCGGCCGACGCGCTGCGGCTCTCGCGCGGGGATCCCGCGATCCCGACGATCTACCGCTGACTGGGCCCGCATTCCTGCGCGACGGTGCGGAGGACGAGACGTCACTCGGCGAGGGACTCGTAGATCTCCTTGCAGCTCGGGCAGATCGGGAACTTCTCGGGGTCGCGCGACGGGACCCACTTCTTGCCGCAGAGCGCGCGGATCGGCACGCCGGTCACCATCGCCTCCATGATCTTCGCGCGCGGGGCGTAGTGGGAGAAGCGGTCGTGGTCGCCGTCCTCGGTGAGCTCACCCTCGAGCAGCTGCTCCAGCTCGCGGTCGAGGACGTCGGTCCCGCCGCCACTGTGGTCGGTGTCGGTCATGCGCTCGGTCATGCGGAGAGCCTACGCCGCGCACCGATCAGTTCTGCTGGGTGAAGGCGAGCAGCTCGGGTGCACGGCGGCGCATCGCGAGCGCGCCAAGCTCGACCCCCGCGACGAGCACGACGACCCCGAGGCCGAATGCGGTGGCCACCGCCACCGTGAAGTCACCAGATCCGGCGGCCACCGCCGTCACGATCGCGGCGACGACCGGCAGGCACAGGGCGACGGCGATGAGCAGCGAGGCGATCTGCTTCCCCCCGGCGCCGCGGCTCGATCCCTGCGGCTGCTGGAACGGCCCATCGCCGGGACGCACCGTCGGGTACGGTGCGAGCGCGGAGGCAGCACTGCCCACGCCGAGGCCGACGAGCAGCGCGCAGATGCTGAGGCCCACGATCGGCAACGCGAGGCGATCATCGTCGACCAGGGCAGCGCTCGCGATACCGCCGCCGACCGCGACGACGAGGCCGATGACGCCGGGGACGAGGATGCGCCCCCAGCGGTCGGCACGCCCACGGACGGAGGCGACGACGTGGAGCCAGAAGGCGGTCCCGTCGGCGGCGACGTCGTTGTGCACCGACCAGCCGATGAGCAGGCTGACGAGCGGGATCGGCAGCCACACCATGAACTCCCAGGGGATGCCCGCGAGCCAGAAGGCGAGGACGATGCCCGCCGGGATGATCGGCAGCATGAGGAGCGGCACGAGATACCGCGGATCGCGGAGCCAGTACGTGACACTGCGCGCGGCGACGACGCCCGACTGCGTGTCGGGGAGCACCTCGAAGGCGCCGAGCCGCAGCTCCGCCCGCATATCGACGGCGCGTGCCCGTCGGGTCGCCCCGTAGCGCACGAGGCCCTCCCACGCGAACCAGAGCACGGCGAGGACACCGACGGCCACTCCCACCCGGAGCCAGGCCAGGCCCGGCTCACCGAGCGCGACCTCCGCCGGCACCGACCACGCGACACCGAAAGGGGTCCACTCGAGCGCCTCGGCGATCCGTCGGAGGTAGGTGAGGCCGAGCACGCTCCAGTCGAGGAGCAGCAGCAGCGGGGCGAGCACCGCGATGATCGTGACCGCGACGACGCCGGTGATGTTGCGCCACACGATGCCGTCACTGGCGAGTGCGGCGGCGACGAGCGAGCCGAGGACGGCGGTGGCCAGGAGCAGCACGCCGGAGCCCGCCGCGGCGAACGCCGGGCCGGGGCCGGCAGCGGCCCAGGCGACGACATTGGCGATGAGGAGCAGGACGAGCAGCAGCGCTGGTCCGCTCACGACCGCGGTCGCCGCGAGCGCGACGGCCAGGCGCCTCGGCGGGATCGGATAGGCGGTGAATGCGCGGGGCTCGACCCCGCCGGTGGTCCGGACCACGAACGGGACGAGCCAGAATGCGAGGACGACGACCGCGCCGACGGCGACAAAGATCGTGCGGCGCAGTTCCGACGTGGTCTCGGCACCAAAGCCCGTCAGCAGCACGATGCCGATGACCACCGCGATGACGGCGAGACCCATGAGCACCGAGGTGACCTGCTCCGCCCGGCTCCGCGGCCGCAGCACGCGGTTCGCGACGCCGCGCAGCCTCAGCTCGAGAAGCGATGCAACCATGTGAGGTCCGCAATCGATTCGGCGTCGGAGCCGGCGAGCTCGATGAAGCGCTCCTGCAGCGACTGGTCGCCTCGCACCTCGTCGACCGTACCGCCGGCGATGAGCCGACCCTCGACGATGACGGCGACATGGTCGCAGATCCGTTGCACGAGCTCCATCGAGTGGCTCGACAGCAGGACGGTGCCACCGCCCGCCGCGTAGTCGCGCAGAATCTGGACGACGGTCATCGCGGAGACCGGGTCGACCGACTCGAAGGGCTCGTCGAGCACGAGCAGGCGGGGCGCGTGAATGAGCGCCGCTGCGAGCGCGATCTTCTTGAGCATGCCCGAGGAGTAGTCCGTGACGAGGCGACTCATCGCGTGCTCGACCCGGAACGCTTCCGCGAGCTCCTTGGTGCGCTGCCGGGCGGTGTGCCGGTTCAGCCCGTGCAGCACGCCCGTGTAGTAGAGCAGCTGGCCACCGGTGAGGCGGTCGAAGGTGTGGAGCCGGTCGGGGAGCACACCGATGAGGCGCTTCGCCGCGACCGGATCGCGCCACACGTCGATCCCCGCGACCCTGACGACCCCGCTCGTCGGACGCAGCAGGCCCGTAATCATCGAGAGGGTCGTCGTCTTGCCGGCACCGTTCGGCCCGACGATCCCGGTGAACGTGCCCGCGTCAAGGCAGAGCGTGACATCGTCCGCGGCCCGAAAGTCTCCGTATCGCTTCGTCAGCCCCACGAGTTCGAGCACCGGGATCGCGGTTGCGGGCTCGGCGGAGGGCTCGTCAGGGGCTGCGTCGGCTGTCGAATCGGGGGCTGGGGCGGCTGGCTGTTCCGGCTCGGGCAGCGTCGATGCCTCGGTCGTCTCCACCGAATCGACCGGCGGTGCGTCCTCGACGGCCTCCTCCGGCTCCGACGCCGGTGGATTCGCGGGCTTCCCGGCGCTGGCGGCCGCGGTCGACTTCACGGGCCGCTTCCGCGGTGTCGCGGACCCCGACTTGGCCGCGGTCGGCTTGGCGGTCGACCGAGTCGTCGACTTCGCTGCCGCAGGTTTTGCGGCGGTGGACCTCGGCGAAGCCGCCTTCGTCGCTGCAGGCTTCGCAGGTTTCGCCGAGCTCGCCGCGGCGGGCTCCTCGGGAGTCGACGTGGCCCGCACCCCGGACGCCGATTTGGTGGTCCTCGTGGACGTCGACTTGGCGGGTGTCGCCTTCGTCGTCCGGGCGGCGGTGCCGCGGGCCGCCGCCGCGCCGGATCGCACCGGTCGTTTCGCCGCCGGCTGCTTCGCGGGCGACGGGTCACCCGCTGTCGTGCCGGGCGTGTCCGGGCGCGCGGGTTCGGCCGCGGGCGGGGTCGCCTCGCCCTCTGCCGAGACCTCACTCATCCCCCACACCCTATCGGGTGGACTTGACACTGAGTTGCCGCAGTGACGGCCCCCTCCCGGCCGCCGTCACACGCCGAAACCCGGGGCCCGAACGCGTCGGAACCCCGGGTCGGCGTGCGGTTCAGCCGAGCAGCTCGGCGAGGTTGCCGAGCGTCACCTCCGCCGTGCCGATTCGGTCGCCACGGACGTAGTTCACCTCGACCGTGGACCCGGCCGCGTGGGTGCGGACCTGGGCGGTGATGTCCGTCTTGTTGGAGATCGGGACACCGTCGAGGCCGATGATGATGTCGCCGACCTGGAGACCAGCCGCCTCGGCTGCACCGCCCGCGCTGACCTGGACGATGCTGGCCCCGATCACCGTGGCCTCCGCTTGCGCCGGGTCGTCGGTGACATTGGCGACGCTCACGCCGAGCAGACCGTGTGTCGCCTCGCCATGCTCGATGAGCTCGGCGGCGATGCGGGCCGCGATGTTGGACGGGATGGCGAACCCGACGCCGATGCTGCCTCGGTTCCCACCGCCGCCGGTCGCGATCGCGACGTTGACGCCGATGAGACGACCATCGTCATCGAGCAGGGCCCCGCCGGAGTTGCCCGAGTTGATCGCGGTGTCGGTCTGGATGACGGCGAGCTGAATGACGCCGCTCGGCGTCAGTTGGCCCTGCTCGGTCCCCGGTACGTCGAAGCGGAAGAAGTCGAAGGGGTTCCCACTCTCCGGCGCGCTGCCGTCCGGCGCCTGGGTGCCAGTGTCCTCCGGCACCGCACTCGAGGCGACCTCGATGCTCCGGTCGAGCGAGGAGATGATGCCGCTCGTCACCGTGCCGGCGAGCCCGAGCGGCGCGCCGATCGCGATCGTCGTGTCCCCGACGTTGAGGTCGGCCGAGTCAGCGAACTCGATCGGCACGAGCTCGCTCGCGCCCTCCACCTTGATGACCGCAAGGTCCATGAGCGGATCGACGCCGACGACCTCGGCATCGTAGACGCGACCCGAGGAGGTCGTGATGCGGATCGAGGGCTCCGCTTCGATGCCGCCGAGCGAGACGACGTGCGCATTCGTGATGATGTGGCCCGCGTCATCGAGGACGACCCCGGAGCCCGTCCCGGAGCCGCTGCTGCCGGTGACCGAGATGGTGACGACCGAGGGCATCGCCGAGGCGGCGACCGCGGAGATGAGAGACGCGTCATCGCTGTCGTTGATGGTGATCGTCTGCGGGCCGCTCACCGGCAGGGCAGTGCCGCCCCCGTCCGAGGAGCCGAGCAGGACGGCGGCGCCCGCACCGGTCACGCCGCCGAGCACCGCGCCGATCGCGACGCCGGCCAGGACCGGGCCCCAGACGCGGCGGCGCGGCGACCGCGGCGCCGCGACCTCGGCAGCGGGCCGACTGAACGGCGGCGGGACCGCGCCCGAGGACGCACCGGCTGCCGCGGGAGCGGTCGTCGAGACCGCACCCGCGCTTGGGGCAGCGCTCGGCCCCGGGTCCACACTTGGTGCAGCGACACCCGGACCAGGTGCGACGGGCGGCGCGGGCGGGACGAATCCGGCCGACTCGACACCGGTGGTCGACGCGACGAATGCGGCGCGCTCAGCCTGCCCGTCGGGCGCCGGTGGCTCGGCGGGTGTCGATGGCTCGACCGGGGGAATTGGGGTGCTGGCTTCGTCGTCGCTCATGTGTGTCCCTTTCGACATCGCCACACTTCAGCCCCAAGCTGGATGTCGCATATTTGTCGGCTGTGTCCCGACTGACGAGTTCCTCAACGTCCGCCTCGGGTGGTGAGGAGCCCGCAGTCTCCCCGGCGCGACTAGGCTCTCACACCGTGATTGCGCACATGCCGGGACCCTGGCGGCGGGCCGCGGCCGGCGCATTCTTGCTCGGTCCGGATGGCACGGTGCGACCGACCGTCTTCGCCGAGATGTCGGCGATTGCCGCGCGGACGGGCGCGGTCAACCTCGGGCAGGGATTCCCCGACGAGGACGGGCCGCGCGAGGTACTCGAGGCGGCGAAGCGGGCCATCGACGCAGGCGAGAACCAGTACCCGCCCGGGCTCGGCACGCGCGACCTTCGCGAGGCGATCACCGCCCACCAGGCGCGCTGGTACGGCATCGCGCTCGATCCCGAGACCGAGGTGCTCGTGACCGCGGGCGCCACCGAGGCGATCGCCGCCGCCATCATCGGGCTCACCGAGCCGGGCGACGAGATCGTCGCCGCCGAGCCGTTCTACGACGAATACGCAGCGCTCGCCGGGCTGCAGGGCGCGCGACTCGTGCCGGTGCCGGTCTCGGCCCCCGCATTCATCCCTGACCCCGACGCCCTCGCCGCCGCGGTCACCGACCGCACCCGGCTCATCATCGTCAACTCGCCGCACAACCCGACGGGCGCCGTCTGGCCGCGCGAGGTGCTCGAGCGAATCGTCGAGCTCGCCCACCGCCACGACGCGATCATCCTCACCGACGAGGTATACGAGCACCTCGTCTACGACGGCGAGCACGTGCCGGTCGCCTCGTTGCCCGGTGGCCGCGAGCGCACGATCAGTGTGTCGTCCGCGGGCAAGACCTTCGCACTGACGGGATGGAAGATCGGCTGGGCGACCGGTCCGCGCCACCTCATGACGGCGGTGCTCGCGGTGAAGCAGTGGCTGACGTACGTCCCGGCGGGCCCATTCCAGCCGGCGATCGCGACCGGGCTCCGGCTGCCCGATGCCCACTTCGAGGCGGCGACCGCCGCGCTCGCGAGCAAGCGGGACCGGCTCGTCGCGGGGCTCACCGCCGCCGGCTTCGAGGTGCATCGCCCCGCCTCGGGCTACTTCGTCATCGCCGATGCCGCGCCGCTTGGCGCGGTCGACGCCCGCGACTTCGCGGTGCAGCTCGCGGAGGGGCCCGGGGTCGTCGGCGTCCCCGTCACCGCGCTCGTCACGCCCGAGCACCACAGCCAGTACGGGACGCTGCTGCGCTTCGCGTTCTGCAAACGCGACGAGGTCCTCGACGAGGCGATCGCCCGCCTCTCGATGCTGGCCTGAGCGCCCGCCTCCTTGCGGGAGACCGCGGGCAGATGGCAGGTCTACGCGCGAAGCTCGGCGACGACCCGCGCCGCGAGCTCCGCAGCCGGGTCCGCCGAATCCTCCGGGTACGCCGCGTGCGAGGCGGTCCGCACCGCGGCGCCATCCTCGCCGTAGACCGTCGCGGTGACGAAGAGCAGACCGTCCTCGAGGGCAGCCCTCGCCGCGACCCGCGTCGCCTCCCCCGCGAACCCCGCGAGCACCGCCCGCTCCGCGCCCGCGATGAGCCGGGTCGGACGATGATCGAGTTTCGCGATGCGGCGGCGCACGTCCTTGGCCACCCCCGTCGCAACCTCGAGCGCGAGCGGCTCGAGCCCCCAGGCCGCCGGCCACACCGCTGGTGGCAGCTCGGGGGAGCCGCGCTTCGGCACGGCGACGAGCTCGACGCCATCGATCCGCTCGCCGGTCGGCTCCTGACCCAGCTCGAGGTAGGAATGCGCGGCCACGTCGACCTCCCCCCGCACCAGGGCGGCTCGTCGGCCAGCCACGTCCGGCAGCTCGACGAGCTCGACACCGCCCAGCCGACCCGACAGCGCCGTGACGAGCGCCACGAGCGGCGGCGGGGCGGCGACCCGCAGGGGCGTGGTCTCGGCACGCGACTTCGTCATCTCCGTCATGCGTCCGCTCCTCTCAGCTCTGCTACCAAGTCTGCCGCGCTCGCCCGGGCGTCTTCGATCGCCTCGGCAATCCCGCGGCGCACGCCAGCTCCGCCGACCGTCAGCACATCGGCTGCGCCGACCGCCACTGGACGATTGTGTGGCAGCGACCACCATTCGCGCTGCGCGAGATCCACCACTCGCACATCCGCGACCCCGGTGATGGCCCGCACGTCCGCCTCGACCGCAGCGGACCCCAGCGGTGCGTCGTCGTACTCAAGCCGGACGAGGTGACGGTGTGGCGACAGCGCCTCGCCGAGCCAGGGCCAGATCCGCGACGACTGCGCGAGCGCACGCGCCCCGATCCCCCTCGCCCCCGCCGCGACGACCGCCTCGGCACCTCGCGGCGACGCATCGAGCGCCGCCGACTCCACCGCGGCGACAACGACCGTCACGGGGCGCGTCAGGCCGCTCGGCATCGGCGGCGCCGCGACGACGCGGCCCTCGAGCCGGTCACCGTTCGTCAGCTCGACCACAGTGGCGGCGAGGGAGGCAACCGGCGCAGTCGTCCGGATCTCGACGCCGACCCGCTCGGCACTCGTCGCCAGCGACGTGGCGAGCCGGTGCATACCTCCGACGACCCCCACTACCTCGTCATCGGCCGGACGACGGTCGGCGATCGTGCGGACCGCCGCCGTCAGGGTGCCGCTGAAGGCCAGTGCACCGGACAGGCGGGCCGAGGCGACCTCGATCGGGAGCTCCGTCGGCGATACCCCGTAGCGGCCGCGCACCATCGGCGCGACGAGCCGGGCGAGGACGCGGCGACCCATCCGGCGGCGGACGAGGTCAGCGATCGTGCGATGCTTCGTCGGGCGGAGCATCGGGATGAGGGCATCGAGCTGGGCTCGGAGCGCAGCGCCCGTGCCGGCGAGCGCGATGACCTCGCGCGTCAAGGGGTCGGCGGGGATGCCGAGCAGGCTCAGTGCGGGCAGTGGGTGCGCGTCGTCCGGCCCGTGCACGACCCAGCTGGCCGCCCGCACCGGTAAGGCGAGCTCCAAGCCAAGCTCGGCGGCGAGCGCCCGGGCAGCACCGCTATCCGCCGACATCGCGTCCGCACCGAGGTCGACCTCGACACCACCCACCTCAGCGACCGCGGTCGGCGCGCCGAGGGACGCCGACCGTGTCGCCGTCTCCGCCGTCTCCGCCGTCTCGAGCAGCGTCACCCGGACATCGGCGATCGCCAGGTCACGCGCGAGGACGAGACCACCGATGCCCGCCCCGACGACGATGACGTGCGGTCGCTCAGCGGGCGCCACCGCGCACCAGTTCGACGACTCGGGTCAGCACCGCGGGGTTGAGGCCCGGCGGGAGCGCCCCGCCGAGATCGACGATATGTGCCCGAGCTACGGTGCCACGCGCGAGCGCATCGTGCAGGTGCGCCTCGAGCAGGTCCCCTCGCGCGCTGAGCAGCGCGGGGTCGAGCCCGCCGAGCAGTGGGACCTCCCCGCCGACTCGCTCCGTCGCGGTATCCAGCGGAATGCGGCGGTCGACCCCGACGGCGCTCGCACCCGCGCGCGCCAGGAGATCCAGCACCTCGCCCGTGCCGATGCCCGTGTGGATGATGGGGACGTCGAGACCCCGAAGGTGACTGAACACTCGCTGCGTGTGCGGCAGCACCCGCTTGAAGTAGTCGCCTCGGCTCAGCGCCCCGAGCGCCGGGTCGACGAGCTGCACGGCGGCCGCGCCCGCGGCGATCTGGGCGCGGAGCGATTCGCCCGCGACGTCGGCGCACCAATTGAGGAGCGCGGCCCAGCTGTGCGGGTCGTCGTACATCATCGTGCGGCTCCGGAGCCGGTCCCGGGACGGCCCGCCCTCGATCAGGAGCGTCGCGAGCGTGAACGGTGCCGCGGCCACGCCGACGAGCGGCGTGCCCCCAAGCGCGGCGAGCGCGAGCACGACCGCCTCACGGATGGGGCCGAGCCGCTCGGGGTCGAACGGACGCAGCTGGAGCACATCGCTGCCAGTGCGCACCGGCTCGGCGACACGCAGGCCGCCGTCGGCATCGATGTCGAGCGCGACCCCGGCCAGACGCAGTGGCACCGCGACATGGGCCGCCAGCAGCGCCGCGTCAGCCCCGTGCCGGACGACCGGCGCCACGGTACGGCCAGCGATCCGGGCAGGATCGACCTCGAGCACCGACCCGCGCTCACCGGGAGCTCCCGCCTCGACCGGCGGTCCGGCGGGGCCCGCGAACCACACGGGCGGCGACGCCGCTCGGGTGCCACGGAGCGCCGCGAGGAATGCGCCGGGCGTAGCCGGCGGCACGGCGGAGACAGTCACCTCACCATCCTCCCAGAGTCGGCATCGGCACGACGCCGACCGCAGGACGGTCGGTCCGGAGCGTCAGGGGCTGCGGCTACCCTGGTCAGGTGGGTCACCAGCACGGCTCGGGCGGCCACACGTCGACCAGGACCCGGCTGGTCGTCGCCCTGAGCATCACCGTCGGGGTGCTCGTCGTCGAAGCGATCGGTGCCTGGCTCTCCGGCTCCCTCGCGCTGCTGGCGGACGCCGGCCACATGGCCTCCGACGCGATCGGGCTCGCCGTCGCCCTCGTCGCGAGCATGATCGCGCTGCGGCCACCGACCGATCGGCACACCTTCGGCTTCCGCCGGGTCGAGGTGCTCGCCGCGCTCGTCAACGGGCTGCTCCTCGTCGGACTCGCCATCACGATCTCGATCGAAGGGATCCGGCGGCTCGTCGAGGGCTCGGCCGAACCACTCGCCGTGCCGATGCTCATCGTCGCCGCGATCGGACTCCTCGCCAACCTCGTCGTGCTCGGGGTGCTCATCGGCGGCGACCGCTCATCGATCAACCTCCGCGGCGCCATCCTCGAGGTCCTCGGGGACGCACTCGGCTCGCTCGCGGCGATCATCGCGGCCGTCATCATCCTCCTCACCGGATTCCACGCGGCGGACGCGATCGCCTCACTGCTCGTCGCCGTCCTCATCCTGCCGCGCGCGGTGGTCCTGCTGCGCGATGTCGTCCGAGTCCTCACGGAGTCGGCGCCCCCCGGCACCGATGTCGCCGAGATCCGTGCGCACCTCCTTGGCACGGCCGGGGTCGTCGATGTGCACGACATCCACGTCTGGGCGATCACCTCCGGCTCACCGGTCTTCAGCGCCCACGTCGTCGTCGAGCCAGGTGTGCTCGAGCGGGAAGGCGCGGCCGACCTGCTCCGGCGCCTCGATACCTGCCTGCATGAGCACTTCGATGTCGGGCACTCGACGTTCCAGCTCGAGCCGGTCGGCTACGCCGACGACGAGTCGCACACCCACGCCTGACGCATCCGCCGCGTTCGTCCCCCACGGCATCAGCGGTGTCGGGGTTGGCGGCGCGCGCGGGCGGCGGCGCCTGCGAGCAGTGCGACGCCGATCCCACCGAGGCTCGAGCCGGCCAGCAGCATCGGCCGGGGATCCTCCAAGCCAGTGACGGCAAGCTCCGGCGCGGCCGGGAGGACGAGGCGGATCGTCTCCGCCGGCACGCCGAAGCCGTCCGCGAAGCGGTACCCAGTCGGGAGGAAGTCGCGCGCGGCGAGCGGCTGGGAGCCGCGGTCAATCGAACACCAGGCGGTGTACCAGCCGGGGGCCTCGAGCGGCTCCTCGGAGGCGGCAAGGTAGTCGACGAAGGGCCCGTCCGGCCCGGTCGTCACGATAAAACTCGTCACAAATGGCGATCCGGGTGGCGGGGCTGGTGCCGGGGTCGGCGGCGACGGGAACGGACCGTACACCCGGCACGAGGCGTTGAGTGCGAGGTGGGCGCCGGTGACCGGGTCCCGGTACCAGCGGCCCACGACCCCGGCCGCATCCGGCTGCAGGCCGAATACGAGGCGGTCCTCGAACCGCTCCCCCGGGCCGACCTCGTCCCGCGCCGCGACCGTCGAGAGCGTCGGGAGGAATGTGGTGGTCCGGTCCGCCGGGTCGCTCGCGGCAAGCGCGAATGCGACCGCCGGCGCACGCCCGGGACCGGCGATCGCCTGGTGGCCGGGCGTCGTGTAGACGGCGAGCTCGCCGCGCCAACCGGAGGTCCAGACGAAGTCACCGGTCGCCGAGATGCGGTACGGGGCCGCCCCGGCGGGTGGGATGCCGGTCACGGCATAGCTGCCGCCGCCGATCGCACCAGCGAGCGTCGGGGTGCCGGTCGCATCGAAGACGCCGTGCTTCAGTGTGAGGACGCCGCTCGCGTCCCCCGGGGCGAGGCCGGTCACCGTGACGGCGCCCACGTAGGGGTCGACCGGGTCGATGCTGAGCTGGAGCGCAGCACTGCCGCTGGGCCCCGGCGTCGCCGTGATCGTCGCGCCTCCGGCGCGGAGGCTCGCGAGGATCGCCCGGACGCTCGAGCGCTCGCTGGCTGGCACGCGTCCGATGTACCAGTCATCGCCGGACATGCCGTGCGAGTGATATGCCGCCGGCGCCGCGATCGACCACACGTACATGGCGACGGCCGCGGCGTCTGCATCGGCGCCGCTTTGGCCGACCGTGCTGATCGCCCAGTTGAGCCTCGCGAGGTCGTCGGCGGACAGCCCGGCCCAGCCGCCGTAGGTGAGGTCGGCGGGCTCACCGGGTGGCACGGGAACTCCCGGTTCGAGGCAGTACACGGCACGGCCGTCGACGAGGAATGCCCCGAGCCCACCGACCCCGCCGTTATCCGCGTCGGTGTAGCCGGGGCCATCGGTCATGGCGGCGGCCGGCGGCGCGGGCGGCAGGACGACGAGCACCGCGGCGAGCAGCAGGGCGGCGGTGAGGACGCCAAGGCATCGGCGGGGCGAGATCGCGAGTCGGGATCGGATGGCAGCGGGGTACGGCATGGCCGGGGACGATACGCGGACCGGGCACACCGCCGCGGCGACCATCCACACGGAGACGGTGGCGAGTGCCGGAGCGGTGCCGAACCTGTGGATAAGGGGCGCGGAGCACGCAGCTGGCGCTCAGCATTCATCCACAGGCGACCGCGAATGCGGCGGCTCAGTCCTCGAACTGCTGCCGACTTTCCACACTCGCGGCGAGCACCGACAGGGCCGTGATGAGCTGCCCACGATCCCGCGGGTCGACCGTGAGCACGGGGGTCACGGCGCCAGGGAACCGCGCCGCGAGCGCTGCCTGGTACGCGGACTGATCGACCTGCGTCACCTCGTCAACGTGCGTGATGCCGACGAGGAGGCCGCCCCGCAACTGGAGCTCGGCGAACTCATCGATGACGGACTCCAGCTCCGCGAGCGGCGCCGCGTCCGAGGCTCGCACGAGCGCGAGCACGCCGAAGGCGCGTCGCTTCAGGATCTGCCACATGTAGTCGTAGCGCCCGCTCGCCGGCACCGCATACACGCGCACCATCTCGCCCGGGGCGAGCTCGAGCTGCCCGAAATCGATCGCTTGGCCCGGCACCTCGACCTCGGGAGCTCCCGCGGCCCGAGCAGACTCCGCAGCACTCGCACCGGTCCCAGCGCCCGCCGTGCCAAACAGGGTCGCGATCGCGGTCGACTTGCCTGAGGAGGCAGCGCCGACCAGGAGGATGACGTGCTCGGTCATGACTGCCGCCCATCGAATCGGTCCCGCAACCGCGCGAAGAGCCCGGCACCCTGTGCGCGGTCCTTCGCCCCCGGCACCGCGGTGTCCTCACCGCCGACGACGGTCGGGGGCGCGACGGGGCCGCTCGCCGTCTTGATGGCCCCCATCAGCGAGAGCCGGTCGAGCACCCGTCGTGCGGTCGCCTCGTCCGCGCCCGCGAGGAGTCCGAGCTCCTGCGCGGTGAGGAACCCGTTGGCGAGGGTCGCGATCATCCGGATCTCCTCGGGGGTGTGGGCGATCTCCGTGAGGTTCGGCCAGCGCTGCAGCGCGTAGCGGTCACCCGTGCGCATCCACTCGGCGCGATGGTCGCGGAACGCACGACGCCCGATCTCCCACAGCAGCGGGTCCATCGGCTGCCAGGCGACCCAGGGGTAGGGCGGGTTGCCGGCCTCGATGGGCTGTGAGTAGACGGTCACCTCACCCGGCGATTCCGGCAGCGCCGACAGCGGTGGCTCCCAGTGGTAGCGACCGGTCGACAGGTCGATCCACAGCGGGGGCATCTGGCTCGAGACGACGGTCAGGAGCATCGGCATGGAGAGCCGACGCATCGAGTCGATGGCGGCCGCGACCTTCCGCCAGCCGTCGATACCCGACTCGTCCCGCTCCGCGCCGCTTGTCGCCATAATCCCGCGCTGTCACTCCCAGGGTGCTCGTCAAGGCTCGAGGGACACCCTCGACCGCGGGACCAGCCTAATCACGGAGCCCGCTACCGGGGCGGTGTCAGCCGCCCCCCGCGGGAGTGTCGTGTCGGTGGGGTATCTTGGCGACGGCGCGCTGTCAGGCGCGCGGACGCCGTCGTCGAGGAGTGGATATGGCCAAGATCACTGTCATCGGGGGGACCGGCTACGCGGGTTCGCACATTGTCGCGGAAGCCGCAGCGCGCGGACACGAGGTCGTGTCCTACAGCAGGAATGCGCCGGCCACGCCCGTCCCCGGCGTCACCTACCAGCACGGCGACGCGGCCGACCGCGCCGCGCTCGCGGCCGCGATCGACGGCGCGGATGTCGTCATCGGCGCCCTCTCGCCGCGCGGTGAGCTCGCTGGCCGAGCACTCGACGCCTACCGTGCCGTCGCCGCGCAGGCGAAGTCGAGCGACGACCGGCTCATCATCATCGGCGGCTTTGGCGGTCTTCGGCCCGCGGCCGATGCCCCGCGATTCGTCGAGGACAACTTCCCCGAGGCCTACCGCCCCGAGGCGCTCGAGATGATCTCGGTGCTCGAGTGGCTCGAGACCGGCGAGTCCGGCACCGACTGGGTCTTCGTCTCCCCGCCCGCGATCTTCGGGGCGCACACCCCCGGCGAGCGCACCGGCACGTATCGGAGCGGCGGCAGGATCGCCCTCGAGTCGGCCGATGGGACGCCGACGACGATCTCGGGGGCCGATTTCGCGATCGCCATCGTCGACGAGGCCGAGTCCGCCCGACACCACCGCGACCACATCTCCTTCGCGAGCTGAGCGGCGCGCCGAGCCATGCCTGAGACGCCCGCGATCCTCGTCGAGACGGTCGGCACGACGAGGCACCTCCGGCTCAATCGGCCGGACAAGCGCAACGCGGTCTCGAGCGGGATGTACGTCACCCTCGAGTCGGAGCTGCGCGCCGCGGACATTGACGACTCGGTCACCTCGGTCATCATCAGCGGTGAGGGCTCGGACTTCACCGCGGGGAACGATCTCGCGGACTTCCTCGATGATCCGCCCCTTGGCCCCGACGCGCCCGTGCTGCGCTTCCTCGCGGCGCTCACCGAGGTCGGGGTGCCGCTCATCGCCGCCGTCCATGGTCACGCGGTCGGCATCGGCGCCACGATGCTGCTGCACTGTGACTTCGCGGTCGCCGACCGGACCGCGGTGCTCTCCTTCCCCTTCGTGCGACTCGGTGTCGTGCCGGAGGCGGCCTCAAGCCTGCTGCTGCCCCGCGCCGTTGGCCCGAAGCTCGCGGCGAGCCTGCTGCTGACGGGCGAGCCGCTCGCGGCGGCCGCGGCGCTCGAGGTCGGGCTCCTCACGAGCGTCGTGCAGCCGGGCCACGCCCCCGCCGCCGCGATGGCGATCGCCGAGCGTCTCGCGGCCCTGCCGCGGGAGGCGGTGCGCGCGACACGGCGGCTGCTGCACGCCCCGGAGGAGACGACCCGCGAGCGCCTGGACCGCGAGGCCGTGGTCTTCGCCGAGCGCCTGCGCTCGCCGGAGTTCCGCACGCTCGCGGCCAAGGTGCTCGGTCAGGACTGAGCCCCTCGTGGTCGAGGTCGACCGCGGCTGGGCGGGCGCTTCGGCCCACCGGGAGTCGCTGGGCAGGCGCGGACCGGATCGGGTGCGCTGGGAGCGCGGCGCGGCGGGTGAGGCGATCGTCGGCGCGCTCCTGAATGGCATCCCGGGCCTGCTCGTGCTCCACGACCGCGCCATGCCACGGCGCTCGGCGAACATCGATCATCTCGTCGTCGCGCCAACGGGGGTCTACGTCATCGACGCGAAGCACTACACGGGTGAGCCACGCGCCGATCTGGTGCACGGCATTCGTCGGCTCTACGTGGCTGGCGACGACGCGACGGAGCTCGTCGACGGGGTCAGGTGG
>Ga0182742_1000253_pt1 | contig 98740 bp, 77 predicted proteins | sample eDN5th37CBELigMG_FD_128880 | JGI IMG/M metagenome (GOLD analysis project Ga0182742, IMG submission 128880) | Enriched Miracle-Growth compost microbial communities from Emeryville, California, USA - eDNA 5th pass 37_C BE-Lig MG (version 2)... ...
ACTCGCGGACGCGGCTTCAACTTCAAGGTCTCCGACATGGCAGGGGTCTCCTGTGATATTTCCCCATGCCATCATCTCCATCCACTCACGCCACTCCCATGCTGTAGCTGCTGGGACGCTTTCTGATCGCTAGCTGAAAAAGAAGGTTGGACATGAGTCGACCAGCTTCGAAGACCCCTCGATCGTAGAGCGCACATAGATGGCCCAGCATCGCAATCGCGCTCGCACAATTGCGCAGCGAGCGGTGAGCATTCTTGTCTGTCGGTACGAAGGGACTATGCGTCATTGGACGGCCTACTCAGGCCACAGAGCCACATCCGGTCCACACACTTCGAAGAGGCAATCACCGCTATGTGAGCAATGAAGAGCTTCAAAGTAATTGGGGGCGTGGATCGTAGTGACCGTTAGTGCCAGGCTGGACGTGTCCTCGTTGGAGGGTTTGATGAAGCAATCGGTCACATAGAAGAGGGCTCCGTAGTCGAAGCCGGTCACATGAACGATTCTGTCCTCGTCACCCAGCCACAGGTTCGGAGTCGCATTGAGGTGGTCGAGGTCGCGGCAGATCGCATCGATGTCGCTGCCGTCCTCATGCAACGCACGGTGAATCATTTCTGCGATTGGCCCTCGTTCAGATCGGCCGCTGACCAGCTTGTTCAACACCATGCGACGGTACTCGTGAGGACGTAGATGCGTCACGGCGGCGAGTGTTTCCCCTTTTCGTGGGCGCAGTGAGACCGGTCGCTTCCATCCCGTTGCGAAATTCGCCGCATTAACTGCTCCCTCATCGGTCAGGCGGGTTGTTCGTTCTGTGCCTCGTACTTTGATCCCTAACTGGCGAAATTGGCCTACTGTCCGCAATGTCAAGAGTTCGTGAGGTCCCTTTTCGAGACTCTGTAGTACGAAATCCATATCAATGCGCAGCGCCGTCGCGTAGTCCGCAAGTATCATCGACAGAATTTTGCCGCGTTCGATGCCGTCCCGGAGCATTACCGCTTCGGACGACTCGGAGTAGAACCCGTGGAATCCGACGGATGCCCCGAGTTCTACGGTCCGATCTGCACCCCATCCGCCAACGGTGCCGAGATATGCGCCACCAAGAAAAGCGAAGGCGGCGGCGGAGTAGCACTCGGCATCGCGTCGAACGAGCGTGGCATAGCCGTTGCGCCAGAAAAGGTTGCCAAGGCGGATTCCTTCGAGGTAATCGCCGCCGGGGCTGTCAAGCGCGGCTGTGATCGCCAAGGGCACTTCCGGTTGTTCGTACTTGCCGCAGACTTCGCTGACCACTCGTTGAAAGCGGTCCATGTCGCCGCGAGTGATATCGCCGCTGACGGTGATCGTTGCGTGGGCTCTGCGGGTGTCTACTTCGAAACTGAAGTCGGCCACCGGGGATTCCTTTGCAGTGGTCGTCCACTTGCCCCGCGCCGCTCGGACTCGGGTCAGGGAGTCTGCCTCGCGCCCGCTCGGAAGGGGATGGTCGATGCTCCGGCTCTGGTCACTCCTTGGTCACTCCGCAGCCTGGAGCGCCGCATCTTGGTTGGCTAAGTGCCTGAGTCGATGGCGCGCCCGGAGAGATTCGAACTCCCGACCCTCAGGTTCGAAGCCTGATGCTCTATCCAACTGAGCTACGGGCGCATGCAAGCGATTCTACAAGAGTTTCCGTAAGTTGGGTGCTTGGCGGTGCCGGATGTCGAGAGTTGGGCGGGCGGCTGGAGCGGGCGAATCAACGTGTCGTGTTTGAAGCCGCGGGAAGGAAGGCGTGTTTCCCGGGGCTTGCGGTCGTGCAGATGCCATGTGCGTACAGCACATGAGTGCCGATCGCGTCGGACTTGATTTTGCTGCCGTCATCTTGTCGGCCTGATCGTGCCGGCCGGTATCGAACGTCCTCACTCGGCGCGACTTGCCTGCTTTCGAACGCGCGCGAAATGGTAGGCAACGATCGTCACTGCCACGAGCGCCATACCGCTCCACATCAGCGCCGAGGCATCCCACTCCGTGCAGCCGAGGCGAACGGTCTCCGTGTACGTGCCGGATTGCACGAACAACGAGCCTGATGCGCCTGCGGATACGAGATCGCCTTCGCCCGGCGCGCAGCGGGGCAGGCTCCAGATTCTGGCCGCCATCCACATCATCGCGGCGGGCGGGCCGAGCGCCAGGCCGAGGCACTCGGGCCAGCCCCTCAGCGCACGAGCCGCGACAAGCGTGGCGCCGATGGCGATGATCAGGATGAAGATCCCGATGGACATCATCCCGAGATAGGCAAGCGCGTACAGCCCGCCCACGAGAGCCCACAGAAGAAAAGCCGACCAGCCGGACGTTCGCATGACACGTGCTCTCGCGCCTGTGGCGCCTCAGAGAATCCATCCAAGGAGCATCGTAGCTCCCGCTCCGGCCCGAAATCGCATGCCGGCGTACTCGCGCCCAGCCATGCCGCTATCGCAAGCGCTGTGAGCCGCGCGAGTGCGACGAGCGCTGTAGCGCGTCGCCGCTACCGATCCGATTCAGCCACACCCCTCGAAGCCAACGAACGATCCACCGGAAATTGTCTGGGAGTCGATCCAACGCCAGGGATATTGACGCCCGACCGGCGCACCACCTGGCGACTCGCATATTGACGGCCGTCGCGGCGCCACGGACCATCGCCATGGTCACGGGAGGTCACGTTCCATGCCGGTCAAATTAAAAGACATGTCGTTGCACAGGCAGGCTATCGGTCTCAGCAAGCTCGGGGCGGGGCTGCAGGCACTGGTGACGAACATCATCAACGAATCGAACGCGTCCAACATCAGGTGGGGCAGCGGTAGGTCGGCCACCAAGCAAGCGTTCTTCAATCACGGCTACGACAAGGATCCGGCAACGAATGGGGGAAAACTCGGCCCCGGCGTCACGGTGTCCATCTACTACCAGCCTTCCACGAAGAGCGAGTACAACAACTACGACGTAGTGGACCGTGAAGTGGGGTTGCTGTCGGGCCGACGTCGACTGGCTGTACGAGTCGAAAACGGAGCCTATTCGTTCTATACGACGAATCATCCCAAGGAGGATCGGAGGCTGCGCACCAATGTCTATGGTGTCTTCACGCCGATCGATCCCAAGAAATAGATCAAGTTGGGCGCGGGCCGAGCGGCCTGCAGCCAACATGCCCGGGCCCGCCGCTTCGACTATGCGGCCGTGAAGCAGCTCGCTGGCGGCTCATCCTTTGGGGCAGCGATGCACCTGCCGTTAGTCAGTGCTGCCGGTTTGCGCGAGTGAGGATCGCGCGATCACCGGCGGCCCTGCTCCTGGACGTCGCGAACTTCGACACTGCGCGTCGGAATTCGAACGTCACTTCAGGAGCACGATCATGTTTCATCGGGTCAAGGTTGCGGTCGCTGCGGGTATCGCGATGGCTGCATTTTCCGTTTCTGCCATGTCCGCGCAGACGGCTGTCGTTCGCGCGTACAGCGTCAAGGTCAATTACAGTGATCTTGATCTGACGAGGGAGGGGGACGCGCGCAAGTTGCTCGAACGGCTTGAGCGGGCAGCGTCCGCGGTCTGCGGGAGCAACGGAGCGTTTTCCTCACCGTACAGGACGTATTCCGGGCGCATCGCGAGGTCCATTCAGTTGTGCCGCGAGGACGCGCTGTCGCGCGCGGTTGCCACGGTGGATTCCCGGCAGCTGTGGCTGGCGTTTGGAGCTGAGCCGCGACTGGCGCGCAGTGAGTGATGGGTGAATCGCGGATCGGGAGCGGATGGGACCGTCGTGGCCGCTGCCCCGATTCGAAGAAGCCCTCAATCGCCGGGCGGCTGAAGAGGAACGCTGCCGACGGCGCCGCGGTCAGCGGGCGGCTGAAGAAGATCGCTGGGCCGGCGGGTGCTCACTCGATGGACCGCTGAAGAGGAGCGCTGGAGCGGACGAGCATCGCGGTCAGCTTGACGGCTGAAGAGGAGCGCCGCAGACAGCGGGCTCGTTGTGAGCGAACGGCTGAAGAGGAACGCTTGCCCCGGCGCCACTTCAGCCGGCTCCTCTCCCTCGCGTGGGATCGACGGCTCTTGCATTTCGGCGGCCCCGGAACAAAGTTCGTGCATCGCCGGTCGAAACCGCCGTTCATCCCCAGGGGGCGTCCAGCATGTCCGAATCGTCCGTTGCGAAGAAGAAGAGCAGTCTGCGTCACGCGTTACGTGAATACCGAACCTTCCTGATCTTTGCCTTCCTGCTTCTGGCTTTCCGCTCGGCCTGGGCGGACTGGGTGCGCGTGCCGAGCGGCTCGATGAACCCGACCATCCTCGAAGGCGACCGGCTGCTGGTGGACAAGCACGTGTTCGGCGTGCGCATCCCATGGACGCTCGTCCGCCTGACTGACGGCCGGGATCCGATGCGCGGCGAGATCGTGGTTTTCGATTCGCCTGTCGATGGGACCTCGCTCGTCAAGCGGGTCGTGGCAGTGCCTGGCGACGAGATACTGCTGGACGACGCGGGCCTCATGGTGAACGGCGAGCGCGCCTCCTACTCGGAGGGCGATACGGACAGGCTTCAGACGCTGCTCACCGCTACGGCTGCTCTGAACCCGCAAGTCTTCCGCGAAACTCTGAGCGGCAACGAGCACGACATTCTGCTCCTGCCATATCGCGAGCCGAGGCGGGTGTTCGGCCCCGTGCGAGTGCCTGAGGACATGTACTTCATGCTGGGCGACAACCGCGACAACAGCGCCGATTCGCGGTTCTTCGGCTTCGTGCCGCGCCGGAATATCGTGGGACGCGCTACGCGAGTGGTGATCTCGCTCGATCCGGACAGGCACTTCGTGCCCCGCCTGGAGCGCACGTTCGAGCGCATCGACTGACGCGGGGAAGGATCCGCGTCCCGGCGGCGGCGGATCCAAGGGCTCGCTTGCGACAGAGCCTGCCTCGAGGCTGCGCGGCTCTTCCGTGCCGCCTCGCTACGGCTCGCCCCTCAGCGCGGCGAATCACCCCACCGATACTCCGCCGTCAGCTCGTCCAACCGCTGCTTGATCTCCGGCGCAAGGTTCACATCAGCCGCGGCGATGGACGCCGGCAGCTGATCCGCGCGGCTCGCCCCGATGATGGGCGACGTGATCACGGGGTTCGCCAGCACCCACGAAATCGCCAGCGTCACAGGCGACATCCCCACCTCATTCGCAATGCCGACGAAATCACTCACCGTCTTGAACACTCGTTCGTGCCAATACCGGTTCTGATAAAGCGTGGCCGCAGTTCCCAGCGCGAACCGCGTCCCCTCGGCCGGACCCTTCTCGAACTTGTGCTTCCCGCTCAGCATTCCGCCCGCCAGCGGGTTGTACGGAATGACCGCCAGCCCTTCCTCCGCCGCAAGCGGAAACAGCTCACGCTCGAACTCACGGAACAAAAGGCTGTATCGGGGCTGTACCGAAACGTACCGGGCTACGCGCCGAACATCCGATCGCCCCAGCGAGCGCGCGAGCCGATACGCGAGGAAATTGGAAACGCCGATGTACCGCACCTTCCCCGCGCGCACGATCGAATCCAGCGCATCGAGCGTTTCGTCGATGGGGGTCTTCGGATCGTCCGCATGCAGTTGGTAGAGATCGATGTAGTCCGTCTTCAGGCGGCGCAGGGAAGCATCGATCGCGTCCAGCAGATGCTTGCGGGATGAGCCTTCATCCCAATCCAGCGGCCCCGTTCGTCCGTACGCTTTAGTGGCCACGATGAAGTTGTGCCGCTTGCCTGCAAGCCAGCGACCGAGAATCTCCTCCGTGCGGCCGACTGTCGGGATGCCGCCTCCCAACGGATACACGTCCGCGCAATCCAGGAAGTTGATCCCGCTCTCCGCGGCGGCATTCAGGATGGCGGTCGAGCCGGCTTCGTCGGTCTGCAAGCCGAAGGTCATCGTGCCGAGACACAGCCGAGAGACAGTGAGACCTGTCGAGCCGAAGCGTACGTATTTCATTGGCATTTCCCCGCGCGAATCAGGCAAGCCGATTCTGGCACATTCTCATGGAACCGAAACGCGCTGCTTCACCCGAGAAACTCGCTGCTTCACCCGAGCCGCGGCTCGAGAAGGATCCAGGCACCGATCGCGATGAGCACGAACGGAACACTCCGTCCCGCGTACTTCCGCAGCTTCGCGCTGAACGCCGAGTGATTGACCAGCCAATGCCCCGCAAGACAAAGCGCAACGGTCAGCACCGCGAACACCACCCCGATCAGCGCCACATCCATCGCCGGGCGAACCGCGAACACAGGGATGTAGACGCCGAGATTGTCCGCTCCATTCGCGACAGTAACCGCAGTTACCGTGAAAACGCGCGAGAACGCCCCGCTTGAAGCGGCCGTGCCCGTGCCCGTCGTACCCGCGCTCGGCACCTCATCCGCTGCATTCCCGTCGCCCCCCGCATCTTCGTCCCCGCGGAATCGCTCAACGAGCTCCTTGATACCGAGCGCAACCGGAACAATCCCAAGCCACGCAACGTGCTCAGGTGCGACCGTGACGGACACCAGCGACGCCGCGACACTCGCGCCATAAAGCACCGCCATTCCCAGTAGCTGCCCCGCAGTCACTTCAGCGGTCCGGAATCGCCGGTCCGCCAGAAACGCCACGAGCAGGACGATGTCGTCGACGTTCGTCGATACGAAAAGAACCGTCGCAAGTCCGGTGACCAGCGCCAGCGATTCAGGAGTGATCAAGTGTGGTGCGGCGTTGTTGTCGTTTTCGGGTGGCGTGCATTATCGCCGTGGCGTGAGAATTGCTGAATAGCGCAGGTTCGTTCCTCTTCCAGGGAGCTCCGCCATGCCCAAGACCGCCGCTCGCGACTCCGCAGCTGCCGACGAGTTGACTGCCGACGAATTGGCCGAAGTCGACGCCCTCTGGCGCGCCGCCAACTACCTCTCGGTCGGACAGATCTATCTGTACGACAACCCGCTGCTGAAGGTCCCGCTCACGCGCGAGCACATCAAGCCACGGCTGCTGGGGCATTGGGGTACGACCCCCGGCCTCAACTTCATCTATGCGCATCTCAGCCGCTGCATCCGCAAGCGTGACCTGAACATGATCTACATCACCGGCCCCGGTCACGGCGGGCCCGGCCTCGTCGCGAACGCTTTCCTCGAAGGCACTTACAGCGAGCTGTATCCCGATGTCGCCGCGGACGAGGCGGGGCTCACGCGGCTCTTCCGGCAGTTCTCGTTTCCAGGCGGCATTCCGAGCCATGTCGCGGCGGAGGTCCCCGGTTCGATCCACGAAGGCGGCGAGCTCGGGTACTCGCTGTCGCACGCGTTCGGCGCGGTGTTCGACAATCCGGATCTCATCGCGGCTTGCGTCATCGGGGACGGCGAAGCCGAAACGGGGGCGCTCGCGACGAGCTGGCACTCGAACAAGTTCCTGAATCCGGCCATCGACGGTGCAGTGCTGCCGATCTTGCACCTGAATGGATACAAGATCGCGGGCCCCACCGTGCTCGCGCGCATCCCTCGGGAGGAGCTGACGCAGCTGTTGCGAGGCTACGGATACAAGCCCTTCTACGTGGAAGGGCACGATCCGTTCGACATGCATCGGCAGATGTCCCGCGCGCTCGACGCCATATTCGACGAGATCGCGTCCATCCAGAAAGCGGCGCGCACCGAAGGATACGACGAGAGACCCACCTGGCCCGCGCTCGTGCTCGTGAGCCCGAAAGGCTGGACGGGCCCCGCCGCCGTGGACGGCAAGAAAACCGAGGGCTCGTTCCGCTCGCATCAGGTCCCCATGGGGGACATGGACAAACCCGAGCACGTCCATCAGCTCGAAGCCTGGATGAAGAGCTACCGGCCGGAGGAGCTTTTCGAGCCGAACGGCGCCGTGCGCCCGTCCGTGCTGGCGGCTACCCCGAAGGGCGATCGGCGCATGAGCGCGAACCCGCACGCGAACGGCGGAATCCTGCTGCGCGACCTGCGAATGCCGGATTACCGCTCGTACGCCGTCGAGGTGCCGGCGCCCGGCGGCACGGTGGCGGAGGCGACGAGGGTGCAAGGCAATCTCATCCGCGACGTCATCCGCCAGAACCCGCGGAATTTCCGCGTGTTCAGTCCCGACGAAACGGCGTCGAACCGCTGGAACGCAGTGTTCGAAGCGACGGATCGCATGATGATGGCTGAGATCCTCCCGGACGACGATCACGTGTCGCACACTGGCCGCGTGCTCGAGATGCTGAGCGAGAACCAGTGCCAGGGCTGGCTGGAGGGCTATCTGCTCACGGGCCGGCATGGCTTCTTCTCGTGCTATGAGGCGTTCATCCACATCGTCGATTCGATGTTCAACCAGCATGCGAAATGGCTGAAGGTGACCGCGAACATTCCGTGGCGCAGGCCGATCGCATCGCTCAACTACCTGCTCACGTCGCACGTCTGGCGGCAGGATCACAACGGCTTCAGTCACCAGGACCCTGGTTTCATCGATCACGTCGTCAACAAGAAAGCGCAGATCATCCGCGTGTATCTGCCGCCGGATGCGAACTGCCTCCTGCATGTGACGGACGTGTGTCTGCGTAGCAGGAACAAGGTGAACGTCATCGTCGCGGGAAAGCAGCCACAGCCCCAATGGCTGACGATGGAACAGGCAGTCGCCCATTGCACGCTCGGAATCGGCATCTGGCGATGGGCGAGCTCGGACGACGGCGGCGAGTGCGACGTGGTGATGGCGTGCTGCGGAGACGTGCCGACGCTTGAAACGCTGGCAGCCGTGGATCTGCTTCGCAAGCTCGTGCCGGATCTCAGGGTGAGAGTCATCAACGTCGTGGACCTGATGCGCCTGCAGCCGCGCAGGGAGCATCCGCAGGGCTTGCTGGATACGGATTTCGATGCGCTCTTCACGCGAGACAAGCCGATCATTTTCGCTTTCCACGGCTATCCATGGCTCATCCACCGGCTCACGTACAGGCGACACAACCACGACAACCTGCACGTGCGCGGCTACAAGGAGGAGGGCACGACCACGACGCCGTTCGACATGACGGTTCTGAACGATATCGACCGCTTCCACCTCGTCATCGACGTCGTGGAGCGGGTGCCGAAGCTCGAAGCGCGCGCGGCGAACATCATCCAGCTCATGCGGGAGAAGCTCGTCGCCCACCGCCAGTACGTCACGACGAAAGGCGACGACCTGCCGGAGGTGAAGAACTGGAAATGGTCCGCGCCCCAGGCACGCCAGGAGAAAAAGCGCGACGTGGAACAGGAGTAGCCTTAGGCCGAGGACGACCGGCGGGGTCGCGGCCAGTCGACCGACGACCGAGCCGGTGGCGCTTGTCACGTCCAGCGAGCGGCGCGTGCTTCTTGCGTCCGGCGGGCTGGCTAGCGCCCTTGCCGCGTCACTCCTTCCGCTGGAGGAGCGAGATCGCCTCCGCGCGCCGGTGTACTCCAAGCTTCGCAAGCACGCTATGCACGTGGTTCTTCACTGTGGGCAGCTCGATCCCAAGCTGACGCGAGATCATCTTGTTCGACAGCCCTTGCTGAAGCAGGCGAAGGATCTGCGCTTCGCGCGCCGTGAGCCCAGCGAACCGATCATGTCGCGAGCGCTGAACGGAGCGAGCGGCGATATACCGAAAAAGGAATCCGGCGATGCGCGGCGAACAGCGCACTTCGCCTCGGGCCGCGGCATGCACGGCTTCGAACGCGTCGTTCGCCGAGCCGGTGCGCGGCACGTACCCGGCGATTCCCAACTCCGCGCAGCTGATGACGTCCGCCTCCATCTCCGGCATGCCGATGGCAACGATGCGCGTGGAGCTGCAGATGCTCGGCACCTGCCGTGCGAGCCCGAACGCCTCTTCCATCGCCATGTCGAGCAGCACCACGTCGGGCGCGAGAATGCGGATGTGTTCCAGAGTGCCCGCGGCGGTGGCCGCGGTCGCCAGGAGCCGGATGCCCGAGGCTTCGCGAAAAACGCGCTCCAGCGCCTCGCAATACAGCTGGCAAGCGCTGGCTATCACGAGGCGAATGCCTACCTCGCCCCCGTTGGCGTGCGCCTCCATGATCCAGAGACCTGCTTCCGTTGCTGCCTTTTCCACACCGGCCTTGCTCGCCGACCGGTGCCCCCTTCAGCTCTTTCGCTTTGTCGGCCTGCCGTCTTGTCCTTCTCCCTGTCTCATGCGCGAAGATGGTGCAGGCTTGGCCGGACAATCCCGCTGAACGGGTGGCCTGTCAATAAAACGAAAGTCCATTTGCGTCGGCGTGAGAATTGCTGCCGCACAGTGGTTTCGGAGGGAAATGCTCATGTCTGGCACCGACACCGGGCCCGCTGCGGGCCCCAGGCCCATCCTGATCCTCAATACGGGCTCCGCGACGTTCAAATGGGCCCTGCTGAGCGACGACGAGAGATTCATCGGCACGGGCTCGGAGACGTGGGCGGGGTCGGACGCGCTCACCCGCAAGACCCAGATCGTCGCGAAACTCCATTCCCTGCCCCCCTGCCGCGCGGTGGGCCATCGCGTGGTTCATGGGGGCACGGTCTTCCGCGACTCCATCCTCGTGGACGACGACGTTCGGCAGCGCCTTGAGGAACTGCTTCCGCTGGACGCCCTCCACATGCGGCCCGCGCTTTGCGCCCTCGATGCCGCGCGCGACGCGTTTCCCGATGTGCCGCACGTCGCTGCCTTCGATACAGCCTTCCATCGGACGATGAGCGAAGCAGCGAGCGGCTACGCGTTGCCGGCGGAGTGGGTGAAGCGCTGGGGGCTTCGCCGCTTCGGGTTCCATGGGCTCAGCGTCTCGTGGAGCGTGGAGTGGTTGCGCGCGAACGTGAAGCCGTTCCCCCGACGGCTCATCGTCGCGCACCTCGGCAGCGGCTGTTCCATCACCGCTGTGCTGGAGGGCCGTTCAATCGACAACTCGATGGGCTTTACTCCGCTGGAAGGAATCATGATGGGTACGCGCTCCGGTTCAGTGGACGCCGGGCTGCTGTTCCATCTGCAGACGAGCCATGCGCTTTCGGTGGCGGACATCGAAGACGCGCTCACCAATCGATCCGGACTGCTCGGTGTGTCCGGCGTCTCTGGAGATATCCGTCAGGTGCTGGAAGCTGCGGACGCAGGCAACGCCGATGCCCGTCTCGCTGTCGAGATGTTCGTCGTTTACGCGAGGCGCGGCATGGGAGCGGCCGCCGGTGTTCTGGGCGGCGTCGATGCCATCGTGTTCACCGGTGGAATCGGCGAGCACCAGCCTCGCATTCGCCGCGAGATCTGCGCTGCCTTTCCCGATGCTCGAATCGACGACGCCGCGAACGAAGCGGGCTCGGAAGGAGCGATCAGCGTTGCAGCGAGCCCGGTCAAGGTGATGGTCGTACGAGCACGAGAGGATCTCGTACTCCTGCGCGAAGTGCGCCGGCTGGCTCCCGAAAGAGCCGGCTCCGCAACCTGACCGGCAGGCTCTCAACCGCTCTCAGCGCTCACAGCGGGCCGCGCAAGAGCCCGCGACGTGCCTTGCGCCCCAGCAGTCGCGCGAGGCGAGGCTACCGGCCAGTTGCGGCTATTTACCGGCGGATTCAGTTGGCGCCCCCGCCCCGAGGTCTTATTCTTCGCCGCGGGCGCCGGCCCCCTGGCGGAGCCCTCCCGCTCGAAAGAGCCCACGACACACGGGGACGTGCGACATGTTCGGACGAATCGCGAATCTGATCAGAGGATTTGTCTCGCTGTTCATCAGCGGCGTCGAGAAGCGCAACCCCGAAGCCCTGCTCGAGCTGGAGCAGGAGAATCTGCGCAAGCAGGTTGCCAACTTCAACCAGGGGCTCGCCACGCACGCGGGACTTTGCGAGCGGATCATGGGCCAGGTGCGCAAGCTCGAAGCGGAGGAGAAGGACCTCCGCGCGAAAGTCACCGCGCACCTTCGCGCCGGCAACAAGGGTCCGGCAGGGCAATACGCGCTTCGGCTGCAGACGGTCGAGCGCGAGCTCGCCGAGAACCGCACGCAGCTTGCGAGCGCGGAAGACACGTACAAGAACCTCATCAAGGCTCGCGACGTAGCGGTCAGCTCCGCGCGCGCGAAGATCGAGAGCCTCAAGGGTGCCATCAACGACATGCGCATGAAGCAGGCCATGGCCGAGATCCACGAGATGTCGGCCGGCATGATCGGCTCGCTCGGCGGCAGTGGCGACACGCTCAACCGTCTGCACGAGATGGTGGAAGAGGAGCGCTCCAAGGCCGCCGGCCGCGCGCGCGTGGCGCGCGATGCCATGGACATGACCGAAGTGAACGTGAAGGAGGCGGAGATGCAGGCCCTCGCGGACCAGGCGCTCGCGGACTTCGCGGCACGCGAAGGCATCTCGCTCCCGGGCACCGAGGCCGCGGAGCCTGCCGCTCGCTCCATGGGCACGGCCGGCAGCTCCGCGCCTCCGGCGAAGCCGCAGACCGAAAGCCAAGGCACGTAACATGCCCGCACCGGAAGGCGCGCCCGAGTGGGCAGCCGAGCTGTCACTCGCATTCGAAAGCGGCGCATCCGGTCAGTTCGTCCTTTTCGGAAACGTGCATGACCGGCTCGCCGTGGGCGAGCCGGCCTCGGGCCGCCGGCTCGTCAGTATCGAGCGCTATCTCCAGGACGAGCTGCTCGCCGGCTTTGCCGTGGTGTTCGCTTACGACCTCGGTAACGGGCTCACCGTGGAGAGAGGCGGAGATCGGCTCGCGCGATGGGCGAAGACCGAAGAGGCAGCCGCCCTGCCGCGGGATCCGCTGGATGCCGTGCGGTACGTCAGCCGTTACGTCCGCTATCTCGCGAATCTCAACGCACTCGGCCGGGGCGACGGCACGCAGGTCGCGATGATCGTTCGCGCGGCAGACGATCTGCTGCCGGCGGATGGCTCGGGCTTCGAGCACGGCAGCCTCGTGAGCCTTATCCGCGAATGGGCGTCGTCGACGCCGTTCACGCAGGTGTCGTTCGCGAGCATCCTGATCTCCGACAACATCAATGACGTCGAGCCCGTGGTCGCGTTCTCGCCGCACGTGATGCGCGTGCGCGTTCCGCTTCCCTCGAGCAGCGAGTTGCACGATGCACTCGTCGTGCTTCAGAAGAAGCACGAACGCGCGATTCCCGCCGGCACGGATCTCGCCAACATGGCTTCCTCCCTCACTGGGGTTTCAGTGAGTGCGCTGGAGCAGCTCGTGAAGATGCGGGCACACACCGGCCAGGCCCTGCAGCCTGCCGACTTCGCCGCCGCGAAGAAGCTGATGGTGGAACGGGACGCGACGGGGCTGGTGGAGTTCGTCGATTCGAAGCGCACGCTCGCCGACTATCACGGTCAGGAAAGCCTGAAGAAATGGTTGCGACAGGACGTTGCGCTGTGGACCGCGGGCGACTTGCAGGCATTGCCGATGGGCTACCTGCTTTGCGGCCCGATCGGCACCGGCAAGACGTTTCTCGTCGAGTGCCTCGCGGGCGAGGCCGGCGTGCCGGTGCTGAAGCTCAAGAACTTCCGCGATCGGTGGGTCGGTTCGAGCGAGGGCAACCTCGAAAAGATTTTCCGGCTGATCCGCGCGCTCGGCCGCTGCATCGTGTTCATCGACGAGGCGGATCAGGCGCTCGGGCGGCGGGATTCGGGCACGGGAGACAGCGGGCTCTCGGGCCGGCTGTATTCGATGATCGCGCAGGAAATGGCGGACACCGGCAACCGCGGCAAGGTGGTCTGGATCCTCGCCTCCTCGCGGCCCGACCTCATCGAGGTGGATCTGAAACGCCCGGGTCGCGTGGACGTGAAGGTGCCGCTGCTTCCGACAACGACGAAAGCGGAAACCGCCGGGCTCGTCGGCGCGCTCGGGCGGCGCTACAAGCTGGGGCTCACCGCGGAAGATCTGCAGCAACTGGAGCCGGAGCTCCCGACGCTCCTCACGCCCGGCGCGGCCGAAGCGCTCGTCGTGAAGGCGTATCGAATTGCGCGCACGGAAAATCTCACCGGCCTCCTCGCGCTCCGCAAGTGTCTCGACGGTTATCAGAACCCGGTGCCGGCGGACGTGCTGGAGTTCCAGATGCGCATCGCCGTGCGCGAGGCGACGGACCTCACGTTCGTGCCCGAGTCCCTTCGTCACTTCGCGAACCCCGGCGGGCCATGAGCGGAAACACGCTTTCATACGTGAAGGCGGCATTCAATGCGCGGCCCTTCGGCATGCCGATCCCGCCGAACTGGTTCATGCTGGCCGCGTTCGGCCTGCTCGGCTGGTTCGTCGATCCGGGGTTCTGGCTCATCGGGATGGGCGTCGAGGGGCTGTATCTCTGGGCGCTCTCCAGCAACGGACGCTTCCAGGCTGCGGTGGATGCGCAGGAGCTGAAGGGCGGAACGGATTGGAGCTCGCAGTACCGCTCGCTGATCTCGCGTCTCGATGAGGCTTCGCGCAAGGCGCAGGCGGATATGGAACAGCAGGGCGCGTCGCTCTCCGAAATCCTGACTCGCTCCGGCGCTTTCCCCACGCAGCTCGCCGATGTGCGGCAGCTCGTCTGGCTGCATCTCAAACTGCTGGCCGCACGCTCCGCGCTTCGGGAAGTCATAGACGTCGGCACGCGCGAGCAGCACAAGCTGGATTCGCAGCACATGCAGCTCACGGACAGGCTCAGTCGCACGGATCTCGACCCCGAGCTGCGTTCGAGCCTTGAGGGGCAGCTCGAAGTCATTCGCTCGCGCAAGGCCGCCCACGCCCTTGCTTCCAGGCGCTGCGAGTTCGTGGATGCCGAGATCGACCGGCTGCGTCAGCAGCTCTCGCTCGTGCGCGAGCAGGCGCTGCTGGCGACCGACGAGGGCAGTGTCGCCCGCTCGGTCTCCGCGCTCTCCGCTTCGCTCAACGAGGCGAATCGCTGGCTCAAGGATCAGCGCGAGCTCTTCGCCGGCCTCGAAAGCTTTACCGATGAGCCGCCGCCGCCCGAGCTTCTGGGCAGCGCCACGCGGCAGGCGGAGTCCTTCCGCTCGTCTTCGTCCCGCAAACGCAAACAGGGAGTATCGGAATGATGCTTCGTTTCAATGCCCGCCGGTCCCGCGGGGGCGCGGTCGGCAACATCATCACGGCCATTCTGATCATCGGGCTCATCGCGCTGGGAGGCTGGCTCGTTCTCAAGAACCGCGCCGAAAAAGAGTCGGGGCCGGGCTCGGCGGCTTCGGATGGCCGGCCGGCGGCGGTTGCCCCCTCCGGGGATGCGCCCACGCCCATCGAGCCGGTCACCGGCACTCCGGTGCTCGAAGCGGCGGCGCCGTACGTGCCGAAGGACAAGACGATCCAGATCGACATCAGCGAGTACGCCGGGTACGGCGGGCTCATCGTGGCGAACGGCGGGCTGGAGCCGAATCCGGATTCCTTCTTCGCGAAGGAGTACGGGTTCCAGGTGAAGCTCAGCGTGAGTGAGAGCGAGACCTGGTCGCCACTCAACAACGGGCGGCTTGCCGCCACGGCCACCACCGCCGATGCGCTTGCGGTTCTCGGCCGTCAGTTCGACGCGGTGGTGCCGGTGCAGATCGGCTACTCGCGTGGCGCGGACATGGTTGTCGTGGACGCGGGCATCACTTCCGTGAACGACCTCGCGGGCAAGGTTCTCGCGGCCTCGCAGTTCAACGAGAGCGAGTTCTTCATTCGGTACCTTGCGCAGGAAGCGGGTGTGCCCGTGCGTGTGCTGCGGGACCTGGATGCAAGGCCGGCGGCGGGCGAGCTGGGCCTCGTGTTCTACGAGGATGCATTCGCCGCATGCGATGCCTACGCGCACGAGCTTGCCGCGAGAAGAAGCGGGCTCGCAGGCTGCGTCGGCTGGACGCCGCGGACGGATGAGGTCGTCGAGCAGTCGAACGGCCGAGCGAAGGTGCTCGTCTCGAACCGCAACCTGCTGGTCATCGCGGACGTGCTCACGGTGAACAAGGCGTTTGCGAAGGAGAATCCGCAGATCGTCCAGGGGCTCGTGCACGGCATTCTCGAGGGCAACCGGTTCCTGCGCGATTCGCCGGACCAGTACATCGGGATTGTCGCGAAGGCGTTCCAGTGGAGCGAGGAGGATGCGCGCAACGAGCTGAGTTACGTGCACCTTTCGAATCTTCCCGAAAATCGCGCGTTTTTCAGCGGGACGCTGGATGTCGCGGGTTCCTTCGGGGGGATATTCCAGTCCTCGGTGCTTGCGTACGGAAGCATCATCCGCAATCCGACGGATCCGCAGCGGTTCGTCGATACGAGCGCGCTTGAAGCCCTGCAGAAGAAGGGGCTCTACGCGGATCAGCGGATCGCGATCGCACCTATCCGGACCGCGAAGCAGGGGTCGCTGGAGAACGATCCGCTGCTCAAGAAGGACATCCGGTTTTTCTTCGAGCCGAATTCCGCCGCGCTCGACCGGGACGCGAAGGAGAACGTGGAGTATCTCGATACGGTGAAGCGATTCCTTCAGGTGAGCCCGGGATCGACGATCGTTCTGCGCGGCCATGTCGATAACGCGCGGATCGAGGAGTTTCGAAGGGCTGGCGAGGAAGTGATGCGGAACATGGCACTGCAGGCGATGGAGCTGTCGCGCCAGCGCTCGCAGGCTGTGAAGGATGCGCTACTGGCGCGGCATAAGGATCTGGAGACGGCCCGCATCGAAGTAGTGGGGCGTGGGTGGGAAGAGCCGGTGAGCCAGCAGAGCGATCAGAACCGGCGAGTCGAAGTGCAGTGGTTTACGCTGGAGTGAGAAGGCCCTCGATCGCCGGGCGGCTCAGAGCGAGAGGAGAGAAGGATGAACCAGTGCCGCGCGCCGCGACTCAGCGTGCGCGTTCCGAACGCTGCACGGCTGCAAGCCTTCTTTTCCGAGCCGCCCGTCGATTGAGGGCTGCCGATTCGAGGCCTTGCCCGCCGCTCGATGCCCATGATGAGGGGATGGACAAGCATCGAGCGACGGGTGGCCGTCGAAAGCGCGCTTTACGCAACCTTGCACCGAGCCCGGCGCGGAACGCGCAGTCGGGCTCAGTGCTTCACGGTCAGCGTCGTGGATTTCAGCTGCGCCGAGCTGGGTCCGACCATGATCTGGACGTCGCCCGGCTCGACGACGCGCTTCATGTCTTTGTCCCAAAGGGCAAGCGCGTCCGGTTCCAGCGTGAAATTCACCGTGGTCGCGGCGCCCGGCGCGAGCGTTACGCGCCTGAAGCCTTTCAGCTCCTTGCGCGGCCGCGTTACCGAGCTCACGACATCCCTCACGTAAAGCTGCACGACTTCGTCGCCCGCGACCTTCCCGGTGTTCCGCACGTCCACGGACACCGTCACGGAGCCGTTTCGCGCAATCTGTGATGCAGACAGCTTCGGTGCCCCGATCTCGAAGGTCGTGTAGGAAAGCCCGAAACCGAACGGAAACAGCGGCTCCTTCGAGTCGAAGATGTATCCGCGATGCGCGCTCGGCTTTTCGTTGTACGCGATCGGAAGTTGACCCACCGAGCGCGGCACGGTTACCGGGAGCTTGCCGCCCGGGTTCGCGTCACCGAACAGGATGTCGGCCATGGCGGTGCCGCCTTCCTGGCCGAGGTACCAGCCTTCGACGAGTGCGTTCGCCTTTTCCGCCACCTCGACGACGGATTGCGGACGCCCGTTGATGAGCACGACGACGACCGGCTTCCCCAGCGCAAACATCGCGCGCGCCAGCTCGTTCTGCTCGCCCACGAGCTCAAGCGTGGTGGCGTCGCCGAGATGGTTGTCGGCCCAGGCCTCGCGGCTGGTGGCCGCGCTCCCGCCGATGACGAGCACGATCGAGTCGGCTTCCCGCGCGACGCGAACCGCTTCCTCGATACGCTTGCGATTCTCCTGAGGATCGGCCAGAACCACTTCGTCTTCATTCCAGTCGCCCTTGTCCGTGAGCCGTACGCCTTCGGCCGTGACGATACGGACCTTGTTGCCCACTTTCGCGCGAATGCCGTCCAGCACGCTGATCGCGCGTGTCGGAACGTTCGAGTAACCGCCGAGTTGTGCCACGGCGGCGTTGGGGCCAATGACTGCGAGCGTCCTGAGTGAGTCCATGCGCAGGGGCAGGGTGCCGTCGTTCTTGAGAAGGATCACCGCCTTGCGAGCCGCCTCAGCGGCCAGCGCGCGCGCTTCGGCGTTATCCGTGATGCTTTCCGCGTACTTGGCGTCCGCGTACGGTGATTCGAAAACTCCAGACAGGAACTTCAGCCGCAGCATGCGACGTACGGCCTGGTCGATGTCCGCTTGCGTGACGAGGCCGGCTGCCAGCGCTTCCGGAAGCTTCCGGAAGGCATTGCCATCCGGTGTATCGAAATCCACGCCTGCCTTGAGAGCGCGGGCGGCGGCGTGCATGAGATCCGGCTCCACGAAATGCAGCCGCTGCAGGTCGTCGATGCCCCAGTAGTCGCTGACGACGCCGCCCTGGAAGCCCATCTCTTCGCGCAGGACCTTGTTCAGCAGCCAGCCGTTGGCGTGCGACGGCACGCCATCGATCTCGTTGTAAGAGGCCATGACCGCCTGCGCGTTACCGCGCTTCACGGCGGCGGCGAACGGCGGGAAGAAGTACTCGCGCAGCACGCGCTCCGAAATGTTGGCGGGCGCCACGTTGGTGCCGCCCTCCGGCTGGCCGTGGCCGGTCATGTGTTTGAGCGTGACGAGCACGCGATCCTTCGCGAGGGGCAGCGAATCCCCCTGAAAACCTCGCACGGCAGCGACTCCAAGCTCGCTGACCAGGAAGGGATCCTCACCGTAGGTTTCTTCGATGCGGCCCCACCGCGGGTCGCGTGCCACGTCTACCACGGGCGCAAGAACTAGCTGGACGCCGCGCGCGCGAATCTCCCTCCCGACGGCGGCGAAAACCTTCGTGATGAGCTCCGGATCCCACGTGCTCGCGAGTGCTATCGATTGCGGAAAATGCGTCGCGCCGCGCGCGGCGTATCCGTGCAGGCCCTCTTCATGGAAGAGGGCGGGAATTCCGAGCCGCGTTGCGTTGATGGTCCACTTCTGGATCGCGTTGACGAGCGCAACGGTGCGCTTCTCGTCGCGGAACTGCTCCTTGTTCGGGTTGCCACCGCCGGTGAGATCGTTCGGTCGCGCGAAGTGGCCGATTCCGGCGGGATAGAGGCGTTTGGCCTTCGCCGGGTCGAAGTCGCCCGCGGCATTGAGGATCTCGCCTTTCTGCGTCCAGATGGTCGTGATCTGGGCGATCTTCTCCTCCTGCGTCATGCGGGAAAGCAGATCTTCCACGCGCCGTTCGAGCGGTGCCCTGGGATCGCGATACACGGGAGATTCCCTGGAAGATTGCGCAGTCGCGAGAGGTGGAACGATCGCGAGGACCGAGAGGGCAACGATCCCTACGGCCCCCCGGCGGGTCAGCGAGCGCAGCGTCGACATGCGGGCCCGAGCCCGCTCCAAGTGCTTCATCCTCAAGCCCCCTCGTTGGCGCAACCGGGCGAGCGGCAGGCCGCTTCGCTGATACCGGTATCATAACCACAACACGCGTACGCTTGGCGAGTCTGCCGCACGACGCGCCACCCTGCCCCTGAATTTCTGCGCGCTCTGCGGATAGGAAAATCATTGAGAAATTCGCCCCGGGCGCGCACCTCTCACGCCTCCCGTTTGCAAATTCAAAATGTGACCGCTACCATGAATTGAGCGTCAGTCAGCTGCTGTCGCATCACGGACAGTCTGCCGAGACGTCACACCGGCGAAGAGATCGAGGCCTCTTCGCAAAAAAGAGTGGACCGATCTCGCAAGGGGGAACAATGCGTAGACGTGCGTTTGCGTCGAATGGACTCCGGCCCGCTCTCATGGGATCGGCCTGCTTGCTCACCACGCTGCCGATCGCCACGGCGCAGGGCCAGACGGGTGGGGACTCGCCTGCGCTGGAGGAGGTCACTGTCACAGGCTATCGACGCAGCCTTGAGGACTCCGCCACCGCCAAGCGCGACTCCACGAACTTCAGCGATTCGGTTTTCGCCGAGGACATCGGCAAGTTTCCGGACCTGAACATCGCCGAGTCGCTGAACCGAATTCCCGGCATCCAGCTCACGCGCGAGATCACCGGCGAAGGCCTCAACATCGCCATCCGCGGCCTCGGCACGAACTTCACGAAGGTGCTGCTCAACGGCTCGCAGATCGCCGTCGCATCCACGGGCCGTACGGACCAGGCCAACCAGAATCGCGAGCTCGATCTGGATCTGTTTCCCACGGAACTCTTCACCCGGCTGGACGTGAACAAATCCGCGAGCGCCAGCATGGTGGAAGGCGGCGTGGCAGGCGTCGTGAACATGCGAAGCTCGCGGCCCTTCGACAACCCGGGCACGCATCTCTCGTATCAGCTTCAGGGCGGGTACGGCGAGGAGAGCAGCAAATACAGCCCGCGCGGAGCCGCCACGGCGAGCTGGACCAACGACACCTTCGGCGTGCTCGGCGGCATCGCGGCCGTTCGCAACAAGGCGCAGACGACCGGCTACGAAACCATCGGCTGGACCAATCCCACGATTTCGCACGGGATGTGCGGCACGCAGCCGGATGCCAGCAGGAACGAGACCCTCGCGTCGCCATCACCCCAATGCAATACCACGGGAGGAAACGGCTGGAGCCAGCCAGGAATTCCGTCCGGCGCGGGTACGACTGGCCTTGGCACCGTGCCTGCCGGAGTGGGCAACGGCCTTGCGGAAGGCACCATCATCGATCGCGCGTTCCTCGAGTCTCACAATCCCGGCGTTTCGCTGGAGCAGATCGGTAACGCTCTCATTCCGCGCCTCAGCCGCCCGTCTTACTCCGCTGGTAACCGGGACAGGATTTCCGGGCTCGTTTCGTTCGAGTACCGGCCCTCGCAGTCGGTGCAGTTCTACCTCGATACGTTCTATGCGAAGGCGGACCGCGAGTTCGACCGGCTCGACATGAACCTCGTCGGCCGCGGCGGAAACATCATCCCGCTCAACCTGCAGCTGGATGCGAACAACGTCGTGACGAGCGGCACGTTCGCGAACGCTCAGTTCTTCCTCGAGGCACGGCCCTACGACGAGGAGGTCGACTTCACGAACGTGAATCCCGGCATGCACTTCGAGCTGACGGAGTGGCTGTCGGGCGACTTCCAGGCCAACAAGACCCGCAGCAAGTTCTTCCGCGAGGCGCCGTCGATCCTCGTCGTGACCCCGATGAACCAGGGCATCACGGTGAACTACACCAATCAGGGCGGAGATTTCCCGGACGTCCAGACGAACGTGAACCTCAACGACCCGAATCTCGGCTGGAGCTGGGGTTCCGGTTCGCGCGTCAACATCCAGAACGAACGGCGCGATACGACGAACGAGGGCGCGCGCCTCGACCTGCAGTTCGGACGCCATGAGCTCAACTTCAGGGTCGGCGCCGCGTACGACGACATCGAACGACAGATTCGCGCGCTGGATGCGAGCCGCGAGTGGCAGCAGACGGTGTGCGGTGGCGGCGGGCCATTCATCCCCCCGCCGGGCGCCGCTCCACCGTGCAACGGCCAGGCAGGTTCGGCGATCACGAGCGATCGCCTCGCGCAGTACCTGATGCCGGGACCCGGCTTCATTACCGTGGATTTCGACCGGTTCTTCGCCGACACGAACTACCACGCGCTGAGCGACACGGCGCCCATTGCCGTTGGTGCGGCCACGACGGCGCGCACCGGCGACGTCGAAGAGAAGACGCACGGCTATTACGGCGAGATCAACGGAGACCAGGATTTCTTTGGGCACGCGCTGCGCTTCAATGCCGGTGCGCGATACATCAGAACCCGGCAGACCATCGCGGGGCCCACGAACACGGCTCTCGGGCCGGGTCCGTTCGCCTCGGAGAGCAAGACCTATACGAAGGTCCTGCCCTCGTTCAACGCCGCGCTCAATGTCACGGACAACGTCGTCGCGCGTGTCGCCGCGTCCCGTACGCTCACGCGTCCCGATCCGAGCGCGATGATTCCCGCCGTGCAGTTCGGAGACGTGGGCGCTACGAACGCGAACGTCGGCAACCCCGGTCTTGAGCCCTTCATTTCCGACAACATCGACCTCGGAGCCGAGTGGTACACCGGTCAGGAGGGCTACGTCGCGGTGGCGGCGTTCCGCAAGAAGATTGAAGGCTTCACGGTCAATCAGACGCGGCCCGTTCCGTTCCCGGAGCTCGGCATTCCCTTCGAGATCCTCACTCCGGATCAGCAGAGAAATCTGGACGCGCGCGGCGGCGTCAATGCCACCGTGAACCTGCAACAGCAGGTGAATGCGGATGGCCTGCTCACCATCGAAGGCTACGAGGTCATCTGGGTGCAGCCGCTCGGCCAGTGGTTCGATGCCCTGGACGGGTTCGGATACAACCTGAACTACACCCGCGTGAAACAGGAAGGCGAGGGTGCCGCGCCGGCGCAGGCGATCAACGTCTCGCCCCACGCGTACAACGCGACGCTGTACTACGAAAAGAACGACGCGACCGTGCGTCTTTCATGGGTGTGGAACGACGAGCAGGTCACCTCACAGCTCAACGAGCAGGGCATTCCGCTCGCGCAGCGCTTCGGCGATGCGTATGGACAGCTCGATCTCTCGGCGAGCATCGAGTTCAGGAATCTGCCAACCTCTCCGCAACTGACCTTGAACGTCATCAACATTACGGGCGAGACTCAGCGTTCGACGTTCCAGTTCCCGAACGCGACGTTCACGTATTACGACCCGGGCTTCCAGGTCCTGCTCGGCATTCGGGGCAAGTTCTGAGGGGGGCGAGATAGTGGATCAAACTGCCGGCAGCACCGCGCTGCCGGCCACGCGAGTCGGTCGCTATCGCTGGCGCATTTGCGCGCTGCTGTTCGCCGCCACGACGCTGAACTATGTCGATCGCCAGGTCCTCGGCGTGCTCGCGCCGGACCTCACGGAGCGGTTCGGCTGGACGGAGCTGGAGTACAGCCGCATCGTCGTGGCGTTCCAGGCGGCGTACGCCATCGGCCTCGTGAGCGCCGGCGCGCTCATCGACAAGCTTGGGACACGTCTCGGTTACGCGCTCGCCATCTGCGTCTGGAGTGTGGCCGCGATGAGCCATGCCATCGCGGGCAGCGTGGCGGGGTTTGCCGCGGCTCGCTTTCTTCTCGGTCTGGGAGAAGCGGGCAACTTTCCCGCGGCGATCAAGACTGTCGCGGAGTGGTTCCCGCGGCGAGAGCGCGCGTTCGCAACCGGCATCTTCAATTCGGGCTCGAACGTCGGCGCGATTCTCGCGCCGCTCGCCGTGCCGATCGTTGCGGTGACGTGGGGATGGCAGGCCGCGTTCCTGTTCACGGGCGTGCTGAGCGCGATCTGGCTGGTGACCTGGCTCACCATGTATCGCACGCCGACGGAGCACCCGAAGCTCTCGTCCGAAGAGCTGAACTACATTCGAGTCGACCCTGACGAGCCGGCCGCGTGCCTGCCGTGGGCGCAGCTTCTGCGCCACCGGCAGGCGTGGGCTTTCGTCGTGGCGAAGTTCCTCACCGATCCGATCTGGTGGTTCTTTCTCTTCTGGCTGCCGAAGTTCCTGAACAGCGAGTTTGGGCTCACGCTCACGGGACTGGGACCGCCGCTGATCGCGATTTATCTGCTGGCTGATGTCGGCAGCATCGGCGGGGGCTGGCTGGCGGGGCGCTTCATCAAGCGCGGATGGAGCGTGAACCGGGCGCGCAAGGGCGCGATGCTGGTGTGCGCGCTGGCGGTAGTGCCCATTGTGTTCGCTTCTTCCGCCACTAGCCTTTGGGTCGCGGTTGCGTTGATCGGACTTGCGACGGCGGGTCATCAGGGCTGGTCGGCGAATGTATTCACGCTGACTTCGGACATGTTTCCGCGATACGCCGTCGCATCCGTTGTCGGGCTTGGCGGGCTGGCCGGCGCGGTGGGTGGCATGCTGATCTCCACGTTCACGGGGTTCCTGCTGGACGCCACGGGCAGCTACGTGCCTGTCTTTCTGATGGCGGGATCTGCCTATCTTGTCGCGCTGCTTGCGGTACACCTGCTGGTGCCGCGGCTGGAGCCCGCGGCGCTCAAATGAAGGCCGCGCTGTTTCTCATGGCACTCGCCGGCGCAAATAGCGCGACCCCCGCATGCGACTCCCCCGCTAGAATCAGCCAATGAGCGACAACGATCAGTCCGCTTCGTCCGCCTCTCACGGTTCTGCCCGTGATCGCGAGATTGTTTCAGCTCGCGTCATCGTGACGTGTCCAGGCCGGAACTTCGTCACGCTGAAAATCGAAACGCGCTCCGGCGTCTACGGCCTCGGCGATGCGACGCTGAACGGGCGCGAGCTTGCCGTCGCTTCGTACCTTCAGGATCACGTCATTCCGAATCTCATCGGACGCGATGCGGGGCGAATCGAGGATACCTGGCAGTTCTTCTACCGCGGCGCCTATTGGCGGCGAGGCCCCGTGACCATGACGGCCATCGCTGCGGTGGACGTAGCGCTCTGGGACATCCTCGGAAAGATGTCTGGCTTACCGCTGTACCGGCTTCTCGGTGGCCGCTCGCGCGAAGGTGCGCTGGTGTACGGGCACGCGAACGGGCGTGATGTCGCCGAAACCAGCGCCGAAGTCGGCCGGTTCATCGAGATGGGCTACAAGGCCGTGCGCGCGCAGAGCGGTGTGCCGGGCCTTGCGAAGACCTACGGTGTCTCGAATTCGAAGATGGGCTACGAGCCAGCCGAAAGCGCGCTGCCGCTCGAGACAGTCTGGAACACTACGAAGTACCTGAACTCCGTGCCGCCGCTCTTCGAACGGCTACGCCTCGATCACGGACCGGACGTCGAGCTGCTGCACGATGTGCACCATCGGCTCACGCCGATTGAAGCAGCGCGGCTGGGGCGGGACCTGGAGCCGTATCGACTCTTCTGGATGGAAGATGCCACGCCGGCGGACAATCAGGCCGCGTTCGAGATGATCCGGCGGCACACCGTCACGCCACTCGCCGTCGGTGAGGTGTTCAACTCCATCTGGGACTGCAAGCAGCTCATCCAGCAGCAGCTGATCGACTACATCCGCACCACCATCGTGCACGCGGGCGGCATCACGCACGTGCGGCGGATCGCCGACTTTGCCGCGCTCCATCAGGTGCGAACCGGCTTCCATGGCGCAACGGATCTTTCCCCCGTCTGCATGGGTGCTGCGCTTCACTTCGATACGTGGGTGCCGAATTTCGGCATCCAGGAATACATGCATCACTCGAAGGAAACGCTCGAAGTTTTCCCTCACGACTACGTCTTCCGCGACGGCAGGCTGTTCTGCGGCGAAAACCCTGGGCACGGCGTCGACATCGACGAGAAACTGGCGGCCCGTTACCCGTACTCCCCGAAGCAACTTCCGGTCGCGCGTCTGGAGGACGGTTCGATGTGGGACTGGTAATGAACCCTCCCGCGCGATTAGCGCGAGGGGCTGGGGAAGTAGCGCTGCGCGAATTCAAGAAACGTCGGCCAGTTCGGCCCGTTCGTATGCCCGCCCTTGTGCTGACGAAACGCGAGATCGCCGGATACGAGCGCGGTCTCGATCTCGGGAAATCGGTCCGTTCCGAGATCCTTCCTCCCGAGGAGTCGGTAAACCGGCCCCGCCGCGACGGCGGCCATGAAGGATCCGCGCGCATCTATCCATCCGCCTTCCACCTCCTGTGAGCCCGCGCCGATGAATAGCGGGCGAGGCGCAGCGAGCGCGATGAGCTCGTGCGAATCCACGGGAAGATCCTTCGCCGTGAGCGGGCCGGCGTACTTCAGGTAGTTGCCGGCCATCCAGTGATACTCGGAAGGCGCGGCGACATTTTCGACCCGCTCGCCAAAATCCCTTCGATGCAGCTTCGCGCCGCCCGCACCGGAGGAGCCGATGAAGCCCAGTGCAAAACGCGGCTCGTACGCCATGGTGACGAGCGCCGCCTTCCCGTATCGGGAAAGCCCTTCGATCGCGACATGCTTCGCGTCGACGGTGGGATCCGTCTCCAGGTAATCGAGTGCGCGGCTGGCGCCCCACGCCCATGCGCGGAGCGCGCCCCAGTCGTCCGGTTTGCGCGGCTGTCCCTTGTTTGCGAGCCCGACGATTCCGTGCGTGAGGCCCGCGCCGTTGTCTGCCTGGATCGAGTTCGGTACCAGCAGGGCGTAGCCCCAGCCTTTCGCAAGCACTTGCTCACGCCAATCGGGCTCACGCGGTCCGGGCGGAGGCGGCGGGGGCTGCGGTCCGCCTGGACGCGGCTTGAACCAGAACTCCATCACTACCGGAACGGGCCCGGCCGCTTTCTCCGGCGTGACGACGGTGAGCTCGATTTCCACGGAAACCGCTGGATATGCGCTGTTATCGGCGCGCCCCAAGAGCTGCTTCGTGATGACGGGGATCTCGCCCACTTTCTCCTGTGTGCGCGAAACAATCTCCCACCGGACCAACGGCACGCCCGCCGGGACGCGCCCGTACACCTCGCGATCGAAGTCCTCCACGATCTGCGCGCGTCTTTCGTTCCACCACACGCTGGCGGAGGTCACTCGTCGCCCGTCCTTCAGTCTCAGAGGATCGGGCAGCTCGGGATATGGATTCGCGCGCGACTCGTCGTAGTTCGGGGCGTTCGGCGCCGCGGGGTCGCGCGGGTTTGCGCCCGGACGAAGCGTCCCGATCCCCAGCAGATCCAGCATGCGCCGATGATCCTGCTCGGCCGTCAGTTCGACCGGCGGCAAGTGAGTGCCCGGCGCGGATGCGCTGCTCGCAACGGACTCCGTCGCAGTCGCCGATGGGGCGCCCCCTGAGCTTTGCCCGAGAGCGAACGGGCACGTCGCCGCCAGAATGCAAACGAACGCCAGCGCGAAGCGCGTTCGTCTCGCAGTCATTGCCGCTCCGGCGGGTTGGGAGGCGGATGCCCCGGCGCATACGGCGTGACCATGCTCCGATACTCCTCGAGCGTGCGCTCCGGCGGAGCGATGCCCGCCGGCAGCGGCCGCTTCGAGAACGTCTGGAAATATGCGATACAGGCGTCCCGCCACCATTTCGCTTCCTTCTCCTGTATCGCAAGGAAGCTTGCGACCTCACGGTGACGCTCGGCGTCGATAAACGAGGAGAGTCCCGCCCAGGTTCTGCGCATCTCGCCGACAGCCTCGACGCCTCTGGAGTAGCGCATCACCAGTTCGTCCCAGAGCGTGCGACCGGATTTCATCCGCCGGTCCCACGGCACATGATGGAACCAGAGAAGAAACTTCTCCGGCACCTCATCGATGCTGCCGAACTGCTTCGCGACGACTGGGGAATACTGCGCAACCGCGTTGCTTCCGGTGGGCGAGCGGTCGAAGCCTATGCCAGCCGCATCGGCGCGGTGATAGTAGACGGAGGTCCAGTCCGCCCGCTGGGCATCGGCGACCCACGGCCCGGGTCCGTAGTGATGGCCTCGCGCCATGAGGTGGTGCAGGCCGAGCGGCGTCATGTAGTCGACCACCGCTTCGCGCGACTCCAGCATCATCTTCACCACCGGGGCGACGAACCCAGGGTCATTCGAGAACGTCATTCGCACCCATTCTTCCGCGATGGCGGACGAGCGCTCGGCAGGGTTCCAGGCGAGCCGCCCGAATGCGTACCAGTTGGCCTGGTCGAACTGCGAGCCGGTCCAGTTTCGGTCCGCCCCTACGTTGGCAACTCCCGCGATGCCCGTTCGCCGGTATCCGTGCAGCGAGCCGTCCACGACTTTAGCCACCGTGGATCCTTTGCCCTTCACGAAGGTGTCCGACGTCAGCGTTTCCTCGAAAAGCGGGGCCAGAAACGCGAGATGCGTGGCAAAGCCCAGATACTCCCTGGTGATCTGGAACTCCATCATCAGCGGCGTCTTTGGCACCGCCCCGAACAGCGGGTGAAACGGCTCGCGTGGCTGGAAGTCGATCGCTCCGTTCTTCACCTGCAGCAGCACGTTGTCGCGAAACTTCCCGTCGAGCGGGACGAACTCGGAGTAAGCCTGCCTCGCCCGATCCTCCGGCTGTTCGTTGGAATAGACGAACGCGCGCCACATCACGATACCGCCATTAGGCGCCACGGCGTCCGCGAGCATGTTCGCGCCTTCGGCATGCGTGCGGCGATAGTCCTGCGGGCCGGGCTGACCTTCGGAGTTCGCCTTCACCAGGAATCCGCCGAAATCGGGAATGGCGCGATAGATCTCATCCGCCTTCGCCCGCCACCAGGCGCGAACTCCGGGGTCTAGGGGATCCGCGGTTTTCAGGCCTCCGATCTCCATCGGCGCGCTGAATCTCGCCGTGAGATACACCCGCACTCCATACGGACGCAGGACTCCGGCAAGTGCCGCAGCCTTCGCGATGTACTCCGGCTTGAGGCTGATGGCGTTCGCGTTGACGTTCGTGAGCACCGTGCCGTTGATCCCGACGGAGGCGCAGGCGCGCGCGTAACGCTCGTATCGAGGATCGAGATAGTCCGGCAGCTTGTGCCAGTCCCAGATCGACGCCCCGGCGTAGCCGCGCTCCACGGTCCCGTCGAGGTTGTCCCAATGATTGAGCACGCGCAGCTGCACTCCGGGGGCCGACGTGATCGCCAACGAATCGATAGGTGCACGGGTCTGCAGCAACCGCAGGAAATGAAAGACCCCGTAAAGGACGCCAACATCCTCGTTCGCCGCGATGACGGTGACGGATCGCCCGCCGACGGTCGCGGAGCGGATGGTGTACCCCTCGCGCCCAAGTGGTCCGAGCTCGAGCGCTAGTGCCTTGATCGCACCGGATGAGCGCGGGGTACCCGCCAGCACCGCCCCATCAGCGCTCACTTCCTTCGACTCCGGAATCCCCCGATTCAGGAGGCCAGACGTCCCCAGAACAAGCTCCCTTCGGGCGGCTTCGAGCGTGGGAGAACCGGGCGCCGCCACGATCTGGGTGATCCGGGCGCCGAACGACGCCAGGGTCTGGCCGGCTTCGATCGGCCGGTACCGCAACCACAGGTCGTACCCGTCCTCCGCCCGGGCCGTGCCGATCTGGATACAGGCCAGGAACAGGGTGAATAGGAAGGTAGCGATAAGAGGGCGGGACGGACGGGCAACCCGTAGCCTGCTCAGCAATGAAGATCCACGCAGCGCAGTGTTTTTCCACAACTCGTCCGCTGCGCGCATTGCTACACTTCCCCCTCAGGATCGTTCTGAGATCGCGTCCTCTATGGGCTATATTGTTAACGGTAACGGCAAAGCGGCGCCAGCCGCGTCGGCGAGCATGAACCGCCAAGAGGTTGGCAGAGACGTCAGCCAGGAAGCGGGCACGGAGATGGGCCAGGCCACCGGCGCGAGGCAGCCACGATGACAACGGTCCGGCGAACCCGCCGCCGCCGCGGGACGGCAGTCACGATCCACGAGGTCGCGCGCAAGGCCGGCGTTTCTCCCATGACGGTGTCTCGCGTGACGAACGGCGAGGACAACGTGCGGGAAGCGACGCGGGATCTCGTGATGCGCGCCATCCGCGAGCTCAATTACTCGCCGAATCCCGCCGCGCGCTCGCTGGCTGGCGCCACCGGCACGCGCATCGCGATGATCTATTCGAACCCGAGCTCGGCGTATCTCAGCGAGCTCCTCGTCGGGGCGCTCGACAAGGCCAGCAAGACTGCCGCGCAGCTCGTTCTCGAAAAGTGGGACGACCTCAAGCCCACCGCCGAGAAGGCAGCGGCCCGCAAGCTTGCGCAGAGCGTCGCGGGCGTCATCCTCCCGCCGCCGTTGTGCGAATCGGACGTCATCGCCAACGAGCTCGCCGCGGCCCATATCCCCGTCATCGCGATCGCGACCGGCCGTTTCCGTGCGAACGTGAGCTGCGTGCGCATCGACGACTTCAGAGCCGCGAGCGAGATGACCGAGCATCTCATTTCGCTCGGGCATTCCCGCATCGGATTCATCAAGGGCCATCCGAACCAGACCGCGAGCGCGCAGCGTTTCGCGGGCTTCGAAACCACGCTCGAGGCGCACGGCATCGCGCCGAATCCGGCGTACGTGGCCCAGGGCTATTTCTCGTATCGCTCGGGTCTCGACGCGGCGGAGCAACTGCTCGATCGCAAGCGTCCGCCCACCGCCATCTTCGCGAGCAACGACGATATGGCGGCAGCCGTCATCTCCGTCGCGCACCGTCGCGGGCTCGATGTGCCGCGCGACCTGTCGGTCGTCGGGTTCGACGACACCATGACGGCCACCACGGTCTGGCCAGAGCTCACCACCATCCGGCAGCCGATCGCGGCGATGGCCGAATCCGCGCTCAACCTGCTGCTGCGGAAGATTCGTCATAAGAAGGGCGGCGAGGCCGCCGAACCCGTCGATCACCTCTTCGCGCACGAACTGATCCGGCGCGCTTCCGACGCCCCGCCCCGGGAGCCGTGACACCAGTTCTTGCTTTCTGATACCGCTACCAATACGCTCTGCCCGAATGCCGGAACGGGGCGGGCGGGGTCAGCGGGGCCCCGCGGCATCAAGACCCCGGCCGGCGACACAGGAGGCAGGGCGAATGCATTCGACGACTGCAGGAGCCGTCACCGCGCCGAACTCAGCGCTGGTGCATGGGCTCACACTGATCGCCGCGTTGGGGGGGCTTCTGTTCGGGTACGACACCGCCGTGATTTCCGGCGCTGTCGGGGCCATCGACGCGAATTTCATCACGCCACGGGGCTTGTCCGAGACAAGTGCCAGCTCGCTGTCGGGCTGGGCCATCTCCTGCGCGCTGCTGGGCTGCTTCTTCGGCGGCCTGCTCGCAGGCTGGCTCGCCACGAAGCTCGGTCGCCGGGGCGGGCTCATGGTGGCGGCCGTTCTGTTCCTCCTGTCCTCGATCGGTTCGGCGTATCCCGAGATCGGCCTCGGGGCCACCGGGTCGCTCGGGGTGGATGCCCTGGTGCCCTTCATCGTGTACCGCTTCATCGGCGGCCTCGGTATCGGCATCGCCTCGATGCTTTCGCCGATGTACATCGCCGAGATCGCTCCGCCCAGCCAGCGGGGCAGGCTGGTCACCTATCAGCAGATCGCGATCGTGAGCGGCATGGTGATCGTGTACTTCGTGAACTGGGCCATCGCTGCGCAAGGCGATGACGACTGGGTGCTCAGCACAGGTTGGCGATTCATGCTGCTGTCCTGCGCCGTGCCGGCGGCCCTGTTTCTACTTCTGCTGCTGCTCGTTCCCGAGACGCCGCGCTGGCTCGTGATGAAGGGACGCAAAGAGGAGGCGCATAACGTCCTCCTGCGTCTTTCGAACGAGGTCGAAGCGCGCCAGGTGCTGACCGACATCGAGGGCTCGCTCTCCCACACGAGCAGCCGCCTGCTTTCGTTCGGTTGGCTGGTCGTGATCGTCGGCATCATGCTGTCCATCTTCCAGCAGCTCGTGGGCATCAACGCCGTGTTGTACTACGCACCGCTCATGTTCTCGAACATGGGCGCGTCCACCGACGCGTCGCTGCTCCAGACCATCATCGTCGGCGTTGCGAACGTGGTGTTCACGCTCGTTGCGCTCGTCACCGTGGATCGCTGGGGGCGCAAGCCGCTGCTGATTCTCGGCGCTCTCGTGATGGCGGTATCGATGCTTGCGCTCGGCACGCTGTTCGCCACCGGAAATGTCGGCACCGTCGCGCTGATCGCCGTCGTCGCGTACATCGCGGGTTTCGCGCTGTCGTGGGGTCCCGTGGTCTGGGTGCTCCTCTCGGAGATCTTCCCCAACGCCATCAAGGGCAAGGCCATGGGCATCGCGGTCGCCGCGCAGTGGCTCGCGAATCTGTTCGTGTCCTGGAGCTTCAAGGTGCTCGACGGCAACTCCGTGCTGAACGCGATGTTCAACCACGGTTTCGCGTACTGGATCTACGGCGCCATGAGCGTGCTCGCGGCGCTCTTCGTGATGCGCTACGTGCCTGAAACCAAGGGCCGCACGCTCGAGGCGATCCAGCATTTGTGGGTCCGCCCTGCGAGCTCCACGGCAGGCAGATGATCGACAGATGAGGATTATCGAATCGCTGCCGTCGGACTGGCGTGAAGCGCACCTTCTCGGGCGCTTGCTGACTCGCGAGGGCCCGACCCCCGTTCTGGTCAGCGGGGGGCGGGTCAGGGACGTCTCGCGAGTTGCGCCCACGGTTTCGACGTTCCTGGAGCAGTGGACGGGAGTGCCGCTGCCCGAGGAAATGACGACGGATCTCGGTCCGCTCGAGCGGCTGACACTGAAGCCCGCCTGCGACGGCGTCGAGCTCCCGATGCTGATGTCGCCCATCGACCTTCAGTGCATCAAGGCGAGTGGTGTCACGTTCGCGGTGTCAGCCATCGAGCGAGTCATCGAAGAACGTGCGCGCGGCGATGCTGCCCGCGCAGAAGCGGTGCGTTCGGACCTGCGCGAGCGCGTGGGTGCCGACATCAGCAACGTAAAACCCGGATCGGAAGAAGCCCGCAGGCTCAAGGACGCGCTCATCGCGGAGGGCCTGTGGTCGCAGTACCTGGAGGTGGCCATTGGTCCCGACGCGGAAATTTTTACGAAGGCTCCGCCACTGTCTTCGGTCGGCTGGGGCGACTGGGTCGGAGTGCGTTCCGATTCGGCGTGGAACAACCCTGAACCTGAAGTCGTACTGGCTTGCGATCGCGCCGGACGCATCCTCGGCGCCGCGCTCGGAAACGACGTCAACCTGCGGGACCTCGAAGGTCGTAGCGCGCTCCTGCTCGGCAAAGCGAAGGACAACAACGCTTCCTGCGCCATAGGCCCGTTCATCCGGCTGTTCGACGACGGCTTCACGCTCGATGACGTGCGGCGCGCCGAGCTGCGGCTCGAAATCCTGGGCGAGGAAGGCTTCCGGCTCGAAGGGCGCAGCTCCATGAGCCTCATCAGCCGCGATCCGGCGGATCTCGTCTCGCAGACGCTCAGCAAGAATCATCAATACCCCGACGGGTTCGTCCTGTTTCTTGGAACGATGTTCGCGCCCATCGTCGACCGCGACACGCCCGGGCTGGGTTTCACGCACAAGCGGGGAGACATCGTGCGCGTTTCGACTGAGCGGTTGGGCGTACTCGAGAACAAGGTGACGACCTGCGATCAGGCGCCGCCCTGGACGTTTGGCATCGCCGATCTCATGCGCAACCTCGCTTCGCGTGGGCTTCTCGGCTGGGATGGGAGTAGATCGTGAGTCAAAGCGGAGGCTCCACCATGGAGCTGGCGCACTACATCGACGGCGAATGGGTGCGTGCGAAAGTCGCGCTCGAGAGCATCAACCCTTCGGACACGCGGGACATCGTTGCACGGGCGCCCTCGGACGACGGCGCGGCGATCAACGATGCCGTGCATGCTGCAAAGACGGCCTTTCCCGCCTGGTCGGCGGCGACGCCCGAAGCTCGCAGTGATGTGCTGGATCGCGTCGGCTCGACGCTGCTCGCTCGCAAGGAAGAGCTCGGGCGACTGTTGTCTCGTGAAGAAGGCAAGACGTTGGCCGAGGGCATCGGCGAGGTCGCTCGCGCGGGGCGCATCTTCAAGTTTTTCGCCGGCGAGGCGTTACGCCGACATGGCGTCACGGTGGACTCGGTGCGCCCGGGCGTTGACGTCACGACGTACAGGGAGCCGCTGGGAGTCGTGGGTCTAATCACCCCATGGAACTTCCCCATCGCGATTCCAGCGTGGAAAAGCGCGCCCGCGCTAGCTTTCGGAAATACGGTTGTGATGAAGCCGGCGTCGCTGACGCCCGCAATCGCTTCGGCCCTGACGCAGATCCTCCACGACTCCGGCGCGCCGAAAGGCGTGTTCAATCTGGTCATCGGCAGCGGAGCGGCGGGAAATACGCTGGCCTCGCATCGGGACGTGGATGCAGTTTCGTTCACCGGCTCCCAGTCTGTCGGCGCTCGCGTGGCGAGCGCGGCCATGTCGCACCAGGCCCGCGTGCAGCTCGAAATGGGCGGCAAGAACCCGCTCGTCGTGCTCGATGACTGCGATCTCGACCGGGCGGTCCAGTGCGCGCTCGACGGCGCTTTCTTCGCCACCGGCCAGCGCTGCACGGCTTCGAGCCGCATCATCGTCACCGAAGGGATTCACGATCGCTTCGTGACCGCGCTTGCGGCGAAGGTAGCTGCCCTGCGTGTCGGGGATGCACTGGCGCCGGATACGCAGATGGGCCCGCTTGCGAGCGAATCCCAGCTGGAGACGACGCTCTCGTACCTGGAGGTCGCGACGAAAGAGGGCGGCCGCCGCGTGACCGGCGGAGAGCGGCTCTCGCTCGACAAGCCGGGGTACTACGTCTCGCCTGTCCTGATCGCGGACACGAAGCCCGACATGCGCGTGAACTGCGAGGAAGTCTTCGGGCCGCTCGCTTCGACCGTGCGCGTGCGGGACTACGACGAAGCGCTCGTCGTCGCGAACGCAGGCGAGTTCGGTCTTTCAGCCGGCATCTGCACCACGTCTCTGAAACATGCCCGCCATTTCACGCGCAACGTGCGCGCGGGCATGGTGATGACGAACCTGCCGACGGCGGGCGTGGATTACCACGTGCCGTTTGGCGGAACGAGGAAATCGAGCTACGGCACCCGGGAGCAGGGCTTCGCAGCGATCGAGTTCTATACCCAAATCAAGACGAGTTATTCCTGGGCCTGAAACACATGCTTTCTGCAATCTACCCTTCGCTCGCACGGAAAACGGTGGTGATCACCGGCGGCGGCTCCGGCATCGGCGCGGAGATCGTGCGCGCGTTCTGCGCCCAGAAATCTCGCGTGTTCTTTCTGGACATCGCGGAAGAAGCTTCCGGGACCCTCGTGGCGAAGCTGGACGGCGCGCCGAAGTTCCTCAAGTGCGACCTCACGGACCTTGCGGCGCTGAAGGCGGTGCTCGCCGAGATCGAAGCGGAAGCCGGGCCGGTTGCGGTGCTCGTGAACAACGCGGCCAACGACGATCGTCACACGCTCGAGCAGGTGACTCCCGAGTACTGGAACGAGCGCATCAACGTGAACCTGCGGCACTACTTCTTCGCCGCGCAGGCCGTGGTGCCGGGCATGAAGCGTGCGGGTGGGGGCGCGATCATCAACCTGGGCTCCGTCTCCTGGCACCTGGCGCTTCCCGATCTCGTGCTCTACGAAACTGCAAAGGCCGGTATCGAAGGTCTCACGCGCGCGCTCGCGAGGGATCTCGGCGAATCGCGGATCCGCGTCACGAGCGTGATTCCCGGCGCGGTGCGCACGCCGCGCCAGATGGCGTTGTGGCATACGCCGGAAGAGGAGGCGAAAATTGTCACCCAGCAATGCATCAAGGGACGGGTTGAACCGCAGGACGTGGCTGCAATGGTGCAGTTCCTTGCTTCTGACGACGCCCGCTTTTGCACAGCCCATTCGTACTGGGTTGATGGCGGATACCGCTGACGGAGGTCCCGGCATGTCTGGCTCCGCTCCCGCATCGGCTTCGACGCCGGAGTGCGTGTGGCCCGTCGGTGCGCAGCTTGGCGAGGGTCCGGTCTGGTCGGCGGCCGAAGAGGCGGTGTGGTTCGTCGACATCAAGGGTCAGGCGATTCATCGTTTCCACGAGCCGAGCGGTGACAGGCGCTCGTGGTCCGCGCCCGCGCCGCCGGGGTTCGTCCTTCCCGCGAAAGATGGAACCTTCGTTGCCGGGCTGAAAACCGGCCTGCATCGCTTCGATCCGAAGACCGGCAAGTTCACGCTGCTCACTGCCGTCGAGCCCGACGCGCGCAACAACCGCCTGAACGACGGTTACGTCGACAAGGACGGCTATCTCTGGTTCGGCTCGATGGACGACGACGAGAAGGATCCGACCGGCGCGCTCTATCAGCTGCTTCCGGCCGGCCCTCGCGTTCGCGACGACAAGTACGTCATCACCAACGGTCCGACAGCCAGCCCCGATGGCCGCACGCTGTATCACGCGGACACGATCCAGAAGGCGCTCTACGCGTTCGACAAGGCGCCAGATGGCACGCTTTCGAACAAGCGCGTGTTCGCGCGGGTCGGCGAGGGAGATGGCTATCCGGACGGGCCGGTGGCTGATTCGGAAGGATGCGTCTGGCAATCGCTCTTTTCGGGCTGGGGCATCAACCGGTACGCGCCCGACGGGCGCAAGCTCTCCAAATTGACGCTGCCAGTCGCGAACGTCACGAAGGCTGCATTCGGCGGGAAGGACCTGCGAACGCTCTACATCACCACCGCGTGGAAGGGCCTTTCCGAGCAAGAGCGCGGCGCGCAGCCGCTGGCCGGAGGATTGTTCCGCGTACGCGTTGACGTAGCGGGGTTGCCTCAGGGCATCATCTCGCATGGCATCTGACCCACCTTCCGCGAGCGGCGCATCGCGTAGCCGTGTGCCGAAACGCAGGTTCCGCTCGCGCGACTGGTTCGAGGACGCAGACCGGCTCGACCAGGTTGCCCTGTATCTCGAACGGTTCATGAACTATGGCCTCACCGGCCAGGAGCTCCTGAGCGGCAAGCCGATCATCGGCATCGCGCAGACGGGCGGGGACCTCACGCCGTGCAATCGCGTGCACCTGGAAACCGTGAAGCGGGTGCGCGAAGGCATCCGGGACGCGGGTGGCGTGCCGATGGAATTTCCGATGCACCCGATCTTCGAGAACTGCCGCAGGCCGACGGCGGCACTCGATCGCAATCTTGCGTATCTCGGGCTCGTCGAAATCCTGCACGGCTATCCGATCGATGCGGTCGTGCTGACCACCGGCTGCGACAAGACGACGCCCGCGGCGGTCATGGCCGCCTCGACGGCGGACCTTCCCGCCATCGTGCTCTCCGGCGGTCCCATGCTCGATGGCTGGCACGATGGCGAGCTCGTCGGCTCCGGCACGATCATCTGGCGCTCGCGTCGCAAGCTCGCGGCCGGGCTCATCGACGAAAAGGAGTTTCTCGAAGCGGCGGCCGCCTCCGCGCCGTCCGTCGGCCACTGCAACACGATGGGCACGGCGTCCACGATGAACGCAGTCGCCGAAGCGCTCGGGCTTTCGCTGCCCGGCTGCGCGGCGATTCCCGCGCCGTATCGCGAACGCGGTCAGATGGCCTACGAAACCGGTCGCCGGATCGTCGAGATGGCGTACGACGATCTGCGTCCTTCGAGCATCCTTGCTCGCCGCGCATTCCTTAACGCCATCGCCACCATTGCCGCCATCGGCGGCTCAACGAACGCGCATCCTCACCTCGTCGCGATGGCGAAGCATGCGGGTGTCGAGATCACGGCCGATGACTGGATGACTTACGGTCGAACCGTTCCGCTCCTCGTGAACATGCAGCCGGCGGGCAAGTTCCTGGGCGAGCGCTTCCATCGGGCGGGCGGCGTGCCCGCCGTGTTGTGCGAGCTGCTGAAGGCAGGTCGCATCGACGGAAGCGTGCTGACGGTCACCGGCCAATCGCTCGAACGGAATATCGCCGGCCGCGAGTCGACGGATCGCGAAGTCATCGTGAGTTACGAGGCACCGCTGCAGGAGCGCGCGGGCTTCCTGGTGCTGAAGGGAAACCTCTTCGACTTCGCCATCATGAAGACGAGCGTGGTATCCGAGGATTTCCGCAGGCGGTTCCTGTGCCACGACCGCGACGTGTTCGAAGGTCGCGCGGTGGTGTTCGACGGCGCTGAGGACTACCACGCTCGCATCAACGATCCTGCGCTGGGCGTCGACGAGCGCACGATTCTCGTGATCCGCGGTACAGGCCCGCTCGGCTGGCCGGGCTCCGCCGAAGTCGTGAACATGCAGCCGCCGGATGCGCTGATCCAACGCGGCATCATGAGCTTGCCGACGATCGGCGACGGCCGGCAGTCCGGAACGTCCGACAGCCCTTCGATCCTCAACGCCTCGCCGGAGAGCGCGGGGGCGGCGGCCTTGCGTGGCTGCGCACGGGGGATGTCATCCGCATCGATCTGGCAGCTGGTAGGTGCGATGCGCTGGTGGCGGAAGACGAGATCGCACGCCGGAAGAAAGAGGCGCCGCCGCCCGTGCCACCGAGCCAGACACCGTGGCAGGAGTTGTATCGAGCCACGGTCAGCCAGCTGGATCAGGGCGGCGTGATGGAGCTGGCGCTCAAATACCGGAACGTCTGCGCGAAGACTCCACGACACAATCACTGAAACAGAAAGAACGAACGTGGTCGCAACGCCCGCTGACGCCATCGCCTCCGCGCCAACTCTCTCCGTGGAAGAGCGCGCAGTCGTCCGCAAGGCGATGTGGCGGCTGCTGCCCTTTCTCGTCCTGGCCTATTTCATCGCGTATCTCGACCGCGTGAACGTCGGTTTCGCGGCGCTCACGATGAACGCCGATCTCGCCATCACCGCCACGGCATACGGGCACGGCGCCGGCATCTTCTTCATCGCGTACTTCCTGTTCGAGGTGCCGAGCAACTTCGCCTTGAAGCGATTCGGGGCTCGAGTCTGGATCGCGCGGATCATGATCACTTGGGGAATCATCTCCGTCGGCATGGCGTTCATCACAGGCCCGACCAGCTTCTACGTGATGCGCTTCCTGCTCGGCGTCGCCGAAGCCGGCTTCTTTCCGGGGATGATCCTGTATCTCACGTTCTGGTTTCCGAACAGCGTGCGCGCCGGAATCCTCGGGCTCTTCATCATCGCGAATCCCGCGTCCACGATCGTCGGCGCGCCGCTTTCGACGTCGCTGATGGAGCTCAGCCTGTTCGGCCTCAAGGGCTGGCAGACGATGTTCATCCTCGAAGGCATCCCCGCAATCCTGATGGGCATTTCCGTGCTCTACGTTCTGTACGACTCGCCGGCGAAAGCCAGATGGCTGAGCGAGCGCGAACGCGAAGTCCTGGAAAATGCGGTCCGGCGTGACGAGGCGCGCAGCACGCACCGGTCGCTTCGCGACGGGCTCGCAAGTCCCCTCGTACTGTGGTTCAGCCTGCTTTACGCGACGCTGATGATGGGCGTGTACGGATTCGGGCTCTGGGCACCGCAGATCATCAAGGAGCTCGGCAGCCTCACGAACCAGCAGGTCGGCCTCGTGCTCATCATCCCTTACGCGTGCGCGACGGTGGCAATGGTGCTCTGGGGGCGGCACTCGGACCGCACGGGGGAGCGAACCTGGCACCTGGCACTCCCGGCCGCCGTTGGCACCGTCGGATTTCTGATGGGCAGTTTCGCGGAGAGTTTCTACGTCGCGGTGATCGGGTACACGCTCGGCGCGATCGGCATCTATGGCTGCCTGCCGCTTTTCTGGTCGCTGCCCACGGCCTTTCTTGGCGGTACTGCCGCCGCCGGAGGCATCGCGCTCATCAACTCCATCGGAAATCTGAGCGGGTATCTCGGCCCGAGCGTGATCGGAAAGCTCAAGGATGTCACTCAGAGCTACACGGCCGGCATGATCGTCATCGCCGCGAGCCTCGCGCTCGCGTCCGTGCTGGGTTACGTCGTCGGACGCAAGACGAAACTGCTTCCTCGCTGACTACTGCTCGCTTCCCAGCACGGCTGTCTGCCCGTGCTCGTCGTCCACCGGGTTGCGATTGTTCTCGCAGTACGAGCCTTCCATTTCCAGCGGAGGCGCACCGCCCGGCGCAGGCGACGCCGAGCTGTTTCGCATGTAGCGAGTGACTTTCCAGGGGCCGGTGAACATCACCGGATCCTCTATCGTCATCGCAAACTCCATCTGGTCGCCCTTGCGCGTGATGCGCGTGACGACGTGCACCTGCTCGCTGTGAGGCGCGCCGGAGCGGTCGTATGCGCTGGCGCGCATGTTGCGCGTGTCGACGACCAGCGTTTCGCCTTCCCAATGGCCGATCGAATGGCCCATCACGGCCGGCTCATACGTGCCCGGCTCGGGATGAGGGCGTCCATCCGTGTAGATGCGAAGCATCTCGTTCATGTAATCCCAGATGATCGTGACTTGCTCGGGCTCGACGATGAACTCCGTCGGGCCCGGTCCGCCGCCGAGGATGCGAGGCATGCCGTGGGGGACGACACAGCTGCCCATGGAGTCGAACACCTTGAATTGCTCGCGGGCCACGCGAACCTTCTCGTCGTAGATCTTCTGGTACTCGGGTTTGTACGGCGCGCCGGTGAAGTACGTTCCGGGCAGCTCACCGTATGAAAAGCCGCCGCCCTGACCTGCGGGGTCTGGCGCCAGTACCGTGAGCTCGCGACCGGGGAAACTCATGCCGCCGATGAGGCCCCAGCGGCCCGTCCAGTCAGGCAGCTTCTCGAGCTTGTCGCCCCAGGCAGCGCCCAGATTCTCTGCGGGAGGCTTGACGGCGGCGCTGTTTGAATCGCTCGCTCCCGGCGAACCCTTCCCGCAAGCGACGACAAGCACGCTGCAGGCAGCAGCAAGCAGCACCCGCCTCATTTCGGTGGCTCCGCCGCGGGATCGTATTTGCAGTACGTGCCGGGCACGCTTTCCTTTTTCGGCGACTTCTTGAAGTGACGCGTGACCACCCACGGCTTCGTGAACACGACGGGATCCTCGATCGTCATCTCGATGGTGAGCGTCGAATCATCCGTTCGTGTGATGCGTTCGGTCATCTGCAACTCGTCGCTGTGGGGCGCGCCGGTCCGATCGAAGATGCCTTCCTTCACCCACTTCGTTTCCACTACCAGCGTCTGGCCCTCCCACCTGCCGCGGGACAAGCCCATCACTCGCGGCCATTTGAAATCCTCCGACGGCCAGCCGCGGCCGTCGGTGTGGATCCGGCGGGTTTCGTTCATGTGATCCCAGATCATCCACGTCTGCTTCGGAGTCACGTGGATCTCCATCGCGCCGGCGCCAGCTCCCATGAGCCGCGGCATGCCGTAAGGCGAATAGCAGTTCTCGATGGGATCTTCGGCGATCCCTGTCTCGCGGGCCTTCGCGACGCGCTCGTCGTAGATCTTCTGGTACTCAGGTTTGTAGGGCGCGCCTGAAAAATAGCTTCCAGGCGTCACGCCGTTTTCGAACTGCGTACCTTGTTCGGAGCGTGTGGCTGGCGGCTCCGCGATCACTGCGCCTTTCGGCCCGGTGAACACCGCCGGTTCTTCGAGGTACCACACGCCACGCCAGTCCGGTAACTGCTTCCATTCCGGGCCGAGTGCAGCGGAGAGATTTTCCGCCGCATGGCTGCATGTGCCTGCGGCGAGCAGCGCGATCAGTGCGACGCGCTTCATAGCCTGCGCGGAGGCAGAACCCTGCCGTCAGGCAAGGTGATGGAGATGAGGCTGCCGCCGTTCCTGCCGTCGCGCAGTGGGTGCGCCTTGATGGTGACCTTGTCACCGGCCTTGAGCACGCTCGGCCCGAGGCCGATGCGCGCCATGATCGCGGGACCTTCGCCCTCGATGCTCCACTGCACGGGTCCGGCTGCGGCTTGGCCGCCCGCGGCAGAAGCCGCGGACTTCTTCGCCGAAGGCGCAACCATCACCTCGATCCACACATGCGGATTCGAGAACTGGTATTCCTTGATCGTGCCGACGAGCTCGACGGTTTTCGTTCTGTCGAACATCGCGCCCGAGTGATGGGCGAGCGCGGGCACGCCGGCGCACAAGACGATCGCGATCAGAACGGCAGCCCGGTACCCCGAAAGCCTCTGCATCATGATCTTTCCCCCTGCAGGCGAGGAAAGCACAGGCGAAAGGGGCTCGCCAGCGGCAGTCGCGGCCCTGTCCGAAACTACGGGCCGAAACTACGCGCTCACGTTCTTGCAGCTATCTCGCGTCGAAGAACGACTTCACCGCACTGAGGCATGCCGGAGGGACGAGCCCCGCGTGATACGCGTCGAAGACGGCCTCATCCCCGCCATCCGAAGCGCCGCCGATCACCGCCGTCGTCCGCACCAGGTCTTTCGCGGCCTGGAATGCGTTCTTCTGCGTGGCGTAAGGGTCGCCATCCGTCGGCGCGGAATCGACATTCACGACAGTGACACTCGCTGTTGGTGCCGTTGCCGCCCAGTAGTCCTGCATCAACTGCGTGTTGAAGTAGAAGACGGTCGGGTCCTGACTGCCTCCGCAGAGGAGCACCGGAGCAGCAGGGGACCAGTTGCGAAGGTCGTTGGTTTTCAGCGCACGGCGCAGAGCATGCGTGGGATTCGCCGGCGGGAGCCCATCCGTTCTGGCCGGGAAACCCCCGTCGGGCGCGACCTGCTGGTCCTGCAGGTAACTCAGCCTGTACGCGTTCGTGATGAGGAAGTCCGGCCCGAAGCCTCGCGCAAATACGGACGCAAGTTCCGCGGGCTCGGTCGCGGGAGTTATCGGCGCGAACGCGGGATCGGGCGGTGTGTTGCTGAACACGACGTCGCGAGTGATTTTTCCCTGTGCCACGAGATCCGTCAGGGGAGTCGCACTCGGGAGCAGCGACTCGATGCCGTTCGCGTACTTCGCTTCGAACACGTCCGTCGTGTTGACGAAGATGTCGCCGTAGGCGCGGTCGTAGCTCGAGATGAGCAGCGTGAGATTCACCGGGGCACTGATGCTCGCCTGTCCCGCAAAGATCGCATCTCCAAACGCGCTGAGCGCGTAAGGCCCGGACATGGGCGCCGATGCGGTTACAGTCGCCCCGGCAGCCTGCAACGCTCGATGCGTGGCCATCGCGACGAAGCCGCCCTGTGAGTAGCCGGTGACAAAGAGCTTGCCGCTGTCCGTTGTCGAGGGCGCGCTCGCAGCGGGGAGGGCGCTGCGCGCCGCCGTCAGGGCATCGATCATGTCTTTCGACTCCTGGTCCGCATTGAGAAACGGGTGATAGGGAAGCGAGGAGGAGTCGTATCCAACGTAGTTGGGAGCGACAACGATGTATCCCTGCGCGGCGAACACCGAGGCGGTGGCGATGCTCTCGACATCACCGGCCGGCAAGTTCGCGATGTTGTAAGCACGCTCGGGGCTGGTGCCATGTGCGTACAGCACGATGGGCCTCGGGCCCTGACAAACGGGATCGGTCCCGCTCGGGATCATCAGTGCGCCCGAGGCGGCAGCCATGTCCGTTCCCACGCCGACCGTCTGGTAGCGCAGCTGGTGAACGCTGACGGAGCACTTGGGCGAAAAAGCGAGATCGAGAAGCGCCTGGCCGAACTCGTTCTGCCCCGCGATCGCGAGCAACTCATCCGGCGTGTAGGTCTTCAGAAGGACCGGCGGATTCTCCAACAGCTGTCCCCTCTGTGCCGCGGGTGGCGGCGCGGGCGGGGCGGGCGGCGGCGTTTCGGCGGGGGGCTGGTCGTCGTTGTCACTGCTTCCGCAGGCGGTGAGTGAAAAAGCAGCGATGAGGAGGGCAGCAACAGCGGACAGTCGGCGCATCGTGGACTCCATGGAAAGCCGGCCCACGCACTGCGGGCCGGCACTCCCATGAACTCCCGGCGGACCTCAAAGTTCAGTTGTCGTTGGCCGAAGACAGCTCAGGCCGCGATGACGCTCTTTCGCACACTCGCGGAGGCCGCGCCGATCTTCTCCACGTGCCGGTGATCCGTTCCGCAGCAGCCGCCGACAACGGACAGCGCCGGCAGCTGGTTGAACAGCCGCGCGTACTCCTGGCCAAGCTCCTCGGGGTTGCCGATGTCCAGGCTCGTGCTCGCATCGAGCTCCGCGTGGCTCTTGCGTGACGCATTTGCCCGCAGCCCGCGCACTCGATTTGCGAGTGGCCCAAGCTCCGCGAGCACATGCTCGAAGTGCGTGGGATGAGCGCAGTTGATCATGTAGTACACGGGGTGAGCATCCGACTCCTTCTCTACGCGCTCGATCGCATGCTTGAGCGAATCGCCAGAAGGCAGGCGACCATCCGTTTCGAGCGTGAACGACAGTGCAAGCGGCATGCGCCACTTGCGTGCGGCCAACGCGATGCCGACAGCTTCTTCGACGTAGTTCATCGTGAACGCGGCGAGCATGTCCGCTTCCGTATCGGCGAACACTCGCGCCTGGCCTTCGTGGTAGTCCGCGGCCTCGGCGACGCTCATCCGCGCGGACGGCTGGTAGCCATCGCCGCGCGGACCGAGGTTGCCGCTGATCACGATCGGAGTCGTCGCCGTCTCGAACTCCTTCCGCATTTGCAGCAGCAGGTCGATCGAAGCGCGGTTCGCCTCCTCGAGCGCTTTTTCGTCGTAGCCGAGTTTGCGCGCCCAGTCCGGGTTCGCGCGCCACGTCGGCGACTCGAGCACGATTCCCGTCCTCTGGCGAAGCGCGATGTCGATGTAGCTCTTGAAGTACTTGCGCAGCTGCGCGACGCCGGTCTCCGTCTTCAGCAGCGTAAAGGCCGCGAAGCACGGAAGGTCGATGCCCTCATGGAACACCAGCGTCGTCTCGAGTCCACCGTCCGTGAGGAAGAGTGTGTCCTGCAGCTGTGGAAGGCGGTTTCGGTACTTGCTCATGTGATGTTCTCCTACAGGCGAGTTGGGTCGGGGCGCCGTCCGGCATGGCCCGGCGCCCCCGGTGTTTTCGGGGGCGCAACTTGAGCACGCCGTGGCCTTGTAAGACACTCACTTTCGTCAGTATCAATGGCTTCTGAAAGAACGATGTCCTGGTTGCAGCCCGTCACGTTGCGCACGCCGCGCGCAACCCTCGTCCCCCTCCATCACGATCATCACGACGGGTTGGTCGAAGCCGTGCGCGATGGCGAGCTGTGGAATCTCTGGTACACACGCATTGCCGATCCGGAAAACATGCGTGCCGACATCGACAGGCGTCTCGGGCTCCAGGCGAAGGGGTCGATGCTCCCATTCACCGTGATCGACAACGAGACGGGGCGCGTTGCCGGCATGACCACCTACATGAACGTCGACGCGGAGAATCGCCGCGTGGAGATCGGCTCCACGTGGTATCGCAAATCCGTTCAGCGTACGAGCCTGAACACTCAATGCAAGCTCGCGCTGCTGGGTCACGCGTTCGACACGCTCGAGTGTATCGCCGTGGAGTTCAGGACGAACTTCTTCAACTACCAGAGCCGCAAAGCCATCGAGCGCCTCGGGGCGAAGCAGGACGGCATATTGCGCAGCCATCAGCGCAATCCCGATGGGACGCTTCGCGACACCGTGGTCTTCAGCATCATCGCGAGCGAGTGGCCCACGGTTCGGCGTCATCTTATGTATCAACTGGAAAGGCGTTCGCCCTCCAGCTGAGCGTCTCTGAGCCCCCGGTGTCGAGGGGTTTCCTGTAGCGAAGGCGTGACAGGCGACCCCGCAGCGCCTGCAGAACGCTCCTGTGCGGATACCCATTTGTGGTCGCCACCGTCGAGGTGTAGAACGAATGCGGTCACCGGACCACTAATATTCACCGGAGTTTCAGGAAACGCCGCGCACAGTCCGGCACCTTCGACGCGGCCCGCGCGTTGAAAGCGGCAGAGGTCCTGCATATGCCCGTCGTCAAAAGATTTTCCCCCCGCACCGTCCTCACGCAGGCGCTCCTGTGGCTTCTCGCCGGCTCGGTGGGCTGCGTGGCCGTCGGTCAGGAAAACGCCGTACCAGAGAAAGATCCTCCAGGGCGCATCGCTCGGTTGAGCTTCACGCAGGGCACGGTGTCTCTGCAGGCGGTCGGCGAGACTACGTGGACTGCCGCTCCGCTGAACCGCCCAGTCATCGCGGGCGATTACCTTCGAACCAACGCGGACGGTCGTGCGGAAGTGCAGGTGGACGAGGCTGTCGTCCGCCTCGGCGGCGATACCAACTTCACCTTCCTTTCGATGGACGATCGCTCGCTCCGCATGCGCGTGACGTCGGGCCTCGTGAATCTGAGGGTGCGCGAGCTTGGAGAACACGACGTCATCGAAGTCGAAACTCCCCAGGCGGTCGCATCGATTCTTCGCCCCGGCAATTACCGGGTGGAAGTGAACGGCAACGGGGGCATGACGGTACTTAAGGTCAGCAGCGGGATGCTGGAGGCGCGCGGGGGCGGAGAGAGCCTTGTGGTCCGTGCGCAGCAGACGGCAACGCTCACTGGCACCGGTCGCTTCGCGTACACCACTGGCACGCTGGGCGCGCCGGATTCATTCGACGAATGGACCCTTGGGCGTGACGTGGAGCTTGAGAATGCGCGCGCGAACGAATCCTCCAGATATGTGTCGAGCGACATCGTCGGCTACGAGGATCTGAGCAATTACGGCGAATGGCGCTCGGAGCCCGAGTACGGGTACGTCTGGTCGCCGCGCGTCGTGGCCGGCTGGTCGCCTTACCGGTTTGGCCGCTACACCTACGTGAGCGGCTGGGGATGGGCCTGGCTCGCGGACGAGCCGTGGGGCTTCGCTCCTTTTCATTACGGTAGCTGGGTGACGATCGGCGGGCGCTGGTGCTGGGTGCCGGGTCCGCGTCATACGCGGTTCTACCGGCCGGGCTACGGCGATCATGTCTGGCACGTGCCCACGCCGCCCCGACGCGGCAACGGCACGCGGGACTGGGATCGCAACCGGGATGGCATCCCATCGAGCGCCAGCGGCTTCCGCACGATTCCCGACGGGAGCTATCGCCAGCCGGACGGCAGCTACCGCGGGATTCGCGGGGGCGGGCGAAGGATGGAAGTGCCGCCGTCGGGCACTGGCGTGACCTCTCCGCCGGCCGTCGGGGCGCCCCCGACCACCACCGTTCCGCCGGTCACCGTGCCTCCTGGGGAGCGCTGGATGCGCGTCCCCCGCAACGAGAATCCGCGTACGCCTCCACAGAGCACCTTCCCGCGCAACGAATCACGGGTGGGCGGGAACAACCGCCTCGGGCAGGGCATCCCCGCCGGCTCGCCCCGGCAGCCTCGGATGGAAGTGCCGAGGCGCGAGGCGCCAAGGCCCGAAGCCTCGCGTCCGAGTGCGCCGGCAGCGCAGGCTCCGGCACCCAGCGCGCAGCCCGGACGCCCCGGTGCGAGCGCCGGGCGGGATCTAGGCGGCAGCCGTGGAACACGCGGCGGGCTCCAGCCGCGCTGAGGAGCTTGCGCGGCCTTCCAGCCGCGGCAGGCCGAACGCCGGCGCACCTCCCGCGCGTGAATTTCCAGGGCAGCCGAGTCTTTAGTCTCGGGCGGTAGCAAGCTTCGCGCGGGCTTCTTCGAGCTCGGGGCTGCGCTCCCAGAGCAGCGTCTGGCGTAGCTGCAGGGCTTCCGACAGAGGCGCGACCGCCTCCTGCCTCCGCCCCTGTTTCAGCAACCAGTCTCCGTGCAGAACGAGCGCCTGAGCGAGCGGTAACTGCCCGGCCTTCCCTTGCTTGCGAAACCCCTCGATGAGCTCGGGCAGCTCTGTCTCACCGAGACTCCCGGCGCCCGTGCGAACAGCGATACGCGCCTGAACGAGCCGAATGCGAAGCGGCAGCAGATGATCTTCTCCGAACTGGCGCGTCGCCGATTCGAGGTTCTGGCTGAGTAGCGCCCATGCGGCGGCGGTGTCACCCGACGCATCGAGCGCTTCAGCGAGAAACAGCCGGTTCTGCACGGCTACCGGACTCGAAGGCCCTGCGAACTCGCTAGCCATGCTCACCGCTGAGCGAAGTACCGAGAGCGCCTCGTCGTGATCGCCCCGCGTGCTGCGAATCTGCCCGTAGTTTCCCATCGCTGCGGAAACGGCCGCAGAGTCCCCAGCGAGCTCGCGCTGCCGGGTGTATGAGCTTCGAAGCAACTCTTCGGCTTCATCCACCTGCCCATAACGATACGCGAGCATGCCCATGTTCCCGCGCATGATCTGCGCGTCCAGATCGTTCCCACGTTGAAGCGCGTCCTGAATCGCGAGCGCCTTGCGGTAAGCGATGAGCGCGGCATTGAAATGGTTCGCGGTCATGTGCGCGACGGCGAGCGAGTTGTACAACGCGGCCGTTTCCGGGTGATTCACTCCGGAGAGCGCGATGCGCTCTTCAAGAGCCGCGCTGTAAGTGGCAATCGCTCCGTCGATGTCGCCCTGCGCGCGCTGCAGCCGCCCCTTGATGACCAGCCCTTCGAGACGCTGCGGGGCGTATCGAACTGGGTCCGTCGACCAGAACTCCAGCGCCAGCGGCACGAGCTCTGCGGCTCGCGCAATGTTCCCCCGCTGCAGCTCCGCGTTGGCAAGCTGCTGGCGCGCGAAGGCGACCGATTGCGGATCCGCCTCCGGCCCGGCCTGCGCGAGATAGCGCTCCAGAAGCGGAGCCTGTCCCTCGAAATCTTCCAGCGCGCCGTAGAGATCGCTGAGTGTTTCGACCACCTTGCCGGCGAGATACGGATCGTCCCGATACTCGGTGAGAATCCGCTGCGCGCTGAGATCGAGCATCTCCTTGGCAGTCGTCGGCTCTCCACCGTGCTCCGCCGCGGACGCGCGGAACATTCGTGTGAGGTAATACCTCACGGCTTCTTCGCGCGCGGCCGCACGCTTCGCGATGTCCCGTTCGAGCGAAAGGCGATGAGCCTGCCACGACACGGCCGCAAGCGCGCCGGAAAGCGCGAGCACCACTGCCGCGACGGCGGCAACACCCCAGCGATGCCGACGCAGAAATCGGCGAGCCACATAAAGCCGCGCACCTTCACGCGCGGAAACCGGCTTGGATTCGAGATACCGCCGGATGTCGTCCTCGAGCATCCCGACGCTTTCGTATCGCTCCGAAGCCTCCTTGCGCAGGCACTTCGCCACGATGGCGTCGAGATCGCCTTCAAGCAGCCTGGACGGAACGTCAGGGTTCGAAAGGATTCGCGCTATGCGACTTGGCGCAGGAGGAGTCTCGTGCAGCACGGTTCGCACCGCATGAGCCACCGGCATCGCGGTGTTGTGGAATGGCTTGCGACTCGTGAGCAGCTCGAAGAGCACCACGCCGAGCCCATACACATCCGTCGCAGTCGTGATGGGCTGGCCCGTGAGCTGTTCCGGCGCCGCATAGTCCGGTGTGAGAGGAGCGAGCGTTTTGTCGCTGGCGGGCCCGGCCACCGCATCGAGCAGCTTCGCGACGCCGAAGTCCAGGAGCTTCACGCGGCCGTCGCGCGTCACGAGGATGTTGCGCGGCTTCAGATCCCGGTGCACGACGAGATTGCGATGCGCGCACGAAACGACATCGCATACTTCGGCGAACAGCCTGAGTCGCTCGCGCAGGTCCAGCCGATGTGTATCGCAGAATTCCGTGAGGCTCACGCCCTCCACGTATTCCATGACCATGTACGGTCGCCCGTCGGCCTGCATGCCGCCGTCGAGCAGCCTCGCGATGCCCGGATGCTCCAGCCGCGCGAGGATTTCGCGTTCCGCCTGGAAGCGCGCCGCTTCGCCGACGGTGCCGTTCTGAAGCACTTTCACCGCGGCTTTCTGCTGGAACATGCCGTCCGCGCGCACGGCGAGATACACCTCTCCCGCACCGCCGCGACCCAGCAGATGCATGAGCTGCCACGGCCCGAGGCGCGTGCCTTCGGCCAACTCTCCCCTGATCAGTTCTTCCTGCGCGGACATCGCGCGTGACTATATCGGGACAGGCATCGCAGAGCACGGCGGGTCTGCGACAAAGATGTCCCGGATCACGCCGCGGCTGGGACGAGCGGAGGGACGAAACACTTCCGCGCGGCGGAGTGCAGGAAAAAACGGGCTGGCTCGTCTACACCGGAGACAAAGCTGCGCGCTCGACACCCTGGGGACAGGCTTCCCCCGTGATTTCAGTCTGTCGGGTCCTGTGCGCACATCAACGGGTCCTCGGGGCCCGGAAGGGTCTCCTGCGGTGTTGACCTGCGACCTTCTCGAGGTCGCAGGTTTTTTTATTGCCGCAGATCGCCCCGAGCGAGATCGCCTACATCGAATATCGGACGAGCATGCGCGCCGTCCGCGCGCCCTCGGTGGACCAGCTCACGAAGCTTTCGCACACCTGCTTCGTCGTCGCGCTGTCCGCGAGCTCGACCGGCTTCTCGGAGAAGCGGGCCTGTGCGGTTTCCTGGCCGGGAACGAGGCGTGCGTTGGACCACGGGATGTCGTCTTCGCCTGCAGGTCGCATGAACACTTCCACATCGGTGACCGTCGCGCCGACGGGAACGATGGCGCAGAGCGTGACGGGCATCGCCTCGGCTTCGGTGCAGGACGAAGAGGGTGGTGTAGATGTCACCGGTTGCGAGCTCGACGGCGCAGGGCTATCCGGCGCACGTGGCGCAAGAGCTGGCGTGTTCATCACGAGCGGCGGTTTGCACGGACCGACCGTAGTCGTCGCCACCACTCCTTCGAGGCCGATCTTGCGCAACACACCTGCTTCGATTTCGGCACGCGTGCCCGCCCGGCTCTCCGTGATCTCATCTTCCGCTCGCGTGAGCGAAGCGATCTGCGCCCTCAGCTGTTCGATGAGCGCGTCCTGCATCGAGCGCTCGTGCTCCATCAGCCATTGCGACAAGGCGAAGCCGCCGACGGCGGAGCCGCCCAGCAGCATGAACATGAATACGAACGGCGCACGGCTCTTGCGGCGTCCGCCGGTCGGAAACGCGCGGGCCGCGACCTCTTTCGCAAAAGAGGCCCTGATCTGGAGAAACGAAGCGAAGACCGTCGCGCACGCTGCGATGATCGCAGCCAGCACTCCATCCGACATCACGACCTCCCGGGCCGCAAACGCTAGCATGCCGCCCGGGTGGCAGCGCGGACCGGCGTACAGGGCGCTACGAATCTGGGATCGGGGTCACATGCCCCTGGATCGGGGCGGGGTCGACGGGGCCCACTGTCGCGCGCGCTCCACGGCGTGAGACCAACGGCGCAACCGCTCTGTCGCCTCGTCGCGACTCATGGCGGGCTCGAAGCGCCGGTCCACCTGCCAGTTGCCGGTGAGCTGCGCAAGCGAAGTCCAGACGCCCGCGCCGAGCCCTGCGAGATAGGCGGCGCCCAGCGCAGTCGTTTCCGTAATGCGCGGGCGAACTACGGGAACGCCAAGCACGTCCGCCTGAAATTGCATCAGCAGGTTGTTCGCCGTGGCTCCGCCATCGACGCGCAACTCCACGAGCGGTTGGGCAGCGTCCTTCTGCATGGCCATCAGAAGCTCGGCACTCTGAAACGCGATGGATTCGAGCGCCGCGCGTGCGATGTGCGCGCGAGTAGTACCGCGGGAAAGCCCGACCATCGCGCCGCGCGCGTCTGGATCCCAATGGGGACTTCCAAGTCCCGTGAAGGCTGGCACAAGGTACACATCCGCCGTGTCGGGCACGCTGGCGGCAAGCGCTTCGATGTCCGATGAGCTGCTGAAGAAACCAAGCCCGTCTCGTAACCACTGCACGACCGCGCCGCCGACGAACACACTTCCTTCGAGCGCGTACGTCGTTTCGCCCCCGCGCTGCCAGGCAGTGGTGGTGAGCAATCGGTGCCGGGAGGGAAGAGGCGTCTTCCCGGTTGTCATGAGGAGGAAGCAGCCTGTGCCGTAGGTGTTCTTGGCCATCCCGGGCTCGAAGCAGGACTGGCCGAACAACGCGGCCTGCTGATCTCCGGCGATTCCGAGGATCGGAATCTCGTGGCCATCGACGTTCGCGGCGAGCGTGTGCTTCGATGTGAGCTGCGAGGGCACGACCTTCGGCAGGCAGGCCTGCGGAATGTCGAGCATCGCGAGCAGCACGGGATCCCAGTCCAGCGTGTGCAGATTGAAGAGAAGGGTGCGGCTCGCGTTCGTCACGTCGGTGACGTGATGTGCGCCGCCCGTGAGCTTCCAGATGAGCCAGCTGTCGATGGTGCCGAACGCCACTTCGCCGCGCTCCGCGCGCTCGCGAGTACCCGGAGTGGAGTCGAGCAGCCATCGCAGTTTCGTGCCGGAGAAATAGGGGTCGATCAGGAGGCCGGCACGGCGGGTCACTTCGTCTTCCTGGCCGGACGCTTTGAGCTTCTCGCAGAAATCCGCTGTGCGCCGGTCCTGCCAGACGATGGCGCGACCGATCGGCTCGCCGGTGCGCCGGTCCCAGATCATCGTCGTCTCGCGCTGATTCGCGATGCCGATCGCGGCGATGTCGCGCACCGCCGCTTTCGCCGACGCGAGCACTTCGGCGATCGTTTCGCGCTGGCTGTTCCAGATGTCGGCGGGCTCGTGCTCCACCCAGCCGGGCCGCGGAAAGTGCTGCGGGAACTCACGCTGCGCGCGCGCCACCGCGTGGCCCCCCTCGTCAAACAGGATTGCGCGTGAGCTGGTGGTGCCCTGGTCGAGCGCGAGAACGTATCGAGCCACCGTGGCCTCCTTTGGTCGACTGCGCGCGGTTCGCCCTAACTTTGCCGGGCGAGGTAGGCGGCGAGCTTGTCCGTTGCATCCGGGGGCAGATGCAGGCCTAGCTTGCTCCGGCGCCAGAGTATGTCGTTCGCCATCATTGCCCATTCCTCGCGCCGCAGGTACTCGATCTCACGCTCGTACAGATCCGGTACGACCTGCAGGCCAAGATCCGAGACGCTGCGCGCGTCGCCGATGAGCTGATCGATGCGCGTCCCATACGCCCGACAGTATCGCTTACGCAAATGCGCGGGCAGCCACGGGTAGCGCCGCTCCACGTTGCGCAGGAATCGGGCGAAGCTGCCTCCCGAAAGGTTGCCCCCCGGGAGCAGGGCTTTCTCGGTCCACTTCGGCAGCCGCATCCCAAGTGCCTTCGCCACTTCGTCCACGGCCGTTTCCGCAAGCCGGCGATACGTCGTGATCTTGCCTCCGAACACCGAGAGCAACGGCGCGTCTTCACGCTCCAGCTCCAGTTTGTAATCGCGCGTAACGCTCGAGGGATCTTCCGCCTTGTCGTTGAGCAGGGGACGTACTCCGCTGTACGTCCAGACCACATCGTCCGGCGTGATCGTGTGCTTGAAGTAGCGATTCACCGTGTCGCAGAGATACCGAATTTCCGAATCTTCGATGCGCACTGCCGACGGATCGCCGTGATACTCCACGTCCGTCGTTCCAATGAGCGTGAACTCTTCTTCGTACGGAATGGCGAAGACGATCCGCCGATCGATGTTCTGGAAGATGTACGCGAAGCGATGCTGGAAGATCTTCGGCACGACGATGTGGCTGCCTTTGACGAGCCGCACGCTTCGCTCCGTACGCGCCGGCGTGCTGCCCGCGAGAAACTTCGTCACCCACGGTCCGGTCGCGTTGACGACAGCCCGCGCGGAAACTGTGCGCGCGCCAACGCCAGTGAGGTTTGCGATCCACGTGCGATCCCGCAACTCGACTCGCTCGCATCGAGTGCGGGTCAGCACAGTCGCACCTTTGTCCGCCGCATCCCGCGCATTCAGGACGACGAGGCGGGCGTCGTCCGTCCACCCGTCCGAATAGATGAACCCCTGCGTGTACTGCGGCTCAAGAGGCGTCCCAGCCGGGTGGCGTCTGAGATCCAGTGCTGCCGATGCGGCGAGATGGTCGCGCTTCGCAAGGTTGTCGTAGAGGAACAGGCCCGCCCGGATCATCCACCGTGGGCGAAGATGCGCGTCGTGCGGCATGACGAAGCGCAGCGGCCACATGATGTGAGGCGCGGACGCGAGCAGGACCTCGCGCTCCTGGAGCGCCTTGCGCACGAGCGAAAAATGAAACCCCTCGAGGTATCGCAGGCCGCCGTGAATCAGCTTCGTGCTGGCGGAGGAGGTGTGGGAACCGAGATCGTCCTGCTCGCACAGGAGCACCTTGAGACCGCGTCCGGCGGCGTCGCGTGCGATTCCCGTGCCGTTGATGCCACCGCCGACCACCAGCACATCGAAGTGCTCGACAGTGCGCGAGTTCCTCTCCGTCACGCTCTGCCTGGCACCCGCCGCGCGTAGTAGTCGGGGTAGTCGTCCGTCAGTCCCTTGAAGCGGCGATGGATCCAGAGGTACTGCTCGGGCACCCGCCGCACCTGCTGCTCGATGTAGTGGTTGAAGCGCTCGGCATCGGCAACAGGAGATTCACCGGGGAAATCGTCGAGCGCCGGATGAATCACAGCGCGATAACCGCGATTGCCCGGCAGGCGTTCGACGAAGTACGGCAGCACCGCCGCGCCCGTCATCCCGGCGAGCCGCGAAGTGGCGGTATTCGTCGCGGCGGGAATGCCGAAGAGCCGAACCATCTCGGCGCCTTTCTTACGGTAACTCTGGTCCGGCGCGTACCACACGATCTCGTTCCCGCGCAGCGCCGTCACAAGCGTGCGGATGTCGTCACGCCGGATGGCGCGGCGGGTGAGGCGGCTGCGATTGCGGGCGAGGAAGAACGAAAGCAGCTCGTTCTTGGTCGGCCGGTACATGATGTTGAGCGGCACGTTCGCCGCCAGGATCCGCGCGCCGATCTCCAGGGTGGTGAAGTGCGCGCTGAGCATGAGCGCGCCTTTCCCGCGCGCGAGGGCGGCATCGAGATGCTCGCGCCCCTCGATGTGCGAGATCTTCAGGATTCGCTGGTTCGACGCCCACCACGACATGGCCGTCTCGAAGATGGCCCGGCCGAGACTTTCGAAATGGCGAGTGACGAGATACTCGCGCTCTTCCGCCGTGAGGTCCGGAAGACAGAGCTCCAGGTTCTTGCGCGCCGTCCTGTTGAAACTGCCGAGGAGCACCCGAAGCACGCGCCCGAGCCCCTTGCCGAGCGACATGAGCCACGTGAACGGGAGCAGGGAAAGGGCGCGAAGGAGGACGAGGCCGAGCCAGGTCGGCCAGTACTGGGGGAGGAGCAGCCGCAACGGCATGCGAGCCATCTTGCCACGGGGCACCGATGCGTCCAACGTTCGCGTCATGAATTCTCCGGATGACCTTCAGCCCGGCCGACTGGTCCGCATCTCACGAACGGTGCAGCGTCTTGTCGCGCCAAATGCTTCGCTCATGACAGGGCCCGGCACGAACAGCTACGTTCTGGGAGACCCACCCATCGCGGTGATCGACCCGGGACCTGACGATGGTACGCACATTACGTTGCTGCGTGCTGCCGTTCCGCGACTCCGGTTCGTTTTCGTCACTCACACGCATCGGGATCATTCGTGTAGTGCGCACGCTCTCGCGCAGGCCACCGGCGCGGCGCTCGTCGGCTTGCCGCCGCCCGCGGATGGTCTGCAGGACATGACCTGTCTTCCATCCGTAGAGGCCGCGCACGATCGCGTCTTCGCGCTCGACGACGACGGGGACGGCGCCCGTGGACATTCCGAGCGTCGCGCCGACGCTGCTGCCGCTCCCCGTGCTATACAAGCGCCCCATTCCGTTCGGTTGCGCGCAATCCACACGCCTGGTCATGCTTCGAATCACGTCTGTTTCCTGCTCGAGGAAGAAGGTCTGCTGTTCTCCGGGGATCATGTGCTGGACGGTGTGACGCCCGTCATCCTGCCGCCGGACGGAGACATGGCCGCGTACCTGGACTCTCTTGTGAGACTGAAGGCCTGCGCCCCTCGCGCCATCGCGCCGGGGCACGGGCGCGTGATCGGGGATCCCGTACGGGTGATCGACAGTGTCATCGCGCATCGGGGCCGCCGCGAAGCCAAGGTGCTCGCGGTGCTGGACCGGCATCGGCGGGGCACGCTCGATGGGCTGCTCGCGGACGTGTACGACGATGTGAAATCCGAGCTCCTGCCGATCGCCCGGTATTCGCTGGAGGCGCACCTCATCAAGCTTCATCGCGAAGGCCGTGCGGAACGGGACGGGGACATCTGGGTGGCGAGCGGCCGGGCCGCGCAAGAGGTCGGGCAAGAGGTCGGACAAGAGGTCGGACAAGAGGTCGGCCAAGAGGTCAGGCAAGAGGTCAGGCAAGAGGTCGGGCAAGACGTCGGGCAAGACGTCGGTCTGGCCGCGCCAGCGATCGGCCAGACCGAACAAGACGGCGCCGGCCAGTCGCCGCCGCGCCGGGTGAGCGGGGAGTGAGCGGCGCCCGATCGCGCTACGTCGAAGTCCGGCTGAAGCGCATCCATCTCGAACGTGGCGGGCGTCCGGTACTGCGGGACATCGACTGGACCGTGCGGCCCGGCGAGCGCTGGGTGCTCGCGGGCGGCAATGGCGCCGGCAAGACGCAACTGCTGAAGCTCTTGGCCGGGTCCGTGTGGCCCACGCCCACCGGGCGGGAGTCGCGCCAGTACATCTGGGCCGGGGAAACGTGGCCCACTCCGGCGGATGTGAAGGACGAGATCGCATACGTCGGACCCGAACGTCAGGACAAGTACGAGCGCTACGGCTGGAATCACACCGTGGAGCAGGTGGTCGGCACCGGCCTGTATCGCACCGACATTCCGCTCAACCCACTCACGGACGTGGATCTCGCCCGTGTCCGATCCCTGCTTCGAAGAGTCGGCATTGCGCCGCTCGCGGAACGGGATTTCCTCACGCTCTCATACGGCCAGCGTCGCCTCGCGCTGCTGGCGCGCGCACTCGCGAGCCATCCGAAGCTGCTCCTGCTGGACGAGCTCTTCTCCGGCCTCGACGAGGGCTATCGCGCGCGGGCGCTGAAGTGGCTCGAATCCACCGGGCGTTCGCAGCTTCCCTGGGTGCTCGCCACTCATCGCGAAGAAGACGTTCCGTCATGCGCGACCCACGCGCTGATTCTCGACCGCGGGCGCATCGTCTATCGCGGGGCCATCTCCCGCGCGCCGCTGTCGAAGTGGCTGGATCACGGTCCGATGCCCTCAAACGCCGGGCCTGGAAGACGGGGCCAGGCCTCTTCGGGCGCGCGCCGCGCCGAAGGTGGCAACGGCCGACAGTCCGCCCGCTCAGAACAGCTCGCCCGTCCGAAGCCACACAATCGAAGCGGCACTCCTCTCATCCGTCTCCGGAACGCCGACGTCCACCTCGACGAATTCCAGGCGCTGCGCGCCATCACCTTCGAGGTGCACAAAGGCGACTGCTGGGTCATCCACGGACCCAACGGTTCTGGAAAAACGACGCTCCTCCGCACGCTCTACGGCGACCACGGCGTCGCAAGCCACGGCTCCATCGAGCGCGAAGGAATCGTCCCGGGCGTGCCGTTGCAGGAGTTCAAGGTGCGCGCAGGGTTCGTCGCGGCTCATCTGCAAACACGCCATCCGCACCATCTCACCGTTGACGAGATCGTGCAGTCCGGTCGCCACGCCAGCATCGGCCTGAACGATCCGCCGACGGCCGCCGACAAGAAGGCAGCCGCCCGTGCGCTGGAGTTTTTCGGCCTCAAAGGTTTCGGCCCGCGCACGCGCGAAGAGCTGTCCTATGGTCAAATGCGCCGCGTGCTGTTCGCGCGCGCCTGGGTAACGCATCCGCGACTGCTATTGCTGGACGAGCCGCTCGCCGGCATCGATGCGCCGACGCGCAGCGTGCTGCTCGATCGCATCGGGCAGCTCGTTGCGAAAGGAACCGCGGTCGTCATGACGACCCATCACAGCGACGAATGGCCGCCGTACGCCACTCACGAACTGGAGCTCGATTCGGGTCAAATGAAGTACGCGGGCGTGTTGAGAAGAGGAAGCGCTGGGTGAAACGCCTTGTGTTTCCGGCCATCCTGCTGATCGCGGCCGGGATCCTCATCGTCACATTCGCAAGCGATCCGCTTTACTGGAAGCGTCGCGTGCTCCCGTCCCTTTACTCGCCGCCCACCATGCCGGCGTCGTACTACGAACCGACGGAACGCATCGAAGGCACGGAGGAGGGCGGCTCGCAGCCACGAGTGGCACCTGAGCTGGAGAAGCTCAATCCCTCCTCGCTGCAAGCGGCGGTGGACTACGCCGGGCAGCGAAACAGCCTCGCGCTCATCGTCGGGCGGCACGGGCACATCGCGTTCGAGCATTACTGGAAGGGCACGAGCTTCGATACCGTGATCGAGGCGGGCGCCTTCAATGCGACGCTGACTGCGCTGATGGTCGGCATGGCGATGAACGATCGGAAGATCTCGCTCGTAGAGGAGCCTGTCGGCAACTACATCGAGTCTTTCCGCGACGGGGATCGTGCCGCCATCACGCTCGAAGATTTGCTACAGAGTACGAGCGGCCTCACCGAAGGGCCCGCGCAACCGCAGCTTGCGCAGAACATCCGCGCCGAGTGTCTCGATCTCGCGCATGGAGAGCCGCGCGTCTACACCTGGGAACCCCGGGCATGCGATGCGCAGCTGCTCGCGCACATCATCGAGCGCGCCACCGGCGAGCCGTACTCCTCGTATGTCTCAAGCAGGCTTTGGAAGCCCATCGGTGCGCGCGACGCGTATCTGATGCTCGACCGCGAAGGCGGCATGGCGCACGCGAGCTGCTGCCTGCAGGCTCGGCTGGGCGACTGGATGCGCATCGCGGAGCTGCTCGTCACGGACGGCAAGTTCGGCGGCGAGCAGATGCTGCCGCCCGGCTGGGTACGCTCGATGCTGAAGCCCGCGAAGGCCAACCCGCGCTTCGGCTACCAGGTGTGGCTCGGCAGGCCCTTCAAGCCGGGCGAGGGCGCTTCGGAGCCGTACGCCGCCGAAGACACGTTCCTGCTGAAGGGCAGTGGGAAAACGCGGCTCTGGATCGTGCCGTCGATGGGCCTCACGATCCTGCGCGTGGGCACGAACGACGACAGCGATACCGATGACTGGGACGATTCCGCCATCCCCAACCTCATCGTCCGCGGCGCCGCGGACTACGTTCCGAAGGCCGCGAAGCCCGGCGTGAATTACTCAGATCTGGTGCCGAATCACTGATGCGCGCCCTGTTCATCGTCTGTGTCATCGACATTCTCGGATTCGGCATTCTCATTCCCCTGGTGCCTTACATGGCGGACCGGTTCGGGGCGCCGCCGGAGCTCATCACGCCGATCCTCGGCGCCTATTCGCTGTGCCAGCTCGTAGCCGCTCCTTTTTGGGGGCGGCTGAGCGATCGCTACGGAAGGCGGCCGATTCTCATGTCGAGTCTCGCGGGGGCGTGCGTGTCGTACGCGATCCTCGGGCTTGCGGACAATCTCTGGTGGCTGCTTGTTTCGCGCGTGCTTGCGGGCTTCATGGCGGGGAATCTCGCCGCGGCGTTCGCGTATGCGTCGGATATCAGCGCGCCTGAGAACCGGGCGAGGGCGCTCGGCACCGTCGGCGCGGCCATCGGGGTCGGGTTCATGCTCGGGCCCGCGATCGGCGGAATCCTGGCGGGGAACGATGAGCAGACCGCGAACTTCGTGCTGCCTGCCATCGTGTCCGCAGGGCTCAGCGTGCTCGCGATCTCGCTGGTGTACTTCGTGCTGCCGGAAAGTCACACGGGGGAGCATCGGACTCAGCACCGCGAGCGAGGGGAGAGCCATCCGATCCGGCTGCTGAAGGAGCGGCCGACGCTGAGGCTCATCGTCTCCGGCGCCTTCCTGGTGACGTGCTCGCAGGCCATCCTGGAGTCCATCTTCGCCATCTGGGCGATGAACCGATTCGGCTTCGGGCCCCGCACGGTAGGCCTCGTGCTCTTCTGCCTGGCCCTCATTCCGGTTGCGATGCAGGCGGGGATGGTGCGCGTTCTCGCACCGCGGCTGGGTGAGGTGAGGCTCGCCGTCATCGCCATCCTGGCGTACGTCTTCGGGCTATTGCTGGTGGCGTGGTCGGATCATCTGCCGCTTGCCTTGGCGGGGCTCGCGTTTTGCGGTGTGGGGTCGGGACTCTTCAATCCGAGCGCTTCCGCGCTGGCCTCGAAACAGGCCACTGCCCGGGATCGCGGTGCCGTCATGGGCACGTATCAATCCGGGCTCAGTCTTGCGCGGTCCGTCATTCCGTTCGCGTCGGGCGCCCTCTATGCGGGGCTCGGGCCGGGCGCGCCGTTTCTCGCGGGGGCGTGCCTCACGCTACCCGCCGCATGGCTCATCTGGAATTCGCAACGTGCCGCGCGCACGATTGCGTCCTGATGAAAGAGCGCTCGACGCTTCAGCCATTCGCCCCCGGGGACGTTTTCGTCGGTTCGACGGTGCTCGAAGGCGGGGACGACGACCACGCCGGGCGGGGCCGCATCCTTCAGTACGACGCGGATCTGCGCAGGAAAGGCGTGCTCTGGCTGAGTCAGACGACGCATCTCGTCGGCGGCCTGCGTTTCGATCGCGAAGGGCGGCTCTGGGCGTTCGATTCGCAGGCCTTCGTCGTTCTGACGGTGGAGCAGGATGGGACGGTGCGTACGCGGGACTTCGGTGCGCGGCCTTTCTCGAACGTCACGTTCGCCTCGGACGGCTCGCTGTACCTTGCGGAGCACGTCGCCGGAAACGGCATCAAGATGGAGATCCAGGCGCGCATGGGCACGCGCCTGCAGAAGATGCCGGGCACGGATCGGCTGGGCGACGGGCACGTCTGGCATTTCCGCGCGGATGGAACGCTGCTGCGGGAGCTTCCCACGGAGGTTCACGGCGGCATCGGCGGGTTCATGGGCGTGACGATGTCCGCGCTCTCGCCGGATGAGACGACGCTCGTTTATTGCTCGGAGACCGGGTCGCGCCTCATGCGCTACGACCTGGAGAGCGCGCGGCAGCTGCCGGATCTGCAGTGCATTCCGGAAGGCGAGCGCGAGATGTTTTTCGCGATGGATTACGCGCCGGACGGGCGGTTGTATGTATCTCGTGGCACGCGAGTGGATCTCGTTGCTCCGGACGGGCGCACGATGTGCTGCTACCCCCTCGAGGGGCATGGGTGGGCGACTCTCAAGACCGCCGCGGATGGGCGGCACCTTTACGTGGGGAATTTCTTCACCGGCCGGATCGTGAAGCTCGAGCTCGGAACCGGCGAGCACGTCGCCATCGCCGACACCGGAATGCCCCGCTCACTCGCCGGCATCGCCCAGTTCGCTGGCCGCGCCCGCTCGCGCACCCGCGCAGCCGCCCAGTTGGACAGCGCACGCCGCTCGCGCACCCGCGGCGCTACCCAGCCCGAGAGCCGCCGCAGCGCGCGTTCCCGCAGCGTTACTCAGGCGGAGAGCCACGGCCGCACGCGTTCCGGCAGAACTGCCCGCCGACCTTCCCCCTCTGGTTCCAGCAAGCGCCGCAAGGCGAAAAAACACTCGAAGAGCGCGGCCGCGCGCAGTTCAGGCGCACGCACAAAGAAACCCGGGCGCCCAAGCACTCCACGCAAAGCAAATTCCTCCGGGAAACCGCAGCGCGCCAAGTCTCCGCGCCGGCGTTGAGCAGCGCCACGACGCGCGCCGAGGGAGCGTTGCGCGTCCTACTTCGCGCCTGTTTCGTTCGGCATGGCGACTTCCACCACGCCATTCACAACGCGCGTCTCGAACGCCTCGATCGGCACTACCGCCGGCCCGCTGAGCACCTGCCCACTTCGAACATCGAACGCTGCCCCATGCATGGGGCAGATGATCCGCATCCCCTTGAGTGCCCCTTCGCTCATCCGCGCGAACGCGTGCGAGCACACGTTATCGAGCGCGAACACACCCTCCTTGGTCCGGCAAACGACAATCTCGCGCTCGCCGATGCGGCACGAACGCATGCGCCCCATCCGGATGGAGTCCAGGCTGAGCGCCGGCTGGAACGTCGTATCGGCCATCACTTCTCCGGTGCGGAACTAGCGTGCACCGGTTGTAACACGCAGCCGCCCGCGACGTCCGCTAGAGCGCTATTTCCGTTTCGAAGATCGAGACCGCCTGGCCGATGATCCACACCGCGTCGATCTGGCCATCCCGCAGCTCCAGCTCCACCTCCACGCGCCCCGGCCGATGCAGGTAGTGCCCCTGCGAACCGCTGAACGACGCGAGTTGCCCATCGTGCTTCAGCAGCTTGCACTCGGCGAGATACGCGCCCAGAAGCCCGTGCGCATTGCCGCTCACCGGATCTTCGGAAATGCCGAGCGCCGGGCAGAACATCCGCGACTCCGTGAGACACGTCGGGTCCTGAGGCGCCAGCGTGAAGATGAAGTAACCCGCCGCCCCGAGCTGCGCGGAAAGCGTGGTCAGCCGCGCCGAATCCGGCTTGAGCGCCTTGAGCTGCTCGTGCCCGCGCACACCGACGAGCAGCCGCGTGCTGCTGGAGCCGGCAATGCGGATCGGGCATCGCAGATCCAGATCGTCCGTCGCGAGCGCGAGCGCATCCAGCACGGCGAGCCGTTCGCGATCGTTCAGCTCGCGCCCGACCGGAGGTCGCGGCTGGCGGATGGCGATGCGCCGGTCCTCACCGCTCCCGCGCACGTCGATCTCGACAATGCCCGCCTTCGATTTCTGGCGCAGCCTCTCGACGTGGCTCCGCCGCCGGGACAGCACGTAATGCGCGGCGACCGTCGCGTGCCCCACGAAGCCCGCCTCCAGCCGAGGCGTGAAGAACTTCGCGCGCACTTCGTGATCCGGCCCCTCGGGCGAGAGGATGAAAGCGGTGTCGGCGTTGTTGAGCTCGCGCGCGATGGCGAGCATCTGCGCGTCTTCGAGCCCGTCTGCGTTGAGCACGACCCCGGCGGGGTTGCCGGTGAAGGGCGTGCGGGTGAAAGCGTCGACCTGGTGAACCTGAATCTTCCGCGTCATCGTGTTCGGATTCCTCGCTTGCGTGTCGCCCGGCTCGATGGCGAGCGACGACGGCGTCGATGGCGAAGGGGCGCGACCCTTGCGGGGGTTGCGCACGAATGCGCGATTCTAGTCTCAACTCGCCCGCGACGGGTTCGCGAATGTGCCGACGACGGGCTCCCTCACATGGGTTATTCCCAAAGCGAGCGCCAGATCGAGCGGCTTGCATTGCCGCCCGCGACGCCTAACATACGCGGGCGCAAACCTCGGGGAGGTCCTGTTGCGGACCTGAGATACCGCTGCCATCGGTGAACCCGTCGAACGTGATCCGGTTAGTACCGGCGAACGGACAGGTCCCTTCCTGCACGCTTCCCCGCAAGACGTCTTTCCGGATCTTTCATTTGCCGGAAGGAGTGGGGAGATGCGTTTCTTTCAAGTACTTGCGTTGACGGCCAGCGGCTGCTGCGCAAGTCTCGCCGTCCAGGCGCAGGCCCAGGGTACGGCGCGGCCCGCGCCGGCGCCCGTCGAGGAGCCCGCCCTCGGCGAAGTGGTCGTCAGTGCCACGCTGCTGCGCGATCAGGCGCTGCAGCTCGTTCCCGCGAGCGTCACGGTCCTCAGCAAGGAAGCGCTCGCCGGCGGCGGCCAGCAGCATTTCCAGGACGTGCTGGCGCTCGTGCCCAACCTCAACTGGGCCGGCGGCACCTCCAGGCCCCGCTACCTGCAGATCCGCGGCATCGGCGAGCGCGAGCAGTACGAAGGCGCGCCGAACACCTCGGTCGGGCTCCTCATCGACGATGTGGATTTCAGCGGCATCGGCATGGCCGCGACCCTCTTCGACGTGTCCCAGGTGGAGGTGCTTCGCGGCCCGCAGGGCACCCGGCTCGGCGCAAACGCGCTGGCGGGCATCGTGTCCGTTCGGAGCTCGGCGCCCTCGATGACGCCGGCTTTCTCGATCGAAGCCACGGGCGCGGACTACAGCACGGGTTCCGTGGGATTCGTCGGTACCGGCCCCGTGGAAAGCCTGCGCTCGTCGTGGCGCCTCGCGGTTCAGCAGTACAAGAGCGACGGTTTCCGCGATGACGCCTTCCTCGGCCGCGACGACACCAACAATCGGGACGAGCTGACGGCGCGGTTCCGATGGCGAACGGAGATCTCTCCCGACTCGCGGCTCGATTTCACGCTCCTGCACGCGAACATCGACAACGGCTACGACGCCTGGTCCATCGACAACTCGTGGCGCTCGCAGGCGGATCGGCCCGGCGTCGACACGCAGCGTGCGACCGCGGGCTCGGTGCGCTTCACGTCGACGGGTTCGAGCGGCGGAACGCTCACGGTCATCGGTGCGTTCGCGGACTCGGACAGCGTGAACAGCTTCGACGGGGATTGGGGCAACGAGCAGCTCTGGGCGCCGTACACGTACGACTACTTCGCCTGGTCCGGCAGGGATCGGCGCACGGGTAGCCTTGAGGCTCGCTACGCCTCGCAGGAAGCGGTCTCAGCGGGGGACATCGCGTGGCTCGTCGGCGTGTATGGCCACAATCTGCGTGAAGACGGCCGCGACACGAGCGTCGGCGTTTACGAGGACCCGTTCTTTCCCGAGTTCAACGGCACGCTCGATGAATTCCTGAGCAGTCGTTTCCGCGCGGATACGACGGCGGTGTTCGGCCAGCTCGACGGGCTCATCACGGATCGGCTGCGCTGGTCAGCGGGCCTGCGGGGCGAGCGGCGCGAGTCGAGGTATCGCGATGCCGGCTTCTGGCAGGGCGATCCGGATCGGAACATCGACCGGAAAACGAGCGACGACATGGTCGGCGGCCAGCTCTCGCTGAGCTACGACCTCTCGCAGCGAACGACCGCGTACGCCTCCGTCTCGCGCGGCTACAAGGCTGGCGGTTTCAATCTGGGCGCCGTGCCGCCCGATCGCCTCCAGTTCCGTCCCGAGTATCTCTGGAACTACGAGATCGGCATCAAACGGCTCTCGGCGGACCAGCGCTTCTACGCGGACGCGACGGCGTTCTATTCGCGGCGTCGTGACGTTCAGGTGCGCACCGGCGACCAGCTCGTCGAGGGCGATCCGAACAGCTACGTGTTCTTCACGGACAACGCATCCCGCGGCTACAACTACGGGCTCGAAGCCAGCGCGCGCTGGCAGGTCACGGACCGATGGGACGTGAGCGGTTCGCTCGGTCTCCTGAAAACCCGCTACCAGGATTACGACCAGGGCGGCGTGATGCTGCCGGATCGCGAACAGGCCACGGCTCCCAACTACCAGGCGGCGATCAACGCCGGCTGGATGCACCCGTCCGGCTGGGTCGCTCGCGTGGGCGTCACGGCGCTCGACAACTTCTACTTCGACGTGCCGCCGAACGACACGCGCTCGAAGGCATATGCGCTCACGAACATCCAGTTCGGCTTCCAGGCCGAGCGCTGGTCCGCGATGCTCTGGGGCCGCAACGTGTTCAATGAAACGTACGCCATCCGCGGATTCTTCTTCGGCAACGAGCCGCCGGATTTCCCGGAAAAGCAGTACATCCAGCGCGGCGATCCCCGGCAGGTCGGCGTGACGTTCCACTACTCCTTCAGGTGATCGCCCATGGAAATCGGTGTCGAGATGAGTCTCTATCCGCTCAATGCGGACTACATTCCGCCCATCCAGAACTTCATCGACCGGCTCAACGCCGCGAACGGCGGCCGCTTCAAGGTGATCACGAACAGCATGAGCACGCAGGTGTTCGGCTCGTACGACGACATCTTCAACGTGCTCGTGAAGGAGATCCGCGAGACGTTCGAGACGAACGCGAAGGCGGTGTTCGTGATGAAGGTGCTCGGCCCGCTCGCGTCGGCGTGATCGCTTGATCGAATCCTTCCTCCAGGGGCTGCGCGAGACTTCCGCGCCCGAAATCGCGTCCGTCGCGTTCGGGCTCTTGTACGTCGTTCTCGCGGTGATGCGCAGGAGATGGTGCTGGGTGGCGGGGTTCGTCAGCTCCGCCATCCTGCTCGTGCTCTCCTGGGAAGCGCGGTTGCCGATGCAGGCCCTTCTGCAGGGCTACTACGTGGGCATGGCGGTGTACGGATTCTGGCACTGGTCGCGCGAGGCCGGAAACGCGCAGCCTGCAGTGTCTTTCTGGCCGCTGCGCATGCATGTCATCGCGATTGTGGGCGTGCTCGCGTTGAGCGGCTTCAGCGCTTTCATCCTCGCGAGCGGAACGCGTGCCGCCTGGCCGTTCCTGGATTCGCTCACGATGTGGGGCAGCCTGCTCGCCACCTGGCTCACCGCGCAGGTCAAGGTGGAGAACTGGATCTACTGGATCGTCTTCAACGCGATCGGTGTCTTCCTCTACGCGACGCAGGGGCTCATTTTCGTGTCGGGCCTGCTGGTCGCCTATCTCGTCATCTCCGTCGTCGGGTTCGTCACATGGCTCAGGAGCCAGCGCGTAGTCGCGCCGTCGGTCTGATTCCGGCGCATGTGCTGGAGCATGTGCCCGGCTTCACGCCCAACGGCACCGCGTGGGCGACTCGGCTCGCGGGCGGCACGATGAACGCGACGTATCGCGTGGAGACGAGCGCGGGGCGGTTCGTCGTTCGCGTACACAATGCTTCCGCCTCTGCACTCGGCGCGAACCACGAGCGCGAGGCGCGCCTTCACGCGGCGGCGGCCGCGGCGGGGCTGGCGCCCGCCCTGATCCATGTCGATCCGCGCTTCGCCTTCATGATCATGGAGCAGGTGCCGGGGCCCACCTGGGTCGCCGAGGATTTCGGCCGCGCGGATCGTCTGGGCCAGCTCGGCGCGGCGCTGCGATCCCTCCATTCGGTGCCGGCGCCCACCGTCGCGCCGTTCGACCTCGAAGCATCCCTGACGCGGCTCGCGGCGCGTTTGACGGGCCGCTCGCCGGCGGATGCGCCCGATGTCGAGCAGCTCATGGATCGCGCGCGGACGGAGCTGCGGCTCACCGGCTCTTCACAGCGCCCCGCAACGATCGTCCACAACGATCTCTATCACGGCAATCTGATCGGCTCGGACCGCCTGTATCTCGTGGATTGGGAGTACGCCGCCGTCGCCGATCCGCTGCTCGACCTGGCGTGCGTGCTCGCCTACTACCCCCAGGCGATCCCGCAGCGGGACACCCTGATGGATTCGAGCGGCCTGGGGCGTGTCGCGTCCCGGGAGATGCTGAGCGCGGCCACCTGGCTCTTCGTGCTGGTGAGCTGGTTCTGGTACCGCATTCGCAGGCTCGACGGCCCGGTGCCGCAGACCGATATCGCCGCGGAAATCGCCCTTCGCGCCCGGCTCGGCTGACAGGCTCCTACCGACAAACGTCAGCTCGCGGGGCTTTTCCGCATTCCGGGCAGCTCGCGCCCGCCCGCCTGCAAAGCTGGCGCCGCGCAGCCGACCCCGGCAGACTAGCGCGCCTGATTTTGGCCGAATTCAAGGCGGGAAGGTTGAGATGGCGTTGTTGAAGGTGATTGACCGTGACGGTGTCGAGCATGAAGTGGACGCCCGCACCGGGCTCAAGGTCATGGAGACGCTTCGGGAGCTCGAATATGGCGTGGCCGCCATCTGCGGCGGCATGTGCTCCTGCGCCACCTGCCACATCTACGTGGATCCGGACTGGGTCGACCGGGTGCCCCCCGCGCAGTCGGACGAGCGGGAGCTGCTGCAGGAGCTTTCGCACCAGACCGAACGGTCCCGCCTGTCCTGCCAGATCGAGTTCACGCCTGCGCTCGAAGGCTTGCGCGTGACCATCGCGCCTGACGAGTAGGCGCCAGAAGAAGGAAAACTTCGCATGTCCGCACCGACGGTCCAAGTCGAGAGCCGGGGCCCCGTCGCCATCGTCACGATCAACCGTCCGGACCTGTCGAACACGCTGAATCTGCGCACCGCGATGGACCTGCTCGCCGCCGCCATGACGTGCGGGCGCAATTCCGCCGTGCGCGCGGTGGTGCTCACCGGCGCGGGCAAGAACTTCTGCTTCGGCGGCGATCTGCGCGGCATGCTGAACAAGGGCAAGTCCGCGGATGCGTACCTGCGCGAGCTCACCACGTATCTGCACGAGGCCATTTCTCACTTCGCGCGAATGGACGCGCCACTCATCGCCGCCGTGAACGGCACGGCGGCGGGGGCGGGCGTCGGCCTCGTCGCCATGGCGGATCTCGCCATCTGCGCGGAGTCCGCGAAGTTCAATCTCGCGTACACGGCTGTCGGCCTCACGCCGGATGCGGGGACGTCCTTCCTGCTTCCACGCACGGTGGGCACGAAGCGTGCGATGGAGCTGTTGCTGCTGAATCGCGCGCTCACGGCTCCGGAAGCGCTGAGCTGGGGCCTGGTCAACAAGGTGGTGCCGGACGCGGAGCTCATGAACGAAGCCCTGCAGCTCGCGGAGCGCATCGCCGAAGGCGCAACGCGCGCGTTCGGCCGCACCAAGCGGCTCGTGTCGAGCGCGCTCGGGGCACTGGAGTCACAGATGGTGCTGGAGAGCGAAACCATCGCCGCGCAGGCGGGCAGCGGCGAAGGGCTGGAAGGCATCGCCGCGTTCCTCGAAAAGCGCAAACCCTCGTTTCACTGAGGTCGGAGAACGTATCCCGTGATGAGCTGGTTCCTGCTCGCGTTGGTCGTCTTTGCCGCCGCCGCGGTGATCTATCGCTTCTATACGACGATGAAGCAGGGTCGCGAGGTGCATGGCGCGGACTGGGACGCGAAACAGATCGCGGAGCTGCGCAAGCGGGGGCAGGACCCGTTCCAGCCTCACGACGTGAATTTCTTCTTCGCCCTGCCGAACGACAACGCCTGCGCCGTCGTGAACCGGCGGCTCGAGGCGGAAGGCTTCGTGGTCGACGTGAAGGCAGTGCCGGACAACAAGGAATATCCCTACAGTCTGCACGCCTCGAAAACCATGCGCATTCTCGCGCCCGAAATGACCCAGCTCAGCCGGCGCTTCAACGCGCTGGCCGAGCAGAATCACGGGCGGTACGACGGCTGGAGCAGCGTGTAAGCGCTACTTCTTTTCCGTCTGCCGTCTCACGGCTTCCGCCGCGGCGGCGATGGCGGCGGGATCTCCCAGGTACCGGTGCGAAATCGGCTGCAGGTCCTGATCCAGCTCGTAGAGCAGCGGGACGCCGGTGGGGATGTTGAGCTCGGTGATCTCGGACTCCGACACGTTGTCCAGCATCTTCACCATGGCGCGCAGGCTGTTGCCGTGGGCGACGACCATGACGTTGCGGCCGGAGCGCAGCTCGGGAGCGATGCGGCTCGTCCAGTACGGCATCACGCGGGCGAGCGTGTCCTTGAGGGACTCCGTCGAAGGGAGCAGCTTCAGGTCGATGCCCGTGTAGCGCGGGTCGAACCGCGGATGGCGCTTGTCCTCGAGCGAAAGAGGCGGCGGCGGGATGTCGTAACTGCGGCGCCAGATCTTCACCTGCGCCTCGCCGTGCTTCTCCACCGTCTGGGCCTTGTTGAGCCCCTGCAGCGCGCCGTAATGCCGCTCGTTGAGGCGCCATGAGCGTTCGACGGGGACCCACATGCGGTCCATGCCGTCCAGGATGATCCACAGCGTGCGGATCGCCCTCTTCAGGACGGACGTGAACGCGAGATCGATATTGAGATTCTCGGCGAGGAGCTGCCTGGCCGCTTCGGCCGCCTCCTGCTTGCCTTGTTCGGAGAGGTCGACGTCGTGCCACCCCGTAAAAAGATTCTCGACATTCCAAATGCTCTGTCCGTGGCGGACGAGAATGAGTTTTCCTGGCACGCGCTATACCTCCCGGCGGTTTTATAGCACACACGGCTCCCGACGGTCGCCGCGAGGAGCGGACGGTGCCGCGAAATCGGAGCACCGGGCCAGTTCAAGATCACGTTCAGGATGCAGGTGATTCGTGCGAAAGAACGATCTTGCGATCGATGGTTTCGCGCTCGTGGGGGTGAGCGGCGGAGCGTGTCCGGCAACCGCGGGATGGCCTGCCTGCGCCAGCCCCGCGGTCTTCGGTGGTTGTGCTCAGATGTTCTCTTCGATGAAGGCGGTGAGCTGCGAACGGCTCAGCGCACCCACTTTCATCGCGACCGGCTTGCCTTCCTTGAACAGCATGAGCGTCGGCAGGCTCCGCACGTGATACTGCGTGAGCACTTTCGGGTTCTCGTCCGCGTTCACCTTTGCGATGCTCACCTGGCCCGCGTAGCTCGCCGCGGTTTCGTCCAGCATCGGCGCGATCATCTTGCAGGGGCCGCACCACTCGGCCCAGTAATCCACGAGAACGGGCAGGGGCGATGCCAGTACCTCTCTCTCGAAGGAGTCGTCGGTCACTCTCTTGATTGCTTCGCTCATGGGAGCCTCTCGATTCAGGGAAGGCGCAGTCTATTATCGGCGCCCATGTTCAGGAACCCGCCTGCCGTGAACTCTCTTTCCCCCTCGCTGAACAATTGGCCCAACAACCGGCCGATCCATCGCGATGGATAAGCTCCGCGCGATGGAGCTGTTCGTTCGCGTCGTCGAAACGGGCGGGATCACGCGCGCGGCGGACAGTCTCCAGCTCCCTAAGGCGACCGCGGCCACTCTGCTCCAGAAGCTCGAAGCCTCGCTGGGCGTGAAGCTCCTGAATCGCACCACGCGGCAGGTGAGCGTCACGCCGGATGGGGCAGCGTACTACGAACGATGCGTCTCGATTCTGGCACAGGTGCGCGAAACGGAAGAGGCGATCACGAGCCAGCACGCCACTCCGCGCGGGAGATTGCGGGTGGATGTGCCCACGCTGATGGCGCGTTCGGTGTTCGTTCCGGCGTTGCCGCGCTTCTTCGCGCAGTACCCGGATATCGATCTCGCGCTCGCTTGCAACGAGCGTCGGGCGGATCTCATCGAGGAAGGCATCGACTGCGCCGTGTGGAGCGGTGAGATCGAGGACTCCGGGTACGTCGCGCGACGCGTGGGTTTTCTGTATTTCGCAACGTGCGCTTCACCATCGTACCTGGCGGCGCATGGTCAGCCGGCGAGCCCCGACGATCTGACGCATCATCGCTGCATCAACCGTTTTTCGCCGCGAACCGGCCGGCTCTCCGAATGGATCTTCACCAAGGACGGCAGCCGGGTACAGGCATCGCTGAGCGGTCACATCGCGCTCGATGACGAGAACAGCTACGTCGCCGCCGCGGAAGCGGGGATGGGCATCGCGCGAATTCCCGCATTCGTGCTGAAGGAAGCGATGGAGCGCGGCACGCTGGATCTCGTGCTCGGAGACTGGTTCCCCGAGCCTTCGCCGCTCTACGTCGTGTATCCGCGCAACCGGCACCTTTCGTACAAGGTGCGCGTGTTCGTCGACTGGGTTGCGGAGCTCTTTCGCGATCACGACGGTATCCAGCTTCGCTCCACGTTGCCGAAAGCAGCTTCACCCGCCTGATCCGGCGTCTTCCGCCTTCCGCACCTTCTGTATATGTAAAGTCAACTGCATTCCGTGGCTTCGAAAACGACGCATGCGGAGCTGGAAGCTGTAGGCGTTTGAAGACAATTGAAACCTGTGGCCACCGTGCGATTAACTGAGCGGCGTCTCACCAGTCGCCGACAACTAACAAAGCTGGGGAAAGGGAAGGAAATGAAACGCTGCTCACGGGCCCGCGCGCTTCGCCTGCTGGGAGTCGCCTTCTTCATCATGGGCTGCAGTGTCAGCGGGCATGCGGTCTCCGCGGAAGTCTCGCCTTCTGCGAATGTGGATGTCGCGTCGACAGCCCCGCAGGGCGCTGGCGCGAGCACGACGCAAGGTTCGTTCGACAAGGGGATGATCCTCCTCGTCGGTCTCGCGGCAGCGGGGTACTCGATTCGCCGGCACCAGCGGGCGCTCGAATCCCTGCACGCGATCGCGGGCTGAAATCATGGCAACTCCCGCTCAGGCCGGGCTGGGCAGCCCGGCTGGACCTGCAGCACGCGCGCGGTCGCGAACGGGTGCATCGGTCCCGCGCGCCATCGATGAGCTGTCGCCGTGGGATTCGTCGCTCGCGTTTCTCGTAAAGTCGCTGCTCTATCCGGTTTCGGTGCTCATCGGCCTTGCGCTGGCACTGTTTGCCTGCGGAGAGCCGTTTCGTCAGGTTTACGTGCTCGCCGGCGTTCTCGCTTTTCTTGGGAGCGCGGACTTTCTCGCCGTTTCGCCGTTGAGGTACGCGTCCGGGTCGCTGCCCTCGCCCCGCACCCTGCTCAACGCCACAGTGCGCTGGTTTGTCGTCATCGCGTTCGTGTGGGCGCTCATGTCCGTCTCGGGCATCCAGGGGTTGTTCAACTCCCGGGTGTGGCTCACGTGGGCCGTGCTCACCCCGCCGGTCATGTGGCTCGCTGGAATCGGAGCTCAGAGCGCATTCAGAGTATCGCGGCGAGTGCGCCCGATCAACGCGATCATCGTCGGGTGCAACGACGTGGGGCGGCTGCTGGAGCGACGGCTGGCAGAAGGCGATGCGTCCTCGCGAATCCGCGTTATTGGCTACTGCGACGACGAGAGTGCGGCCTCGGCAGCGGCGAACATGCTGCTCGGGGATACGCGCGATCTGCAGCGGCTGATCCGCAGCCGCGACGTGCGCATCGTATACATCACGTGGCCGATGGCTCGGGAGCAGCGGATTCTGCAGTTGCTGGACGTGCTGCGGGACTCGATGGTCTCCATCTACTTCGTGCCAGATGTGTCCATCGTGAACGTCGTGCAGGGGCGCGTTGCGCTCATCAACGGCGTGCCCGTTGTGGGCGTTTGCGAGTCACCGTTCTACGGGTTGCGGGAGCTTCAGAAACGCACCCTGGACGTCGTTCTCAGCAGCGTGCTGCTGGTGCTGGCAACGCCGGTCATGCTGATGGTCGCCGCTGGCGTGCGGCTGAGCTCGCCGGGACCGGTGCTCTTCAAGCAGAAGCGTTACGGGCTGGATGGGCGCGAATTCAGCGTCTACAAGTTCCGTTCGATGACGGTGACGGAGGACGGACGCGCCGCCTTCTCGGCCGTGAAGCGCAATGACTGCCGCGTGACACGCTTCGGCGCGTTCATCCGCCGCACCTCGCTCGACGAGTTGCCTCAGCTGTTCAACGTGCTTGAGGGAAGCATGAGCCTCGTCGGGCCGCGCCCGCACGTGGTGGCGATGAACGAGGCGTACCGGCGCCTGATTTCGGGATACATGGTCCGGCACAAGGTGCGGCCGGGCATTACCGGTTGGGCGCAGGTGAACGGCCTGCGCGGCGGCGACGACCTGGAGAGCATGAGACGGCGCATCGAGCTCGATCTGGAGTACCTGAAGAAGTGGTCGATCTGGTTCGATCTCCTGATCCTGCTGCGGACCGCGGCGATCGTGTGGTCGGATCGCCGCGCGTTCTGAAGCCCAGGTGACGGGCCGGGGGCACCGGCCATGCGCGCCCGGCTCACGTACCGCTACCGTTTGCCGGGCCTTGAATGGGTGACCTTCACGGGGGCTCGCTGCATCCGCGGCGGCTCGCTGCATTGTCGGGAGGAGGTATCCGTGAACCCCTCGGGCTAGTCCGCGAGCTTGCGGACGGTTTCCACGCCAACGGTGAGGGTGGCGAAATCCGCCGCGCCTGCCGTGCGCATGTCCGCCAGCGTGCGCTGCCAGTGGGCCAGCTCTTCCCCGAGCGACTCCACCCACGCCGTCACCCGGGCCTGCGCGGGGCCGCTGCTCTTCTGCGCAAGCACGCGCTCTGCCAATCGCCGATGAATGCGAAGTGCGTTGTCGCGCAGCCCTGAGCGCGCAACCGCCTGCCACGGCCCATCCACCGCCAGCTGCTCGATCTGCTGACGCAGCCAGTCCAGCCCCAGGCGCATGCCGACTTCGAAGTAGATGCGGGCGACTTCGACAACACGCGTGCTGAACGTCGTTGCGAGCTCGACGATGTCGAGCGCGGTGTTGTGCGCATCCAGGCTGGCGACACGCGCCGCGAGCTCGGCGGGCGCGCCAGCATCGACGTGCTCCTTCCGCACCTGCTCGAACTTCTCGCGGTCCGCGCCGACCAGCACCGACCCGATCTCGGCCCCGAGCTCCCGCACGCCGCGGCGAAACTCCTTCACCGCCGTGTCCACATGCAGCTGCCGCCGCCGGTTCGCCAGCAGCCAATGCGTGGTGTGCCGCAGGAGCCGGCTGGTCTGATACATCATTCCGTACTGCAGGCTCGCGCTCACTTTCGTGTCGAGCCCTTCGATGCGCGCCCAGAGCTTGCGCATGTCGAAGATCTCGCGAGCGGCCGTGTAGGCGCGCGCGATTTCCGCAGGGTCCGCACCCGTCTCTTCCTGCGTGCGAACGACGAACGTCGGGCCCATGCGATTCACGAGACTGTTCGTCGTCGCCGTCGCGATGATTTCGCGCTTCAGGCGATGCCGCTGGATCGCGCGCGGGAAACGCTCCTGCACCGGAGCCGGGAAATACCGTTCGAGCTCGTTCGAGAGGTGCGGATCCTCCGGAACGTCCGACGCCAGGAGGTGATGGTTCAGCCAGATCTTGCTGTACGAGAGCACGACCGCCAGCTCCGGACGAGTGAGGCCAACGCCGGCCTTCCGCCGCTCCGCCAGCTCTTCGTCCGTCGGCAGGAACTCCAGCGCGCGATTCAGCTCGCCCGCACGCTCGAGGAACCGGATGAGGCTCTGGTACTCGGAGAGGCGCGCCGCGGACTGCATCTCCAGCGTGCTGAGAGCCTGGCCTTGCAAGTAGTTGTTGCGCAGGACGAGCGACGCCACTTCGTCCGTCATGCGCGCGAGAAGCTTGTCCCGGTCCTTCTGCGTGAGTTTCCCCGCCTGCATCAGCGGGTTCAGCAGGATCTTGATGTTCACTTCCACGTCGGAAGTGTTCACGCCCGCGGAGTTGTCGATGAAGTCCGTGTTCAGGCGGCCTCCGGAGAGCGCGTACTCCACGCGGCCTCGCTGCGAGAAGCCGAGGTTGCCGCCTTCACCGACGACGCGCGCTTTAACCTCGCACCCGTTGACGCGAACGGCGTCATTCGAGCGGTCGCCGACTTCGTTGTTCGACTCGTCCTTCGCTTTCACGTACGTGCCGATGCCACCGTTCCAAAGCAGGTCCACCGGCATGCGCAGGATTGCGCGGATGATTTCGTTCGGCGTCGCCGAGGCGACTTCGAGCCGCAGCATCTGCTGCGCGGCCGGAGACAGCGTGATGGACTTCGCCGCACGCGAATACACCCCGCCGCCGCGGGAGATCTTCTTCCGATCGTAGTCGTCCCACGTGGAGCGCGGCAGGTTGAAGAGCCGCTGGCGCTCGACAAAGCTGGTTGCCGCGTCCGGATTCGGATCCAGGAAGATGTGCTGATGATTGAACGCGGCCTGCAGGCGCAGGTGACGGGACAGCAGCATCCCGTTGCCGAACACGTCGCCTGACATGTCCCCAATGCCGGCCGCGGTGAAATCCTCGGACTGGATGTCGATCCCGAGCTCGCGGAAGTGCCGTTTGACGGACTCCCACGCGCCCCGGGCGGTGATGCCCATGCCCTTGTGGTCGTACCCGGCTGAGCCGCCGGAGGCGAACGCGTCGCCGAGCCAGAAGCCGTACTCGAGGGAGATGGCGTTCGCGATGTCCGAGAAGCTTGCCGTGCCTTTATCCGCAGCCACGACGAGGTACGGATCGTCGCCATCCCGTCGCACGACGGCGGGCGGCGGGACCACGCGCCCGCCGACGATGTTGTCCGTGACATCGAGCAACCCGCGGATGAACGTCTGGTAGCACGCGACGCCCTCGGCCTGCACGGCATCGCGCGGGCCCGCGGGGAGGCGCTTGGGGAAGAAGCCGCCCTTCGCGCCGACCGGCACGATCACGGTGTTCTTCACGTTCTGCGCCTTCATGAGGCCGAGCACTTCGGTGCGGAAATCGTCACGCCGATCCGACCATCGCAGGCCGCCGCGCGCCACGTCGCCCATCCGCAGGTGCACGCCTTCGACGCGAGGGCTGTACACGAAGATCTCGTATTTCGGCCGTGGCAGCGGCAGATCCGGGATCTTGTGCGGATCGAGCTTGAACGAAACGTAGCTCTTCGGTTTCTGGTCCTTGCCGACCTGGTAGAAGTTCGTCCGCAGCGTCGCCTGCACGAGGTTCATGTACGAACGGAGGATGCGGTCCTCATCCAGACTCGCCACGTTCTCTAATGCGGCACGAATCGACCCGACGATCTTCTCCGCACGCGCGGCGGACTGCCGGCCGCCCGCCGGATCGAACAGCGTCGTGAACAGCCGCATGAGGTTCTGCGTGATGCCGCCGTTGGTCGCGAGCGTGCGCTCGATGCTGGCCTGGGCGAAAGGCACGCCGGTTTGCAGCAGGTACTTGCAGTACGCGCGCATCACGACGATTTCGCGCACGTTGAGATTTGCGGCGATCAGCAGCCTGTTGAATCCGTCGTTCTCCACTTCGCCCGCGAGCGTGGCCGCGAACGCTTCCCTGAACGGCATTTCGATTCGGGAAATGTCGACGCGCGTGCGTTCCCGATGTTCCAGCTCGAAATCCTGGATCCACGCGGCTCCGCCGTCCGGCCAGGCGAGCTCGTACGGGCGCTCGGAAATCACGCGCAGCCCGAAGTTTTCGAGCATCGGCAGGAGATCCGAGATCGGCACCGGTTCGCCTAGCTTCAGCAGCTTGAGGTGCAGGCGCTCGGCCTTCTGCTGGCGCGGACGATAGAGGTTCAGCCGAAGTGCCTGCGGCTCGTTCCGCAGCGACTCCAGGTCCTGAAGATCCTCGAGCGCATCCGCCGGGTCCACGTCCTCTTCGTACGCCAGCGGGAATGCGCGCCGATAGCGGTTCGCCAGAGCGAGCGCGCTCGCTTCGTCCTGCTTGCCGAGGAGCACGGCGCGCAGCCGGTCGTTCCAGGTGGTGGCGGCTTCGGCAATTCGACGCTCGATGGCGTCGAAATCGACATCGTCCCGGCCATTCGGCTCCGTACGCACGACGACGTGCAGCCGCGCATGGTTCGAATCCGCGATCTGGACCTGCGATTCGACCTGCGTGCCGTGGAAGCCTTCCGCGACGATCTGCTCGATCGCGAGGCGCACTTCGGTGTTGTACCGATCTCGCGGCACGTAGATGAGGCACGAGTAGAAGCGGTGATAAGGATCCCGGCGTGCGAGGAGCCGTACGGTGCGACGCTCGTAGAGGTTCACGACCCCGCGCGAGATGCGGATGAGATCGTCCACTTCCGCCTGGAAGAGCTCATCGCGCGGATACGTTTCGAGCACGTGGAGCACGGCCTTCGCGTCGTGGCTCGCGGGATCCAGCGCGAAATGATCCATTACCTGCTGGACCTTCCTCCGCAGCACCGGGATGTCGTGCGGGCTGGAGAGGTACGCGGTCGACGTCCACAGGCCGATGAACCGATGCTCGCCCGTCACTTCGCCGCGCGAGCCGAATGTCTTGATCCCGACGTAGTCGAGATACGTGCCGCGATGGACCGTGGCCGTCGAGTTCGCCTTCGTGAGGATCAGGAGCTCGCGTGCGCGCGCGTGCTCGCGCACGGCGCCCTTCAGGATGGTCGACTTCACCTTCGCGCCCGCGCCTTCGGGGTCGCGAAGGATGCCGAGGCCGGAGCGGCGCTCCGGGACCAGCCGGTCCTGCTTGTCGCCTCGTTCCAGCCGGTACTGCCGATATCCGAGGAAGACGAAATGACGCTCTTCCATCCAGTCCAGGAGCGCGTGGGCTTCGGCCACCTCGTCTTTCGGGAGAAGCGGTGGATCGTTCTTGAGGCTCTGGCTGATCGCGCGAATGCGCTCGCGCATGGGCATCCAGTCCTCGACCGCGAGGCGCACGTCCCTGAGAACGGATGTGAGCCTGTCGCGAAGCGCCGTGATCTGCGCAGGGTCCGTCTGCCGGTCCACCTCGTACAGCTGCCAGGATTCGCTGCGGGCTCCTTCCTCGGGGCCGTTCACGACTTCGAGGAGCCGCCCGCGCGAGTCCCGCTTCACCCACAGCACCGGGTGGATCAGCAGATGGATCGCGACACCGGCCTTGCTCAGCGCGACGCCCAGCGAGTCCACGAGGAACGGCATGTCATCCGTCACGATCATCACGACCGTGTGCGGAGTCGACAGCCCGTTACCCGCTGTATCGGGATTGAACACCTCGACCAGCGCCTTGCCCGGCGTGCGCTGATATCCGGTCTCCAGGTGGCGGAGTGCGGTTCGCGCGTTGGCCAGCGGCTCGCGCTGCGCGATGTCTTCCTCGCCGACGCCGCGAAAGTAGGCGCGCAGGAATCGGCGGCGCAGGTCGATGGAGGTGCCGGCCGTGCGCTCGCGCGCTTCGGCGGCGATCTTCTCGATCAGTTTGATTCGAGCTGGAGGAATGCCCCGGAGCAGGTCGCCCTGAGCGCCCGCACTATCTCGTGGGACCACGCTCAGCTCCCTCGCTCGAGGTCCTGAATGAGCGCGGCGAGGAACCTCGCGGCTTCCCCGCCCGTGATACAGCGATGATCGAACGTGAGCGACAGCGGCATGCGCAGATGCGCTTCGATGCCGCCCATCACGGCCACGACGTCGTAGCTCAGCTTGCCGGCGCCGAGGATGGCGACCGCCGGCGGAACGACCACCGGCGTCGCGTAGCGGCCGGCGATCATGCCGAAGTTGGAGAGCATGAAGGTGAAGTCCCGCAGGTCCTCGGGTGCGACGGAGCGATCGCGCGACTGGCGCTTGAGCCGATCCACATCCGCGCGCAGCTCGGCCGGCGAGCGCCTGCCGACATCTCGCACGACCGGCACGAGCAGGCCTTCCGGCGTATCCACCGCCATGCCGACATCCACGCGGGACATCGTGCGCCGAATCTGATTCTCACCGTCATACCACGCGTTAAGCGCAGGTACGGCCGCGGCTGCCACGCCGATGGCGCGGAGGAGGCGAACGGTGAAGTCCTCGCCCTTCTGCCAGGCATGCAGATCCGCATCGTCGAACAGAGTGCAGTTCATCACGCTGTCCCGCGCGAGACTCATGCTCTGGTGCATGGCTCTGCGCAGGCCGCGGAGCTTCTCTTCGCCAGCGACAGGCGATGCTGACGAGCGAGCGGCGGAAGGGGCGGATTTCAGGGCAGTGACGCTTCCCGCGCCGGACGTCGCCGCCGCGGATGTCGTCGCCGGGCCCGCTGCCGGGCCTGTTCCCGTTCCCGAGCTGCTCATCACGTCATCGACTGTGATCAGCCCTCCGCGCCCAGTGCCCCGAACCGTTGCGAGATCGACACCAAGACGCTTGGCCAACGCGCGTACGGCTGGGGCCGCGCGAATGCGATCTCGAGGCGCCGAAATATCGCTCCCCGCAACCGCGGTTTCGACAAGCTCTTCATCGCTGGTGGGCATGCTGCCGACGACCGTGCCCGTATCGTCCGCCTTCTTCGCGCCACTCTTCTGGGCCGGGGGCGAAGGCGCATCCTTTTTCTGCGGAGGCGTCTTCTGCGAAGGCGCAGCCGCGCCGCCGGACTGCAATTCGAACTCGACGAGCGGCGCGCCGGTTGCGACGACATCTCCGGGCTTGCCGTGCAACGCCTGGATGCGGCCCGTGTAAGGGGAGGGCACTTCCACCACGGCCTTCGCGGTTTCGACCGCCACCATCGGCTGATCGACCTTCACCGTATCGCCGACGTTGACGTGCCAGCGAACGATCTCCGCTTCCGCAAGTCCCTCGCCGAGATCAGGAAGATTGAAGGTAGTCATCGTGCCTCCGTCGTCAGGTGCCCGCTTCGCGTGACAGCATGCGGACACGATTGTTCAGCCGATGCGCGCGGGATCTTACTCCGCCAGCGTTTCCCGGACTGCGTCCGTGATGCGCGCGACGCTCGGGATGTAGTCGCTTTCCAGCCGGAAGAGCGGCATCACCGTGTCGTATCCCGTGACGCGCCTGATGGGCGCCTGCAGGTCGTACAGCCCGTGCTCGGCAACGTGCGCGGCGATCTCCGCGCCGACGCCGCAGTTGCGCGGCGCTTCGTGCACGATCACGAGCCGCCCCGTTTTTGCGACGGACTCCAGGATGGTGTCGTGATCGATGGGCGAGAGCGTAGCGAGGTCGATGACTTCGCAGCTCACGCCGTCCTTGTGAAGCTGCTCGGCGGCTTTCAGCACGTCGAAGGTCATGGCGCCCCACGTCACGATGGTGACGTCCGAGCCTTCACGCAGGCGGAAACACACGTCGAGCGGCAAAGCCTGCCCGTCGTCCACCACTTCCTGCTTCATGAGCCGATAAAGCCGCACGGGTTCGAGGAACATCACCGGATCCGGATCGCGAATGGCCGCGAGCAGCAGGCCGTATGCCCGGGCCGGCGACGACGGACAGACCACGCGAAGGCCCGGGTGATGCGCGAGCAGGGCCTCGAGGCTCTCCGAGTGGTGCTCGGGCGCATGAATGCCGCCGCCATGAGGCATCCGCATGACGAGCGGCAGCGTGATGCGCCCCCGCGTGCGATGGCGCATGCGTGACATGTGATTCGCGATCTGGTCCAGCGCCGGATAGATGAACGCCATGAACTGGATTTCGGCGATGGGCTTCAGCCCCTGGCTCGCCATGCCGATGGACATGCCGGCGATCATGCCTTCGGCGAGCGGCGTGTCCTGCACCCGGTCCTTGCCGAACCTGTCCTGCAGCCCGTCGGTGGCGCGGAAGACGCCGCCGTTGACGCCGATGTCCTCGCCCAGCACGACGACGGTGGGATCGTGCGTCATCTCCCACGCGTGCGCGCGGTTGATGGCCTCGACCATCGTGATTTTCGCCCTGACTTCAGTGTCCACTCGACGCAGCATACTGGCGTGCCTGTTCACGCTGGGCGATGGTGGTTTTGGGGAGGCGGGCGAAAAGGTAATCGAACATTGCGTCCGTGGATTGCCTGGGCGTTCGCAGATATTCCTCCACGGCTGCGTCCACTTGGCGCGCGCACTCGGCTTTGAGCGCTTCTTCGCGCGCCTCATCCCACGCGCCGATGCTCACAAGGTAGGCCCTGGTGCGCTTCAACGGCTCCGCGCGCCAGGCTGCCTTCACTTCGCTCTCGCGACGATAGCGGCTCGCATCGTCCGCGGTGGTGTGATCGCTCAGGCGGTACGTGATCGCTTCGACAACGGTCGGGCCGCCGCCGCGCCGCGCGGTGGCGAGCGCCTCATTCATGACGTGCCGAACGGCGATGACGTCGTTGCCATCCACCTGCACGCCCGGAATGCCCGCCGCGATGGCCTTCTGCGCGAGCGTTTTCGCGGCCGTCTGCGCTTCCACCGGAACCGAGATGGCCCACTTGTTGTTCACGACGACGAACACGACGGGGAGCTTTCGCGCGCCGGCGAGATTCATCGCTTCATAGAACGCGCCCTGCGAGGTGCCGCCGTCGCCGATGTACGCGACCGCGCAGCGCTTCTCGCCTTTCACCTTGAACGCCATGGCCGCGCCCGCGGCGTGCAGCGTCTGGGAGCCGATGGGCACGCACCACGCGAAGTCGTGCCGTGCTTCGAAATCGTTGCCGCGCTCGTCGCCGCCCCAGTACAGCAGGATGTTTCTCATCGTCACCCCGCGCCAGAGCTGCGAGCCGTACTCGCGGTAGACGGGGCAGAGCACGTCCTGCGGGTGCATGGCGGCGCCGACGGCGACGTGAGTTGCTTCGTGCCCGAGGCAGGAGGCATAGGTGCCGAGCTTGCCGGTGCGCTGGAGGTTGATCGCCTTGGCGTCGAACGTGCGCACCAGCGTCATGAGGCGGTACATCTTCAGGAGCTCCGCCGGGTCCTTCACGAAACCGGGCAGCGGGCCGGTGGGGCGGCCTTCCGCGTCGAGACACTGGTGGTGGCGAATCTCGAATTCGGCGACGGTCTTCAACGGACACCCCTTGTACGGCGCGCGATTATAGCCACCTCGACCACTGCGTGGGGTGCACAGGTCATGTCAGAACGAGTCCACAGACGTTCGCCTTTGGTATGGATTGAGCAGCACCTCTCATTCGCCGGGTTCTCCGCATCCGGATAGTCCGAGCCGCCCGGCGATCAAGGGTTCATGCCGTGTGGGCCGGCCCCATTTCCGTAGCGCGCCCGAGCAGGATGCGAATCGCCCGATCCAGTGTTGCCCGTTCTTCCTTCGTCAGCGGGGCAATCAGCGCTCTTTCGTACGCCAGGGCAAACGGCACCACTTGTGCATACACCCGCCGGCCCGCGGCGGAAAGTTGCAGCAGCGAGCGGCGCCGGTCCGCCCGCGCCATCTGACGCACGATGCGTTTCTGCCGCAGCAGGGAGGCCACCGCCCGGCTGACCGCCACCTTGTCCATGGCCGTGCGCTGCGCGACTTCGGCCGCCGAAAGATCGGGGCTGTTGGCGAGGACGGCCATCACCCGCCATTCGGGGATGGTGAGCCCGAAGCGTTCGTGATACGCCCCGGCGATTGCCGTGCTAACGGTGTTGGAGAGCACGGAGAGGCGATAGGGGAGGAATCGGTCGAGCTCGAGGAAGGTTTGACGCGGCATGCCGTGTGCTGGCCTGGTTTGAGGATGTGGGGTTGGGCGAGGCTGGATCGAGGCGTATGATTGGTTGCAATTGTAACTAAATTTGCGCGGAGCACGTCATGGCTGTCGAGAATCCGATGGGGACGGATGGGTTCGAGTTCGTCGAGTACACGGCGCCCGATCCGAACCTGCTGCGCACCCTGTTCGAACGGCTCGGCTTCCCGGTGGTGGCGCGGCACCGGTCCAAGAACGTCACGCTGCATCGGCAGGGGGACATCAACTTCATCATCAACGCTGAGGAGAATTCGTTCGCGCAGGCGTTTGCGCGTCAGCATGGCCCCTCGGCGTGCGCGATGGCTTTTCGCGTCAAGGACGCGGCGTACGCGTATCGGCGCGCGCTGGAGCTCGGCGCGAAGCCCGGGCCGGCGACGGCTGGGCCCATGGAGCTCAATATTCCGTCCATCGTCGGCATTGGCGGCTCGCTCATCTACCTCGTGGATCGCTACGGCGATCAGTCCATCTACGACGTGGACTTTCGGCCCGTGCCGCAGCCGCCGGGCGTGGAGTCCGCGGGGCTCGCGTACATCGATCACCTCACGCACAACGTGATGCGCGGGCACATGAACACCTGGGCGGGCTTCTACGAGAAGCTCTTCAACTTCCGCGAAATCCGGTACTTCGACATCGAAGGCAAGAAGACGGGGCTGTTCTCGCGCGCGATGACGAGCCCGTGCGGCAAGATCCGGATCCCGATCAACGAATCGCAGGACGACAAGAGCCAGATCGAGGAGTACCTGCGCGAGTATCACGGGGAAGGCATCCAGCACATCGCCCTCGCTTCGGAGGACATCTACCGGACCGTGGATGTGCTGCGTCGGCAGGGCGTGGCGTTTCAGGATACGCCGGATACGTACTACGAAGGTGTGGATGCCCGCGTGCCCGGCCATCGAGAGAACCTCGGGGAGCTTCAGCGTCGGCGCATTCTCATCGACGGCAATCCGCAGAAGAACGAGGGCGTGCTGCTGCAGATTTTCACGCAGAACGTGATCGGCCCGATCTTCTTCGAGATCATCCAGCGGAAGGGGAACGAGGGGTTCGGCGAGGGCAACTTCCGCGCGCTGTTCGAATCCATCGAGCTCGATCAGATCCGCCGCGGGGTCGTCTAGCGAGGCTGCCGCGCAAGGCTCTACGTCCTCGCGCCGGCTCCGTGAGAAGGCTACGGCCGATGCTCCGTGGCGAGGTATTCCTCGGACTGCATTTCCGTCAGTCGGCTGACCGTGCGCTGGAATTCGAAGGTGAGTTTCTCACCCTGGTAGAGCGAGGCCGGCGGGGCGGCTGCCGAGACGATCAGGTTGACGTGCCTGTCGTACAGCTCGTCGACCAGCGCGATGAACCGGCGGGCGGCGTTCTCGCGCGTCGCCGGTAGCTGCGGAACGTTCGAGACGATGACGCTCTGATATTCGCGAGCGATCTCGATGTAGTCGTTCTGGCTTCGCGGGCCCTCGCAAAGCGCTTCGAACTCGAACCAGACGACGTTCTCGCTTTCCTTCACCACGGGGATCTTCCGGCCCGCGATCTCAACGGTGGCGTCCGTGCTGGGATCGCTGTCCGCGAGATCTTCGAACAGCGCTTCAAGCCGTGAGCGCGCCTGCGGGTCCGACGAATCCAGGTACGTGCCTGCTTCCGTGAGCTGCCGCAGCCGGTAATCCGTGTTGCCGCCCATCGCCAGCACGAGCGTGTTCTCCTCGAGCAGCTTGATGGCCGGCAGAAAGCGCTGGCGCTGCAGCCCGTCCTTGTACAGGTCCTTCGGCGCGACATTCGAGGTGGCGACCAGCGTGACGCCCCGACTGAACAGCGCTTTCATCAGGGTTCCGAGGATCATCGCGTCGGCGATGTCGGACACGAAGAACTCGTCGAAGCAGAGCACGCGGGTGTCCCGCGCAATCTCATCCGCCACGAGCTCCAGGGGCGCCTCGCGATTGCCCAGCTTTTTCAGCTGCGCGTGCACCTCATACATGAACCGATGGAAATGCCGCCGCCGCTTCGCCTCGAACGGCAGGCTCTGGAAGAAGAGGTCCATCAGCCACGTCTTGCCGCGGCCGACGGTACCGTAGACGTACAAGCCCTTTTCCGGTTTCTCCGCCTTCTTCTTGGCGAGCTTTGAGAGCAACCGGGCTGCCCCGTTCGCGGGCTTCTTCGCCTGTGCGCGGATCAGGCGCTGCCGCAGGTCCTCCAGCGCCTCGACTACCGCCCGCTGAGCCGGATCGGCGCGGAAGCCGCGCTGCTCCAGGTGCTCGCGATAGATCTCTTTCAGGCCGGGCGGGGATTTGCGGCCAGCGGCGGCGGCATCAGGCGTCACGTCAGGTTTCTAGTTCTGGCAGGCCGCGGAAGTGTTCCAGAGCCTGCGGATTCGCGAGTGCATCCGTGTTCTTCACCGGCCGGCCGTGGATCACTTCGCGCACGGCAAGCTCCGTGATCTTCCCCGACAGCGTGCGGGGAATGTCCGGCACGGCGATGATCTTCGCCGGTACATGCCGCGGCGTCGTGTTCGCGCGGATGGCCTCACGAATGCGCTTCTTCAGCTCGTCGTCGAGCGAGGCGCCCGGCTTTAGCCGGACGAACAGGATCACGCGCACATCGCCGCGCCATTCCTGTCCCACCGCCAGCGCCTCGGTGATCTCCGGCAGCCCTTCGACCACCCCGTAAATTTCCGCCGTCCCGATGCGCACGCCACCCGGGTTCAGTACGGCGTCCGAACGGCCGTGAATGATCAGCCCATCGTGCTCCGTGAGCGTGGCGTAATCCCCGTGATGCCACACGCCGGGGAAGCGCTCGAAGTAGGCCGCGCGATACTTCCGCCCATCCGGATCGTTCCAGAACCCGACGGGCATCGAAGGAAACGGCGCCGTGCAGACGAGCTCGCCCTGCTCGCCGCGAACGGGCTTTCCTTCGTCGTTGAAGATCTCCACCTTCATGCCGAGCCCGCGGCACTGAAGCTCTCCGCGATACACCGGCAGCGTCGGCGCGCCGAGCGCGAAGCAGGACACGATATCCGTTCCACCCGAGATGGATGAGAGCTGCACATCCGGCTTGATGTGCGAATACACGTAATCGAAGTTCTCGGGCAGCAGCGGCGAGCCCGTCGAGAGGATGGCTCGAAGCGAAGACAGGTCCGCCTGCGTCAGCGGATCGAAAGTGCTCTTCTCCGTCGAGGCGATGTACTTCGCGCTCGTGCCGAAGACGTTGATGCGCTCCTCCTCCGCCATCTTCCAGAGCGCGCCCGGGTCCGGGTGAAACGGCGACCCGTCGTACAGCACGATGGTGGCGCCGGTCGCGAGCACGCTCGCAAGCCAGTTCCACATCATCCAGCCCGTCGTCGTAAAGAAAAACACGCGCTCGTCCCGCTTGATATCGGTGTGGAGCACGTGTTCCTTCTGATGCTGCAACAACGTGCCGCCAGCGCCGTGCACGATGCACTTCGGCACGCCCGTCGTGCCGGACGAATACAGGATGTATATCGGGTGATTGAACGGCGCCTGGTGAAACTCCAGCGCGATGCCTCGCTGCCCGAACTCGCTCCAGTGCACGGCGAGCTTTGCGGAAGCGCCGAGGCGTGAAAGATCGGGTGCCGGGTCCACGTAGCCGACGACGACAACCTTGGTCACCTGCGGCAGCTTTTCGAGCACGTGCGAGATGGGCTCGAGCGAATCGACGGTCTTGCTCGCGTAACAGTAGCCGTCCGCCGTGATGAGCACTTTCGGCGCGATCTGTCCGAAGCGGTCCAGCACGCCCTGGATGCCGAAATCCGGCGAGCAGGAGGACCAGATGGCGCCGAGGCTCGTCGTCGCGAGCATCGCGATGATCGCCTCGGGAAGGTTCGGCAGATATCCGGCAACCCGATCGCCCGGCTCGACACCCGCCGCCTTGAGCCCGGCAGCGATGCGCGCGACTTCCTCGTGCAGGTCCCGGTAGCACACCTCACGGCGCGTGCCCCGGTCGTTGCGGAACACGATGGCCGTGCTCGTGTCGCGGAAGCGGAGCAGATTCTCGGCGAAGTTGAGCCGCGCGGTCGGGAAGAACCGCGCGCCGGGCATGGCGGTGGGATTCTCGATGGCCGGGCCGTTACCCCAGTCGATCCGCGCGTCCGCGAAGCGCGCGAGCTCGCACCAGAATTCGCCGGGGCTCGCGATGGACCATTGGTAGAGATCCGCGTAGGCCGCAAGGTTCAGTCCCTTGCGAGCGTTCACGCACTCGATGAAGCGCGTGACGTTGGATGCTTTCACGCGCTCGGGAGACGGTGTCCAGATTGGCTTCTGCATGAGAGTCAGGATAGCTCAAGCGGCGCGGCCAGATCGTCCTCGCGCGGCAGTACGGTTTGACCGGCCCCGCACTAGAGCGACTGGTAATTGGGCCCCGAGCCCCCCTCCGGCGTCGTCCAGGTGATGATCGCGTACGGATCCTTGATGTCGCAGGCCTTGCAGTGAACGCAGTTCGCGGCGTTGATCTGCAGCCTCCGGTTGCCGGCCCCGTCGTCCACCATCTCGTAAACGGCGGCCGGGCAGAAGTTCTGGCAAGGGTTTCCGTACTCCTTCGTGCATCGCTCGACGCAGATGGACGTGTCGTGCACCTTGAGATGTGCGGGCTGCGCCTCGTCGTGGCTGGTCGACGCCAGGAACACGGAAGCGAGCCGGTCCCGAGGCTTGAGCGTGCGCTCGATCCAGTGCCGGTCCGGCGATGTGTATTCGTCCAGCTTCTTCAGGCGCTGCCAGTCCGCGGGCTCGTTCTTCATCGTCCAGGGCGTGCGGCCTCCGGTGACGGTCTCCAGTGCGGAGTTCGCCATTCCGAACCAGAGCCCGCGCTTGAACCCCGGCTTGAAGTTGCGCACGGCGCGCAGCTCCTGGCCTCCGGGCGACGCGCGCCAGCGCGCATCGAAGCCCGCGGGCGAACCGTGCTCCGCGAGGTGTTCCGCCGCGAGCATCCCCGAGCGGATGGCCTGATGGATGCCCTTGATCTTCGGCACGTTCACGCCGCCGCCGCTGTCGCCGATGAGGAGGGCGCCCGGCATTTCGAGCTTCGGGATCGACTGCCAGCCGCCCGCGGCGATGGTGCGTGCGCCGTACGCGATGACTTCGCCGCCCTCAAGCAGCGGCTTGACGCGCGGATGGTGCTTGAACTGCTGGAACGCCTCGAAGGGCTTGAGGCGCGGATCCTCGTAGTCCAGCCCCACGACGAAGCCGACGTACACGCGGTCGTTGTCGAGGTGATAGATGAAGCTGCCGCCGTAGGTTCGCGAGTCCAACGGCCATCCGAGCGAGTGCTGGATGAGCCCCGGCTCGACGCGGCCCGGAGGCAATTGCCACATCTCCTTCAGCCCGAGCCCGTAGGTCTGCGGGCACGAGTTGGCATCCAGCTTGAAGCGCTCGACGAGCTTCTTCGCAAGGCTTCCGCGCGCGCCCTCCGCGATGATGGTGGTGCTCGCGCGCACGAGAGGGCCGGGTGCGTAGTTCGGGCCGGGCTCGCCGTTTTTCTCGATGCCCATGTCCCCGAGCTGCACACCGCAGACGGCGCCGTCTTCCGCGAAGAGCGGCTCGGCCGCGGCGAAGCCCGCGAACACGTCGACGCCGAGGCCTTCAGCCTTCTGGGCGAGCCAGGGCGTGAGGAGCCCGAGCGAGATGATGAAGTTGCCCTTGTTGTGAAGCTGCGAAGGCAGCGGCAACGGGAAGCTTCCGGTGCGCGTGAGCAGGCGGAATTCGTCGCGCTTGGCGGGAACGCAGATTCCCGGCGGAGACTGGCGCCACTCGGGCAGCAACGCGTCCAGCGGCCCCGGCTCCATGACCGCGCCCGACAGAGAGTGCGCGCCGACCGCCGAACCTTTCTCAAGAATGCAGACGTTGAGATCGGGCTTCAGCTGTTTCAGGCGGATGGCGCACGAGAGGCCGGCGGGGCCGGCGCCCACAATGGCTACGTCGTACTCCATGACATCTCGGTCGACGGTCACTTCAAATTTTTCCTTCTGGTTAGCGGATCGAAGAAGCCCTCAATCGCCGGGCGGCCCAGAGGACGAGGCCCTCAGTCGCCGGGCGGCTCGGAACTCGGGTTCTTGTTCTGAGCCACCGGGCGCCCGGAATCCCGGGTTCTGTTCCGAGCCGCCCGGCGATTGAGGGCCTTCTTCCTCTCATTTGGGTTGCATGCGAATCGCGCCGTCCAGGCGAATGGTTTCGCCGTTCAGCATGGGATTCTCGAAAATGGCGGCGACGAGATGCGCGAACTCCGACGGCCTGCCGAGGCGCGGCGGAAACGGCACCTGTTTGCCCAGCGACTCCTGCACTTCGGGCGACATGCCATCCATCATCGGCGTGTGAAAGATGCCCGGCGCGATCGACATGCAGCGGATGCCGAACTGCGCCATCTCGCGCGCGATCGGCAGCGTCATGCCCATCACGCCGGCCTTCGTGGCGGAATAAGCGGCCTGCCCGATCTGCCCTTCAAAAGCCGCAACGGACGACGTGTGAATGAGCACCCCACGCTCGCCATCCGCGTTCGGCGTATTCGCCTGCATGATCGCAGCGGCAGCCTTGTCGCAGAGGAACGTGCCAATGAGGTTGATGTGGATGACCTTGGTAAAGAGATCCGCCGGCATCGGTCCGTTCTTCCCCAGCATGCGCGCGGCGACGCCGATGCCCGCGCAGTTCACGAGCAGGTTGATCCCGCCCATCTGCTGCCGGGCGTGATCCATGGCGGCGAGGATCTCGGGCTCCTTCGTGACATCGCATTTCGCGAAGCCGGCCGAAGCGCCAAGCTCCTTCGCCGCGGCCTGCCCGCGGTCCTCCTGAACGTCCAGCATGACCACGCGGCCGCCGCTTGCGACGACGAGCTTCGCGACAGCGTTGCCGAGCCCCGATGCGCCGCCCGTGACGACAGCGCGAGCTTCCGAGATCTTCATCGTGATGACCTCACATTCGAAAGATGCCGTAGCGCTCGTCGGCCGGTTCCGGCCCGTGCGCCGCGGCGTGTAACGCGAGACCCAGCACGCGCCGGGTATCGAGTGGATCGATGATGCCGTCGTCCCAGAGGCGGGCGGTGGCGTAATACGGGTGTCCCTGCGTTTCGTAGGTGGCGCGGATGCCGTCGATGAATCGACGCTGATCCTCTTCGGGCCACGCTTCGCCGCGCGCGGCCATGCCATCGCGCCTCACCGTGGCCAGAACCTGCGCCGCCTGCTCACCGCCCATCACGGAGATGCGAGCGTTCGGCCACATCCACAGGAACCTTGCGCCGTACGCACGGCCGCACATGGCGTAATTGCCGGCACCGAACGAGCCGCCGACGATCACCGTGAGCTTCGGCACGGACGCGCAGGCCACGGCCGTGACCATCTTCGCGCCATCCTTCGCGATGCCCGCGTTCTCGTATTTCTGGCCGACCATGAAGCCCGTGATGTTCTGCAGGAACAGCAGCGGAACGCGCCGACGATTGCAAAGTTGCACGAAGTGCGCGCCTTTGAGCGCAGACTCCGAAAAGAGGATGCCGTTGTTCGCGACGATGCCGACCGGGCAGCCCCAGATCCGCGCGAATCCGCATACGAGTGTCGAACCGTAGTTCGCCTTGAATTCGTGCATCTCCGAGCCATCGACGATGCGCCCGATGATCTCGCGAACGTCGAACGGCTGGCGCGTGTCTTCGGGAACGATGCCGTAGAGCTCGGCCGGGTCCAGCGCGGGATCGCTCGGCGCATCACAATTGAGCCAGGGCGCGCCCCGCCGCGGCATGCTGTGGAAGATGGACCTCGCAATAGCGAGCGCGTGCGAGTCGTTCTCCGCAAGGTGATCCACGACGCCGGACGTGCGCGCATGCACGTCCCCACCGCCAAGCGACTCCGCGTCCACAACTTCACCGGTGGCCGCCTTCACGAGCGGGGGGCCGCCGAGAAAGATGGTGCCCTGGTTCCTGACGATGATGGTTTCGTCCGACATCGCCGGCACATACGCCCCGCCGGCCGTGCAGCTCCCCATCACCACCGCGATTTGCGGAATCGCGCGCGCCGACATCTGCGCCTGGTTGTAGAAGATGCGCCCGAAGTGATCCTTGTCCGGAAACACTTCGTCCTGCAGCGGCAGGAAGGCGCCACCCGAATCCACGAGGTACACGCATGGAAGCGCGTGCTCCAGAGCCACTTCCTGCGCGCGCAGGTGCTTCTTCACGGTGATGGGGAAGTACGTGCCGCCCTTCACCGTCGCATCGTTTGCGATGACGAGCGCTTCGCGCCCGTGAATGCGGCCGATCCCCGTGATCAGCCCGGCGGCGGGTGCCCCGCCGTCATACATGCCGTGCGCGGCGAGAGGGGAGAGCTCCAGGAACGGACTGCCCGGATCCAGCAGGGCTTGCACGCGTTCGCGGGGAAGAAGCTTCCCGCGGGCAGTGTGCTTGCGCCGCGCGTCCTCCCCTCCGCCCAGGGAGGCCCGCTCCAGCTGCTTGCGCAGGTCCGCGACCAGTCCGGACATCCGCGCGTGGTTGGCGCGGAAGCGATCGCTCGATGGATCGATTTCGGTCTGGATGCGCGGCATGAGGGCGCGAAGTTTAGCAGCCGCGCCGTTAACGCACCCGCTCGATAGCCACCGCTACCGCCTCGCCGCCCCCGATGCAGAGGGAGGCGATTCCGCGGTTGAGATTCCGGCGCGCCAAGGCATGCGTGAGCGTGGTGAGGATGCGGGCACCGGTGGCCCCAATGGGGTGTCCCAGCGCGCAGGCGCCGCCGTTCACGTTCATGCGTGCCGGGTCGATGTCGATGTCACGCATGGCGGCCATCGCCACGGCCGCGAAGGCTTCGTTGACCTCGAAGAGATCCACATCGCCCGGCTTCCACCCGAGCTTTTCGAGCGTCTTGCGGATGGCGCCGACCGGCGCGGTGGTGAACCACTCGGGTTCGTGAGCGAAGCTCGCGTATGCGAGCACGCGCGCAAGCGGCTTGAGCCCCCGAGCTTTTGCCGTGCTCTCGCGCATGAGAACGAGCGCCGCCGCGCCATCGGAGATGGACGAGGAGCTGGCGGCCGTCACCGTTCCATCCTTCGCGAAAGCGGGCTTGAGCGAGGGAATCTTGCTGATGTCGCAAGTGAACGGCGTTTCGTCCCGCGCGACGATGGTCTCGCCCTTGCGGCCCTTCACGGTGACCGGCGTGATCTGCGTCTCGAAGTCTCCGGCCTCGACGGCCCGAAGCGCGCGCCGGACGGACTCGGCCGCAAACGCATCCTGCTCCTGGCGCGTGAACGAATACTTGCGCGCCGTGGCTTCCGCGAACGTGCCCATGAGCTGACCGTCGAACGGGCTCTGCAGCCCATCGAAGAACATGTGGTCCAGCACTTCACCATGGCCCATGCGATAGCCGCCGCGCGCCTTGGGCAGCAGGTACGGCGCATTCGTCATTGACTCGAGGCCACCGGCGAGCACGACTTCCACGTCGCCGGTACGGATCTGGTCCGCCGCGAGCATTACGGCCTTCAGGCCCGAGCCGCACATCTTGTTGACGGTGGTCGCCGGCACACTGGCGGGCACCCCCGCGCCCAGCGCGGCCTGGCGCGCAGGCGCCTGGCCGAGGCCGGCGGGCAGCACGCAGCCGAAGATGGTCTCCTGCACATCCGCAGGCTGAATTCCGGCGGATTCGATGGCGGCCTTCGCGGCGGCCGTTCCGAGCTGCGGCGCCGTGACAGGCGACAGCGCGCCCTGGAACGCGCCGATGGGCGTGCGCCGGGCGGAAACGATGACTACGTTGTGTTCGCTCATGACGGGGTCTGACCTCTGGTGCCCGAGTTCCTGCGCCGCGCGGTGCGCGGGCGCAGACCTTCCTCGAAAACTTTGACGAACGCGTCCGCGATCTCGGCGGGCGTCATGGCCTTGTCGGCCCGATACCAGTGCGCGATCCAGTTCAGCGCGCCGGCGAGGGCGAAGGCCGTCATCTTCACGTCGCACGGCTGGACGGAACCGTCCTTGATGCCTTCACGGAGCAGGCGGCGAATGCCCTGATCGATCTCCACCTTGAGCGCACGGATGTGCCGGCTCATCGAAGGGGAGAGATCCTGGTGCTCGGCGATGACCATGCACCACCCGAACTCCGAAGCGACCGCCTGCGCGTACTGGCGCAGCACGTTGTTCAGCCGTTCGCGCCCCGTTTCCTTCGCGACCTTCACTTCGTCGAGGGCCGCGCGAATGGGTTCAAGCCCGGCCACGAAGCACTGGAACAGAAGCTGTTCCTTGTTCGTGACGTAGTAGTAGATGGTGGGCTTCGTGACATCCAGGGCCTTCGCAATGTCGTCCAGCGAAGTGTTGTGATAACCGCGCTCCGCGAAGGCCTTCGCGGCCACCCGAATGACGGCATCCCGCTTCACTCCGTGATCCCTCAGCCGCTTGCGGCTCTTGCGCCAGGCCGAGGCGGAGTCCCCGCTGCGGCGGAGGCTCTGCAGTGCCGGCGCCGGGCTGGCGGCAGGGGAGGGGGCGAGGGCGGAACGGGAGTTGCGTGCGATGCGAGCCATGTCGCCGCGAATGTTAGCGTAGTATCCTACCGGCAAGTAGGTTTTCTTTCAGGTGCGCATGAACGCCTCATCCCAAAGCGGCACGGCCTTGCGCCGGGAGCCGGATTCGTCACCGGCCAGCACGCCCCTGCGCTTCGTTTCGGCCGCCTCGCTGTTCGATGGGCACGATGCCGCCATCAACATGATCCGCAGGCTGCTGCAGGCCCAGGGCGCGGAAGTCGTGCATCTCGGGCACAACCGCAGCGTTGCGGACATCGTGCGCGCCGCCATCCAGGAGGACGCGGACGCGATCGCCGTCAGCTCCTATCAGGGCGGGCACAACGAATACTTCGCGTACATGGTGGACATGCTGCGCGAGAAGGGCGCGGGGCACATCCGCGTCATCGTCGGAGGCGGCGGCACCATCGCGCCTCACGAGATCGAGGCGCTCGAGGCTCACGGCGTCGAGAAGATCTACACGCCAGAGCACGGACGGCAGATGGGCCTCGTCGGGATGATTCAGGACGTCATGGAGCGAGTGCGCCGTGTGCGCAGGCCCGCTTATGAGTTCGGGCCGGTGAATGCGCGGGATCATGGGCAGCTTGCGCGGACCATCTCGGTGCTCGAAGGTGCAACGGGATCGGATGCCCTGGCGGATCAGATCCGTCGCGCGGTGGCTCGTTCGCGCAACGCAGCGCCTGTCATTGGCATCACCGGCACCGGTGGCGCGGGCAAGTCCAGTCTCAACGACGAGCTGCTGAGCCGTTTCGTGCGGCATTTTCCGGGCAAGCAGATCGCGGTCGTCGCGATGGATCCGACCCGTCGCCGCTCGGGCGGCGCGCTGCTCGGCGATCGCATTCGCATGAACAGCCTCGCGTCCGAATCCATCTTCATGCGCTCGCTGGCCACGCGAAGGCAGCACATGGCGACGTCCGTAGTGCTGAAGGATGTCATCGGGCTGTATCGCCTCGCCGGCTTCGATCTCATCGTCGTGGAGACGGCGGGCATCGGGCAGTCGGATACGGAGATCGTCGATCTCGTCGATCTTTCGCTGTATGTGATGACGAGCGAGTACGGCGCGGCGAGCCAGCTCGAAAAGATCGACATGCTCGATTACGCGGACATGATCGTTCTGAACAAGGCCGAGAAGCGCGGCGCCGCGGACTCGCTGCGGGACGTTCGCAAGCAGTGGCGGCGGAATCATCCGGATCGCGCGTCGTTGCCGGACGCGCAGGTGCCCGTTTTCCCGACCATCGCCAGCCGGTTCAACGATCCGGGCGTGAATCGCCTGTTCGCCGCGCTTTGCGAGTCGGAAGCGCTGAAGTGGTCCGTCACGGATCCGGGCCCCACGGAGTTGAGTGCCCGGGAGCCGCTAATCCCCGGCTCACGCGTGAGGTACCTCGCGGAAATCGCGCAGACCGGCCGCGAAGTGAATGCGCGTGTTGCCAGGCAGGCTGAGGCAGCGTCGCGTGCGCACGGCCTGTATCAAACACTGCAATCCCTCGCGGACGCGGCGCTTCCCCAGCCGCTCGATCGTTACCCGGATGCTGCGACTTCGGATGCCGGCGTCGACCCCACGCTGCGCAATCTTCGAAGCTCGTACAACACCGCGCTCGATGAAATCGGCGCGGAAGGCGTTGCGGAGCTGAAGCGCTGGCCCGCTCGCGTCGAAGGCGCCACGGCGGAGAAGTATTCGTACAAGGTTCGGGATCGCGTGGTCACCGGTGACAACTACACCGAGAGCCTCAGCCACCTGCCCATCCCGCGGCTCGCGGTTCCGAAGCTGAAGGACTGGGGCGAGATCCTTCGCTTCATCCTTTCCGAGAATCTTCCGGGCGCGTATCCCTACACGGGTGGCGTGTACCCGTATCGGCGCGAGGAAGAGGATCCCACTCGCATGTTCGCGGGCGAGGGCGGGCCGGAGCGCACGAATCGCCGGTTCCACTATCTCGCCGGCGGTCACAAGGCCGCGCGCCTCTCCACCGCGTTCGACTCCACCACGCTCTACGGCGAGGATCCGGACACTCGTCCGGATATTTACGGCCGCACGGGCAATTCCGGCGTCTCTATTGCGACGCTGGACGACATGAAGAAGCTGTATTCGGGCTTCGATCTCTGCAGCCCGAGCACGTCCGTCTCGATGACCATCAACGGGCCCGCGCCGATGATCCTCGCCATGTTCATGAACACAGCGGTGGATCAGAGGGTCGAGCGGTATCTGAGAGCCGAAGGGCGCTGGACCGCTGCGCAGGAGAAGATCGAAGCGCTGCACCGGGAGGCGCAGGAGCGCGGGATTGCTCCGCCGCGCTACATCGGTGATCTCCCCGCCGGGCACGACGGCTCAGGTCTGGCTTTGCTGGGCGTCACGGGCGACCAGCTGCTCGAGCGGGAAGTTTACGAACGCATTCGCGCGGATGCGCTCCAGGCCGTGCGCGGCACCGTCCAGGCGGACATCCTCAAGGAGGATCAGGCGCAGAACACCTGCATCTTCTCCACCGAGTTCGCGCTCCGGATGATGGGGGACGTGCAGCAGTTCTTCACGGACCAGAAGGTCCGCAACTTCTACTCCGTCTCGATTTCGGGGTATCACATCGCCGAGGCGGGCGCGAATCCCGTTTCGCAGCTCGCCTTCACGCTCGCGAACGGATTCACCATCGTCGAGTACTACCTGGCGAGGGGAATGAAGATCGACGACTTCGCGCCGAACCTGTCGTTCTTCTTCTCGAACGGCATGGACCCTGAGTACGCGGTGATCGGTCGCGTCGCGCGCCGCATCTGGGCGCGCGCCATGCGTGAGAGATATGGCGCGGGTCCGCGCAGCCAGATGCTGAAGTATCACATCCAGACTTCAGGTCGCAGCCTGCATGCGCGCGAAATCTCGTTCAACGACATTCGCACGACGCTTCAGGCGTTGTACGCGCTCTTCGACAATTGCAACAGCTTGCACACGAACGCGTACGACGAAGCGCTCACTACTCCGACGGAGGAGAGCGTGCGGCGGGCCGTTGCGATCCAGCTCATCATCAACAGGGAGCTGGGACTCAACAAGACGCAGAATCCGTGGCAGGGGTCGTTTGCCATCGAGTATCTGACGGACCTGCTCGAGGAAGCGGTGTATCGGGAATTCGAGTCCATCTCCGAGCGCGGCGGCGTGCTCGGTGCGATGGAGACGATGTACCAGCGCGGGAAGATCCAGGAAGAGTCGCTGTACTACGAGACGAAGAAGCACGATGGCAGCCTGCCGATCGTGGGCGTGAACACTTTCCTCGCGCCCGGGGATGCAGCCGAAGAGATCAAGGGCGCGGCGTTGATTCGCTCCACGGAGGAGGAGAAGCAGGCGCAGGTGAACGCGGTTCGCGCGTTCCAGGCGCGCAATGCGGAGCGGTCAGGCGAAGCGCTTCAGCGGCTTCAGAAAGTGGCTTCGTCCGGTGGAAATGTGTTCGCCGAGCTCATGGAGTCGGTGAAGTGCTGTTCGCTTGGGCAGATTTCGCACGCGCTGTATGAGGTGGGCGGGCAGTACCGACGGAACATGTAGGTTCGGAGCGGGAAGTCCTCAATCGCCGGGCGGCTTGGAATCAGGGCTACTGAGCGAGCTGCGGCGCGCGGCACGGACTCCGCGCCTCCTGAGATAGGCGCCTGCGCCGCGCGGCAAGGCATTCGCCTTACGCCGCTACGTCGCGTTGGCCGCTAGGCTGCGACGGCGTCCTTCGCGACGAGGTCCGGTTCGCGCAGCTCTTCGAGAATCGCGACGCGCGCCCGATCCCGCAGCTCCGTGGCGGCCGTATCGGGCGACTGCGACACCGCCACGATCGGCTCCAGAAACTCGATCTCGATCCGCCCCGGATTCGGCAACGCCCCCCGCGGCGGCAGCGCATGCCGCGTCCCGCGCACCACTGCCGGCACCACAGGACAACCCGCGCGCGCGGCAATAGCGAATGCGCCAGCGTGAAATCTCCCCAACCCCGGCATCGGCCCGAACGTCCCCTCGGGGAAAAACACGAGCGAGTGCCCGCTCGCCGCCGTGCGCAGCACGCGCCTCGCATCCACTCCGCCCCGGTTCCGGTTGAAGCGCTCGACGAACTCCGACCCCAGTCGCTTCAGCAACGTCCCCGCGACGGGCACGGCTTCCATCTCGCGCTTGATGACGAATCCAAATCGAGGCGGGAGCGCAGCCGTCATCACCACGCCGTCCAGATAGCTCGCGTGATTGGCCACGACCACGCACTGCCCAGCTGGAATGCGCTCCAGATTCCTCACGACGAGCGGCATGCCCGCGAACAGAAGGAACGTGCGGGACATCCGCCGCGCGACGCGCCGGCGGCGTTCGAGTCCGGGCAGCGCCATGCCCGCAAGCGCCGTGAGCCCGAAGACCAGGAACACGAGCCAGCCATAGATTCCGTAGATGAGTCGCCCGAGAAGCCGGTGTGGCGCGTATGTCACAGATGGAGGAGGGCTGGGGCTCTGGGTCATTCGGCTTCCGTCTCGGGACTATTCTCCGCACGGGCGACAACCGTCTCCCCTGCGGTGTGTGAACTGGTTCTCTTTATGTTAATGCTTGGCCGTGGATGTGAAGACAATCACGCACGATTTCCCGCAAGGCTCCACATACTGCCCTCGCTTCCTCATTGGAGCGAGTTGATCTTGTCCAAGCACGCCGCACTTGCCGCCGCGCCTTCGTCCGCCAGCGCCGATTCGACCGATCCGGCCGTCTCCCGCTTTCTGGACGCCGTATGGATGGAACGCGGCCTGTCGTCCAACACGCTCGCGGCGTATCGCGCCGACCTGACGGCGCTGTCGCGCTGGCTCGCCGAACGCGGGCTGCCGATCATGCGGACGACCCGCTCCGATCTCCAGGATTTCATCGCGTTCCGCGTCCACGCGGGCGCACGGCCGCGCTCGACGGCGCGCCAGCTCTCCAGCTTCCGTCGCTTCTTCCGGTACCTGCTCCGCGAGGGGCAGATCAAGGAAGACCCGACCGCGCAGATCGCGATGCCGAAGATCGGCCGCTCGCTGCCGAAGAGTCTCACGGAAGAGGAAGTCGAAGCGCTGCTCGCCGCTCCTGCGGTGAACGATCCGCTCGGCAACCGCGATCGCTGCATGCTCGAAGTGCTGTACGCCACGGGCCTGCGCGTTTCGGAGCTCGTGAACCTCCGCGCGGGTCAGGTGAATCTCAATCAAGGCGTCATCCGCATCCTGGGCAAGGGCAATCGCGAGCGGCTCATTCCGCTCGGCGAAGAAGCCGTGCGCTGGCTCGGCGAGTTTTCGCGCGGTCCGCGCGCGGAGATCCTGCTTGAGCGCCAGACGGATTACCTCTTTCCCACGCGACGCGGGGATCGCATGACGCGCCAGGCCTTCTGGCACATCATCAAGCGGTATGCCCGCAAGGCGGGCGTGAACAAGGAGCTTTCTCCGCACACGCTGCGCCACGCTTTCGCCACGCACCTGCTGAATCACGGTGCGGACCTGCGAGTCGTGCAGATGCTGCTCGGTCACAGCGATCTGTCGACCACCCAGATTTACACGCACGTTGCACGGGAGCGCATGAAAGAGTTGCACTCCCAGCACCATCCTCGCGGATAACCTGTTCGATAGACGCCGGGTGGCGCCGAAGGGCGACATTCGGTGTCTTCGCTCCCCCAAGCCGCGACGCCGTTTCATTCGCCAGTGACCGACGCCTTTTCCGGGCGGCGACCATTGGGCGTACAGCTGGGCAATGGCGTCCGGTCCCGGGCTGGCCGCCGGCGCAAGCGGCCGATTCCATCTGCTAGACTTCTTTCGGCCGCCGAACGCCGGCGCAGTCGACTGGTCCAACGGCTCGCTTGCCGATCCGACCCCTCAGCAACAAGGCTGGAAAGATTCATGTCACCTCGCGCGCGCATTGTCCTTCTGGGTTTCCTCAGTGCCACGGTGTCGCTCGCGTCGATCGCGGCGGACAAACCCGCTCCCGCGGCAGCCGCTGCCAGGGAGTCTGCGTCGGCGCCTGCCAGGGAGTCGGCGTCGAAGGAGGCCGCATCGAAGGATCCGCGCGTCGAGCTCGCCGCGAAGATCCCCGGAGCCAAGCCGGAGGAGCTGCGCGCAACTCCGATCCCGGGTGTGTACGAGCTGGCCCGCGGCACGGACATCGCGTACGTCTCGGTGGACGGCAAGTACGCGCTCGTTGGCGACCTGTATGAGATGTCGTCCAACGTGAACCTCACGGAAACCGCCCGGCGCAACGAGCGCGTGAAGCTGATGGCGGCGGTTCCGGATTCGGAAACCATCGTCTTCTCGCCGAAGGATCCGAAATACACCGTCTCCGTGTTCACGGACGTGGACTGCGGCTACTGCCGCAAGCTCCATAGCCAGATCGCGGACTACAACAAGCTCGGCATCAAGGTGCGCTACCTCATGTTCCCGCGCACGGGCCCGGACACGGAGTCGTGGGAGAAGGCGGAGCAGGTCGTCTGCTCGAAGAATCCCGCCGAGTCGCTCACGAAGGCCAAGCGTGACGAGGCGGTCGCCGCCCCGAAGCATTGCCCGAACTCCCACGTGGCCGAGCAGTACGAGCTCGGAAAGGAAGTGGGGCTCCGCGGCACGCCCGCCATCGTTCTCGCGAGCGGCGAGATGCTGCCGGGCTACCTGCCCCCGCAGGCGCTCGTGAAGCACCTGCAGGCGAAGTAAGGCTCAGGACGCCGGAGTAAGGCTCAAGACGCCGGAAGGCGCAGCGAATCACGGCCCGTCGAGTCGCGCATCGAATCGAACGCATCGAATCGAACGCATCGAATCGAAAAAGGCCCGCCCTGTGCGGGCCTTTTTGTCGGCCGTGGGATGGGGGTGTGTAGCCGAACGGAGCGGGCCGTTGCCGCTCACCGTCCCAGGTGGCTCAGCGCTCCAGGTATTTGAGCTTGTCCGGGACGCCCTGCCACTGCTTGGCATCCGGCGGCTCCGGCTTCTTCTCGGTG